>Ga0210003_1003081_pt1 | contig 13747 bp, 11 predicted proteins | sample LantaG_FD_182804 | JGI IMG/M metagenome (GOLD analysis project Ga0210003, IMG submission 182804) | Deep subsurface microbial communities from Baltic Sea to uncover new lineages of life (NeLLi) - Landsort_02402 metaG (SPAdes) (version 2) | ecosystem: Environmental > Aquatic > Marine > Oceanic >... | reverse complement strand
GAGTCGCTTGTCGGGCAGCTCCTCTCATTCGGTGCGGGCGAACTGTTCGCCGCCGACCGGGCCAGGTGCCGGCAGACCCTGGATCCGCTGGCCGAAGAACTGGGTGCGGTGATCCGCAACGAGCCAGAACTCACCGAAGAGGCGTATGCAGACAACCGCAAGGCAACCCGACAACGCATTCTCGAGATCGCGGAAACGTCAGTCAACCCGGTGATCTGCACTCAGGGGAAGGTGATTCCCGACCTCATCGGATGGTGGTGTGATCGTGACGGTGTCCGGCCGGACAAGTCACGCAATCGCAAAGGCAGCACGTGGGTCATGTCGCTCTCCGACGGTCGACTGGTCGCCGCTGACCACATCGGCAGCCCGTTGGCCCCGAAGAAGTGACGCCGCAATTGAATTCACATACCTAACCTGGATTTTTCGTCGAATGCCGATGTAGATGGGTGTCGATAAGCGAAAGTGCCTGTTCTGCAACACATAATGGGACTTCTCTAGGGTTCCATATGTCGAGCGGAGGCACTTCGCAGGTGACGAGTATCCCGGTGGCCCGGCGGGTGAAAGTATCGGCGGACGGTCGCGGGGTGGTGTCGCACGCCGGGATGGGGCGGTTGCGTGAGCTGGTGCGTGAGCTGGCCGGTGCGGTGTTCGCGGATCTGGCTGCGGCGGTGGCCGACGGAGCGGACTGCATCGACGGAGTGGGCCAGCTCTGCGGGGATCGTGAGCATGCGTTCGGGGCGAAGGCCTCGACAACGACCTGTGGCGGCTGGTCGATGAGCGCATCGACGCCGCCCACCTTCGGAAGGTTCGCAGCGCCCGCGCGGCGGCGCGGGCAGCGGCCTGGGCTGCCGGCGCCGCACCACCGGTTGGTCAGCATTTACATTGATCGTCGGGCTCAACGACGATTCCGCCGAGCGCCACGATCGGTTGTCCGGTCAGTTCGGTGCGCCACACTGACCGACCAGCCGCATCCGCTCCCGGCATGGTGGATAGGATTTGTCGATTCCCGGCCCACCAAGGGCCGAATCCGGGAGGCCTCCTGATCACGCTCAGTTCTGCCGATCGCCCGCCGGACTCCGCTGTTCTGCACAGCCCCGGCGGCTTCACCTGGTTCTATGTCGATCTGATCGACGATCAGGGCCGGGGCGCAACACTCATCTGGTCTTGGGGGCTGCCGTTTCTGCCGGGCTACGCCCAGGCGTCCCGCAACGGTCGACCACAACTCCCGATCAACCGCCCCAGCGTTAACCTGGTGGTCTACGAGGACGGGCGCGAGAGCTTCTACCTGCTCTCCGAACTGGCTCCCGAACAGTGCGTCTGGGGCGATGACGGCCGATCCTGGCGACTGGGCGGCTGTACGTTCACCTGGACCGACACCCCCTGTGCCGACGGGGCGGCCCCGACCCGCGAACTGCTGGCCGATCTCGACCTGGCTCTGCCCACCGGCGGCCGGGCGACCGGACAGGTGTGGCTATCCGGCTCGCTGCGCCGGGACCCGGCTGCCGCGGGCGGGCCCGCTGATCTGGCTGCCGCGGGCGAGCCCGCTGATCTGGCCGGCAGCCATGTGTGGGCGCCAATGATCGCCGCCAGCCGTGGCGGCCTCGAACTACAGACCCCGAGCGGGGATCTAAGGCTGGAGGGGCGCGGATACCACGACCGCAACAGCGCCCCACAGCCGCTGCACGACCTGGGTGTCCAGCGCTGGTTGTGGGGTCGCGTCGCATTGCCCGGCCGGGACCTGGTTTTCTACCGGCTCATCCCGTCGATCGTTGGGGACCGGCCGCGCGATCTGATCGTCGAGATCGCCGCCGACGGCGGCTGCCGCGTGCGGGAGGATGCCGGGCTGCGGATGGGCCGGTTGCGCCGCAGCCTCTGGGGACTGTCCTGGCCCAGTGAGATCACCTTCTGCGACCCCGACGGCCACACCGTGCATGTCCAGTTCAGCGCGCTGCTCGACAACGGGCCGTTCTATCAGCGCTATTTGCTGCGGGGCCGCTGCAACGGACAGCAGGGTTACGGCCTGGGCGAGAACCTGGTGCCGGACCGGGTCGACTCCAACCTGCTGCGCCCGCTGGTGCAGATGCGGGTCCACCGGGCCGACGGCCCCAACTCGATGTGGCTGCCGCTGTTCTCCGGGGACAGTGCGGGGCGACTGCGCAGACTGCTCGGGCGGCCGGGCCCCGTGCGGGTATGAGTCCCGACCTGTCGCCGGGCGCCCTGCTCGAAGGATCCGCCCCGCCGTGGGCCTGGGTCCTGGCCGTTCTGCTGGCCGCACCCGGTCTGCTGGCGCTGGGCCTGGTGGCGTTCAACGCGCTGTGCTGGACCCGCGGTCGCGCCCTGCCCGCTGCGGCGCTGGCCGCACCCGGCGGGGTCAGTGTGTTGATCCCGGCACGCGACGAGGTGGCCAATATCGAAGCCTGCGTGCGGGCCGCAGACGGCGCTCGCGGCCCGATCACCGAGATCATCGTTTACGACGATGGCTCTACCGACGGCACCGGCGAGGTGCTGGCCCGCCTGCAGGCCGAACTGCCCCGGCTGCGGGTGCTGCGCGGGGATGACCTGCCCGCCGGCTGGGTCGGCAAACCGTATGCCCTGCACCGTCTGAGCGCCGCGGCCACCGGCGAGCTGCTCCTCAACGTCGACGCCGATGTCAGGTTGGGCCCCGACGGGGTGCTGCGCATGCTGTCGCTACTCGGCTCGGCCGATCAGGTGCCCGGCGGCCTGGATGCCGCGCTGGTGACGGCGGTGCCCCGGCAGCGCACCGGCAGCTTCGTCGAGCGGCTGATGATCCCGCTGCTGCACCTGTCCTATGTGGCCTGGCTGCCGATGCCGCTGATCCACCGGACCCGCGACCCGCGGGTGCTGGCGGCCAACGGCCAGCTGATGCTGGTCCGCCGCTCAGCGCTGCGGGCCGCGGGCGGCTGGACCCGGGTCCGCGCGGCCCTGGTCGACGATATGGCGCTGTGCCGCGCGGTCAAACAGAGCGGCGGGCGCGTGGTCTTCGCTGACGGCGATCTGATGGCTGACTGCCGGATGTATGCCGACGGCGCCTCGCTGTGGCGCGGTTTCTCGAAGAATTTCTACGAGGGCATCGGCGGGCACCCCCTGGCGCTGATCATCGTGCTGGTGCTGCACCTGTTGTTCTTCGTCGCGCCCTATCTGGCCCTGCCCGTGGCTGCTGTCCTCGGCGCCTGGGGGCTGGCCGCTGCCGCAGCGGTCGGGGTGGCCGCCAACCTGACGCTGCGCCTCATCATGGCGCTGCGCTACGGACACAGTCTGGTCAGCGTGGCCCTGCACCCGCTCGCCGTGCTGCTCATGATGGGGGTACTACTCGACAGCTTCCGGTGCAGCCGCCGCGGTGATATCCGCTGGCGCGGACGTTCCTATGCTGCCCGCGCCGAGCGGGAGGCGGTGTGAGCGTCACCGACGGCCGGCAGGCCCGGAACCGGGCGGGCGACACTCGGCGCCCCGCCTTCCTCCGACTGGCCCGCCCCTATGCGCGCCACCGGATATCGCGCGGGTTGGACGGTATGTGGGTGGCCGGACTGGATGAGGCCCGGGCCACGCTGGGGAACCGCCCGGTGATTTTTGCGTCCAACCATGTCGCCTGGTGGGACCCGCTGCTACTGGTGGTGCTCGACGAGGCGCTCGGCGGCCTGTGTTGGGCGGTAATGGATTCCGTGAACCTGCGCGCGCTGCCCTTTCTCGGCTGGGTGGGCGCACTGCCGCTGGACCGCAGCAGCCCGGCCCGCAGCCGGGAGTGTCTGGAGCGCTCGGCCGCCCTGCTCGATCGACCCGGCCGCGGCCTGTGGATCTTCCCGCAGGGCCGCCAGCGTCCCGCCCACCTACGGCCGCTTGATCTCAAGGGCGGTATCGGGATCATGCACGCCCGCAGCCCGGTCGACGTCATCGTGGTGAGCTTGGACTACATCTTCCTGGAACGGGACCGGCCGGCGGCCGTCGTCCGGTTCTGCCCGCCGATGCCCGGTGCGGATATCGGCGCTTCGGCGCTGCTGCCCGCGGTCGAGAGTGCGTTGCTGGACGGGCTCACCACCATCGACACCGCCGCCACGGTGGCGACCGATGGGCGCCGCGCCCGCACCCACCCGGAGGATCCGCTGCCCGGCTTCGCCCCACTGGTGCGCCCGGCGGGAATCCTGCGGGCCGTTCGCCGGCGAGGGTCGCATGTCGGCTGAGCGCGACGGCGAGGTCCTGGTGGTGGGTGCGGGTATCGGCGGGCTGGCCGCCGCCCTGGCCCTGGCCGCACGCGGGCTTCCGGTGCGGGTGATCGAGGCCGGCCAGCGGCCCGGGGGAAAGGCCGGAATCGTCGAGTTGGACGGGGTTGAGGTGGACACCGGCCCCAGCGTGCTGACCCTGCCCGAGGTGTTCGCCGGCCTGTTCGCCCGGGCGGGACTGCGCTTCGAGGATGTAGTCGGCCTGCGCCGGCTCGACCCGGGCTTCCGCTACCGCTACGCCGACGGCTGCGTGATCGACGTTGCCCACGATCCGGAGCGCACGCTGGGCAATATCCGATCGGCCCTCGGGCCGGCCGCCGAGGCCGAGATGAGGTCCTTTCTGACCTATAGCCGCCGGATCTGGGAGGCTGCCGCGCCGAACTTCGTCCTAGGTCCGGCCCCGACCTGGGCGGCGATGACCGGCCTTGCGCTGCGTCGGCCGGCCGCCCTGGCGGCCATCGATCCGATGCGCAGTATGGCCGCCGGCATCGACCGCCACGTCCGCGAGCCGCACCTCCGGCTACTGCTACGCCGATACGCGACCTATAACGGCAGCGACCCCCGGCGGGCGCCGGCCACCCTGAACTGCATCTCCCACGTCGAGTTGGCGCTGGGCGGCTTTGGCGTAGAAGGCGGGATGTATGCCCTGGTGAACGCGCTGGCCGAGGCCATCGAGGCCCGTGGCGGGATCATCGAGTGTGGGGCCCCGGTGCAGCGGGTGCTGGTGGCCAGTGGCGAGGCGGTCGGGGTTGAGTTGGCCGACGCTGGGCAGCGGCGGGGTCGGGCGGTCGTGGTGAATGCCGACGTGGGGTGGTTGCTCGACGGTGCCCTGCCGGCGGCCGGGCGGCACCTGCCGGCCGTGGCGGCGCCCTCGATGTCCGGTTGGACCGGGGTGCTGCGGGCCGCGCGGCGGGCCGATCGGATGCCCCACGAGGTTCTCTTCCCGGGCGACTACGACGCGGAATTCGCCGATATCTTCGACCGTGACCGGCCGCCGGCCGTGCCGACGGTTTACATCTGTGCCCAGGAACCCTGCCACGGGCGGGCTGGCTGGGCGGATGACGAGCCGGTCTTTGTGATGGCCAATGCCCCGGCCGAACCGACGAGAACAGTGCGGGCACCGGAGGTCTGGGAAAAAGTGGAAGATGCTGTGATGCAACGGATCCGGCTGGCGGATCTATGGAACCACGGCGATGCGCTCGTGTGGCGGCGTAGCCCGACCGAGTTGGCCGCCGCCTTCCCCGGCAGCCGCGGAGCTATCTATGGCGCGGCCAGCAATGACCGCTTCGCCGCCTTCAAGCGGCCGCCGAACCGGGTTCCGGGCCTGCCCGGCCTCTACCTTGCCTCCGGTAGTGCCCACCCCGGCGGGGGATTGCCGATGGCCGCGCTGTCCGGCCTGGCCGCCGCCGACTGCCTCAGCGCCGACCTCGGCTGAGGGAGGGGCCGATCGTTGGTATGCCCGCGTGGCTCCGTACCGCGGCCATTGGTGATACTGGCGGAATGTCTGACCGCAACGTGCTGGGCGGCCCGCTTGATCCGTGCGGCACCGAACCGCTGACGGGTTTCTACCGTGACGGCTGCTGCTCGACGGGTCCGCAGGACGGCGGTCTGCACACCATCTGTGCGGTGATGACCGTCGAGTTCCTCGACCACCAGAGATCCATCGGCAACGACCTGAGTACCCCGATGCCGCAATACCGGTTCCCCGGGCTGGCGCCCGGTGACCGGTGGTGCGTAACCGCCGTCAACTGGCTACGGGCCCACGAGGACGGCTGCGCCGCCCCACTGGTGCTGGCCGCCACCCACGAACGCACCTTGGACGTCATCACGCTGGCCGTTCTCGAGCAGTACGCGGTCGACGTTCCCAATGACCTGACCGGGCTCTAGCCCGGGTTTTTCGCGGTATGCCGGTGTAGCTGGGTGTTGATACGCGAAAGTGCCTGTCCTGCAATGGAGAATTGGACTTCTCTACGATTCAATCGTCCAGTTGGAAGCCACTTCGCGAGTGAAGAGTATCGCAGCGGTTTCGGGGGTGAAAGTCTCTGCGGATGGCCGTGGCGTGGTGTCGCATGCGGGGATGGGCCTGATACGTGAGCTTGCCGATCTGACCGGGTTGTCCGCGCATGTCACGGCGGTTTTGGCCGATACCTACAAGGGGCCGTGGGTGTACGCCCCGGGGCCGGTGTTCGCCGATCTGGCCGCGGCGGTCGCCGATGGGGCGGACTGCTTGACGGGGCGTGGGTGGCCGAGGCCACCGGCCTGGTCACCCTGTCCACCTGGCCTGCCGGAACCCGGTTTGTCCTGCGCTAGGAACGCCCGCACCCGGGTGCGCAACCACGGTTCACCGACGCCGACGGCATGCGGGTCACCGCCTTCATCATCGACACCACAGCGGGGGTCGTTCCGGGGCAGCTCGCCGGCCTGGAACTGCGCCATCGCCAGCAGGCCCGCGTCGAGGACCGAATCCGGCAAGCCAAAGCCGCCGGCCTGGCCAACCTGCCACAGCTTCGACGCCAACGCCGCCTGGCTCGAAATCGTCCTGACAGCAGCCGATCTGGTCGCCTGGGCCAAACTCATCGGATTCACCGACACCTCGCAGTTGGCCAGCTGCGAGATCAGCGCGTTCCGCTACCGGATCCTGCACGTCGCGGCCCGCATCACCCGCGGCGCCCGCCAACTACGGCTGCGCATCGACGCCACCTGGCGATGAGCCAGTACCATCGCCACCGCCTGGCATCGCGTCCGAGCCGCCTTTCCCTGATTCGTCAGCACACCAGCCCCGACAAACACGAAAGCCCCGCGGCCTCTGGAAAGCCCGCCCACCTCCGAGCCGCCTTTCCCTGATTCGTCAGCACACCAGCCCCGACAAACACGAAAGCCCCGCGGCCTCTGGAAAGCCCGCCCACCCCGGCGACACAGGACACAGGACACAGGACACAGGACACAGGACCACGCCGCGACCCGAAACACACTGCTCAACAACCGAATTCACAGAGAACCCGCGTCATCGCACACCACTATGAAAAATCGAGGCTAACGTTCTACCGGGAACGTTCTAACGACCATCAGACAAACAAACACGCCGCGGATCTTATCGATCCGCGGCGTGTTTGGTGCGTTGACTACTTACGGCCGCGTTTGGCCGGAGCCTTCTTGGCTGCAGCCTTCTTCACCGCAGCCTTCTTCACAACAGCCTTCTTCGCTGGTGCTTTCTTGGCCGGAGCCTTCTTCACCACGGCCCTCTTAACAACAGCCTTCTTCACCGGTGCTTTCTTGGCCGGAGCCTTCTTCACCGCAGCCTTCTTCACCGCAGCCTTCTTCACAACAGCCTTCTTCGCTGGTGCTTTCTTGGCCGGAGCCTTCTTCACCACGGCCTTCTTCACCGCGGCCTTCTTCACAACAGCCTTCTTCACTGGTGCTTTCTTCACGGCCTTCTTCGCCCCGGCCTTCTTCGCAGCCTTCTTGGCCACGGCCTTTCGACCGGTACTGCCTGCCGTCACTCCACGCTTCACGGCCGGGCCATCGGCCAAGAGTCGCTGTGCGCCAGAGACAACGGCCTTGAACTGAGCGCCGGGGCGAAACGCCGGAACTGATGTCGGCTTAACCTTCACCGTCTCACCGGTGCGCGGGTTGCGCGCTACGCGGGCGGCACGACGACGCCGTTCGAAAACGCCGAAGCCGGTGATCGTCACGCTCTCGCCCTTGTGAACTGCACGCACGATGGTGTCAACGACATTCTCAACGGCTGCAGTCGCTTGCCGACGATCCGTCCCCAACTTCTCCGTGAGTACGTCGATGAGCTCTGCTTTATTCATGCAAACCCTCCGAATACCAGTGGTCCTCTTTGAACCGACTAGAGCACACGGTAAACCCATTGCCTGCTGATTTCCAAGAGCCACGCGCAATTTCAGGCCAAGCCAGGGAACAATTTTCAATCCGCTTGCCGCCCTTGACCTCCTGCCGGGTGCCGCGAAAAGCAGGGCGGAGCGGGGCGATCTCGACCCCCGGCGCTGCTCAGTCAGGCCGGTAGAGTACGTGGTTTCCAGGCGGGCCGGCGACCTTCGTAGGCCTGGATCTGATCGAGTTTCCGCAGCGTAAGGGCTATATCGTCAAGTCCCTCAAGTAACCGCCACGCGGTGTAGTCGTCAATGTTGAACGGCACCATGACCGTTCCCGCGGTGACCGTCCGATCTTGTAGGTTCACAGTGATTTCCAGACCGGGTTGCGTCTCGATCATCTTCCACAATATTTCCACATCGTCTTGCGAGACTTCAGCCGCCAACAGACCTGCCTTGCCGGCATTGCCGCGGAAAATATCGGCGAACCGGGATGAGATCACCACCCGGAATCCAAAGTCCATGAGCGCCCACACGGCGTGTTCGCGCGATGAACCGGTGCCGAAATCGGGTCCGGCCACCAAGACGGAGCCATGCTCGAATGGCGACTGATTGAGGACGAACGAGGGATCACTACGCCATGCCGCGAACAGACCGTCCTCGAATCCCGTTCGGGTCACGCGCTTCAAATAGACGGCCGGAATGATCTGATCGGTATCGACATTGGAGCGGCGCAGCGGCACACCGATCCCGGTGTGGGTGCGAAAGGCTTCCATCAGAGTCTCCTGTCGGGGTGTCAGTTCTTGCGTTGGGGCTGGTTTCGGGGTTCGTCACTACCTACAGATCGGCCGGGGAAGATAGCGTGCCGCGGACGGCGGTCGCCGCGGCAACCGCCGGCGACACCAGGTGCGTGCGTCCGCCTTTTCCTTGTCTGCCCTCGAAATTGCGGTTGGACGTCGACGCGCACCGCTGGCCGGGCGAGAGTTGGTCGGGGTTCATGCCCAGGCACATCGAGCAGCCGGCCTGCCGCCATTCCGCACCCGCAGTCGTGAAAATCTCTCCCAAGCCCTCGGATTCGGCCTGGGCACGCACCCGCATGGATCCGGGAACGATGAGTACCCGGACACCGTCGGCCACCTTGCGACCGCGCAGCACGTCGGCGACCACCCGCAGATCCTCAATCCGGCCGTTGGTGCAGGAGCCGACGAAAACGGCGTCCACCGCTATCTCGCGCATAGCGGTACCGGCACGCAGATCCATGTAGGCCAAGGCCTTTTCGGCGGACTGACGTTCACCATCGTCGAACATCGACTCAGGGTCTGGCACCGAATCGTCAAGCCGAACCCCCTGTCCCGGGTTGGTTCCCCAGGTCACGAACGGGCTCAGCGTTGATGCGTCAATGTGGACCTCGGTGTCGAATTCGGCACCTTCATCGGTCTGTAGCAGGCTCCACTCGGCGACTGCGGCGTCCCACTCGGCGCCTTTGGGGGCGTGGGGGCGGCCGCGTAGGAACTCGAGCGTCGTCTCGTCGGGCGCGACCATTCCTGCGCGGGCGCCCGCTTCAATGCTCATGTTGCAGATCGTCATCCGGCCTTCCATCGACAGTGATTCGATGGCGCTGCCGCGGTATTCGATCACATACCCCTGGCCTCCGCCGGTACCGATCCTGGCGATCACCGCCAGGATTACGTCCTTGGCGCTCACCCCGGCGGGCAGGACGCCGTCGACATTGACGGCCATCGTCTTGAAGGGCTTCAAGGACAACGTCTGGGTGGCCAGCACATGCTCGACCTCTGAGGTACCGATACCCATCGCCAGCGCTCCGAATGCGCCATGGGTGGAGGTGTGGCTGTCGCCGCACACGACGGTCATGCCGGGTTGGGTCAGCCCCAGCTGCGGCCCGATGATGTGCACGATGCCCTGCTCGATGTCGCCCATCGAGTGCAGCCTGATACCGAACTCCTCGCAATTTCGGCGAAGCGTCTCCACCTGGGTCCGCGAGACCACATCGGCGATCGGCCTGTCAATATCGATGGTCGGCACGTTGTGATCCTCGGTGGCGATCGTCAGATCTGGCCGGTGAACCGGTCGGCCGGCCACTCGCAATCCGTCGAATGCCTGGGGACTGGTGACCTCGTGCACGAGGTGCAGGTCGATGTAGATCAGATCCGGCTCACGAGAAAGCCCCTCACCGGACCCGGGGACAACGACATGATCGCTCCACACCTTCTCAGCGAGCGTGCGGGGCTGGTTCGCGGTGGCCATCGTGGCAATCTCACATTCTGGGACGCTAGTATCTCCTTGTGAGACACGATAGCGGTATCGGCGTGCTGGACAAAGCCGTGGGGGTGCTGCACGCAGTGGCCCAGTCCCCATGCGGTCTGGCCGATCTCTGTGAACGCACCGACCTGCCACGAGCCACAGCCCATCGGCTGGCCGTCGGCCTGGAAGTACACCGACTACTGGCCCGGGAAGGCGACGGGCAATGGCGCCTCGGCCCTGCTGTCACCGAACTTGCCGGCCATATCAGAGATCCGCTGCTGTCCGCCGGCGCCGCGGTGTTGCCTCGGTTGCGAGAGTTGACCGGCGAGAGCGTGCAGTTGTACCGGCGCGAAGGCACCGCACGAATCTGCATCGCCGCTCTGGAACCGCCTGCCGGACTTCGCGATACGGTGCCCGTCGGAACGCGGCTACCGATGAACGCCGGATCCGGCGCAAAAGTGCTCCTTGCCTACGCCGATGCGGCGACCCAGCAGGCGGTGCTGCCGTCCGCGACGTTTACCGACCGAACACTGGCCGAGGTGCGTAAACGGGGGTGGGCCCAGAGCGCGGCTGAACGTGAGCCAGGCGTCGCCAGTGTGTCTGCGCCGGTCTGCGACGGGCGCGGCACCGTCGTCGCGGCTGTGTCGGTGTCCGGCCCGATCGACCGAATGGGTCGGCGCCCCGGCGCGCGATGGGCCGCCGACCTCGTCGCAGCCGCCCACGCGCTGACCCACCGACTCGACAACCAGCGACTCTGAGAAGCGCGGATTTTCGAGAAGCCAGGTAGCACTGGTACCCCCGATGGGATTCGAACCCACGCTACCGCCGTGAGAGGGCGGCGTCCTAGGCCGCTAGACGACGGGGGCTAGAACCATTTCCGGTTGGAAAGCATAGCTCAGGCGAGAATGCTGACCTAATCACCAAAGCTGGCTGGGGTACCAGGACTCGAACCTAGAATGGCGGTACCAGAAACCGCTGTGTTGCCAATTACACCATACCCCATTGGCCGCCCGTAACCGCTGGTCACAAGCCATTTCCTGACCCGCACAGCGCAGCTGGACCGTGTTCGGCGCCTGCTGGCGGGCTGCCGAGCACAGTATCAAACCTTTGACGCTTCTTCTCTCACGGCTCCGTTGATTTGACGGTAGCGCGCTCGCGGCCCACTCGTAGCCGATCCAGGCTGCGGTCGCGGCCGAGCAGTTCCAACGACTCAAAGAGTGGCGGACTCACCGACGAACCGGTCGCAGCCACCCGAACGGGACCGAACGCTTTGCGGGGCTTGAGCTCAAGGCCATCCACCAGCGCCAACTTCAGCGCCTCCTCGATCGACGCGGTCGTCCAATGCGTGACCGCCTCGAGCGCGGCCAGAGCAGCGCTGAGCACCGGAGCAGCGTCGGGGCGCAACTCCTTGGCCGCCGCCTTCTCATCGAGCACGAACTCCGAGTCGTTAAGAAACTTCAGCAGATCCCATGCGTCGCCGAGTACCACGATGCGGGTCTGGACCAGTGTCGCTGCTTGGGCGAATTGCGCCACGTCCAGGCCCGTGTGGTGGCCGTGCGCGGTGAAGAAGTCGGTCAACCGCCGCGCGAACTCATCGGAGTCCAGCAGGCGGATGTGCTCGGCGTTGATCGCGTCGGCCTTTTTCTGATCGAAGCGCGCCGGATTCGAGTTGACGTTGACCACGTCGAAGGCCGCAACCATTTCATCGAGGGTGAACACATCGTGGTCGTCGGCGATACCCCAGCCGAGCAGCGCCAGATAGTTCAGCAGACCTTCGGGGATGAAGCCACGGTCGCGGTGGAGGAACAGGTTGGACTGCGGATCACGTTTGGAGAGCTTCTTGTTACCGTCACCCAGAACGCTTGGCAGATGAGCGAATTGGGGTATCTGCTCAGCCACCCCGATTCGGATCAGCGCCTGGTAAAGCGCGATCTGGCGCGGGGTGGACGGCATGATGTCCTCACCGCGTAACACGTGGGTGATCTTCATTAATGCGTCGTCGACCGGATTTACCAAGGTGTACAACGGATCTCCGCTGCCGCGTGTCAGCGCGAAGTCCGGTACCGAGCCCGCGGGAAAGGTCGTCTCGCCACGCACCAGATCGATCCAGGACAGGTCGGTGTCGGGCATCCGCAGCCGCAGCACCGGGTTACGGCCGTCAGTCCGAAAATCGGCGCGCTGCTGCGGGGTCAGGTCGCGGTCGAAGTTGTCATAGCCGAGTTTCGGGTTGCGACCCGCGGCCAGGTGGCGAGCCTCGACCTCGTCGGCGGTCGAATACGCTTCATAGGCCTCGCCCCCAGCAACAAGCTGCTCGAGCACATCCCGGTAGACCTGGGAGCGCTGCGACTGCCGGTAAGGCTCATAGGGTCCACCGACTTCGGGTCCTTCGTCCCAATCAAGACCCAACCAGCGCAGCGCGTCAAGGATCGCGGCATAGCTGTCGGCACTGTCACGCTGGGCATCGGTGTCTTCGATGCGAAAGACGAACGTTCCACCGGTGTGGCGGGCATAGGCCCAGTTGAACAGCGCCGTACGCACCAGACCGACATGCGGTGTGCCGGTCGGGGAGGGACAGAATCTGACGCGGACATTATCTTCGGTCACGGGTTCCCCTCAAGTCCTTTGCGCCCTTTGCCCACAACCCCTGTGCCCACAACCCCTTTGCCCACAACCCCTTTGCGCACAACCCCTTTGCGCATAACGGGGTTGGTGAGCGTCCCAATTCCGGAGATGGTGACGCTGACGGTGTCCCCGTCCTCAATCGGTCCGACTCCTTCGGGCGTTCCGGTAAGGATCAGATCGCCGGGAAGCAGGGTCATCACCGCCGAGACCCACTCGATGATGGCGCCGACGTCATGAATCATCAGCGCGGTGTTGGAATCCTGGCGCGTCTGACCGTTGACTTCAGTGCGAAGGTCCAGATCACTGGGGTCCAGATCGGTGACGATCCACGGCCCCACCGGGCAGAAGGTGTCGTGGCCTTTGGCCCGCATCCACTGGCCGTCCTTCTTCTGCTGATCGCGCGCCGACACGTCGTTGGCGATCGTGTAGCCCAGGATGTTCTCAGCAGCCCGGGATGCGGGAACATCCTTGCAGGGCCGGCTGATCACCACGGCCAGTTCGCCTTCGTGATGGACCGGATGGGCATCGGCCGGCAGCTGGATCGCGGTATTGGGGCCGATGATCGCGGTATTGGGCTTGAGGAAGATCACCGGTTCCTCAGGCGCAGTACCGCCCATCTCCGCGGCGTGCGCGGCGTAGTTCTTGCCCATGCAGATCACTTTGCTGGCCAGGATGGGGGCCAACAGCCGGACGTCGGCCAGCGGCCAGGCCCGGCCGGTGAACGTCGGATTGCCGAATGGGTGCTCGGCGATCTCCCTGCAGACGGCCTCGCTCGGGTCACCTTCGATGCTG
>Ga0210003_1003078_pt1 | contig 13754 bp, 6 predicted proteins | sample LantaG_FD_182804 | JGI IMG/M metagenome (GOLD analysis project Ga0210003, IMG submission 182804) | Deep subsurface microbial communities from Baltic Sea to uncover new lineages of life (NeLLi) - Landsort_02402 metaG (SPAdes) (version 2) | ecosystem: Environmental > Aquatic > Marine > Oceanic >... | reverse complement strand
GGGGCTCACGGCTCCCGAGCCTCGACCGTCGCGGCCGGCTCGGCGGGCCACGACTTCGCCAACAAGCTGCTCGAGCAGCCGCATCTACTGACGGAGCTCCAGCGGGAGCAGCTGCTGAGGCAGGTCAGAGGAGCAGCAGGAGCAGCAGGAGCAGCGGGAGCAGCGGGAGCAGCAGGAGCAGCAGGAGCAGCAGGAGCAGCAGGCGCAGGAGCCCAGCAGCAGCAGCAGCAGCAGCAGCCGTTGCAGCCGCAGCAGGCCCTCGGTCAACAACTCCATCAACACCCTCGAAAGCCGCCCGCTGCCGCTCTCCCCGTCCACTCCTTCGGCCGCTGCCGCTCCAACATGCCCCCGGCCCCCACGGGCGGGCAGGTCGCGGTCATGCGCGACTACCGCTTCTGCATCGCGATCGAGAACTCGATCGCCGAGGACTACGTCACCGAGAAGGTCTACGCGGCCCTCGACGCCGGGTGCCTCCCCGTCTACTACGGCGCGCCCAACGGGCTCGACTTCGTGCCCGTTCCCGAGAGCGTGATCGACTACAGGGCTCTGGGCGGCACGCCCGAGGCGCTGATGGCCGAGATCGTCAGGCTCAACGGCGACGAGCAGGCCTACGAGGCGAAGATGGCGTGGCGCAAGGCGGGGCCCGCCGGGTGGTCTCCGAAGTTTCTGTCCCTGAGGGAGAGGGCCAACGAGATGTCCGGGCAGTGCGCGGTGTGCCTGAAGGTGGCCGAGGAACTGGAGAGGAACAGGGAAGAGGAGGAGGGGAAGAGGAAGAAGGAGGGTTTGTCGAGCGCGAACGCGAGCGCGACGACGACGACGGCGATGTCGTTTGTGACGAACGCGGCTTCCTCTTCTGCCGCTTCTTCTGTCAACCACATGGCTGCGTCGCGGAGGTTTATCGACGGGTTCGAGCAGCAGGTTCCCACCGCGGCAGCAGCGACGGAGAGCGGCGGGGAGGTCAGTATGTAAAAACAATTTGAAGAGAAGAGCGCGGTTTTTTCCCCCCTCGAGTGGTGAGAAATTTCGGCGAGGAAAAAATCGTTCATTTTTAACACATAAAGTGAAGCGCAACAGCAAACGAAACAAAACGAAAACACCACGACGGCCGCGAAGACGTAAACTAAGAAGAGTGTAAACGAATGAACAAACCACCAAAACGCTCACGCGACCGCGCTCGTCTTTGGAGACAACGAAAGAGAAAGAAGCGTCTCCTTTGCCGCCGCCGCCGCCGCCCCCTTCGCAGCTGCTTTCGCTCTCGCCGCCTCCTCCTTCGCCCCGGGCCTGGTCAGCGCCAGGCTCCTGATCTCCAGCGGGGACAGCCTCACGACGCGGGCGTTCCTCTTCACGGTCTCCGGGCTCTGCCGAGCCGGCTTGGGGATAAGGGCCATCGGAGTGATTTTTCCACCGGAACTCTCAACTTCCTTCCCGGGCTCGTCGAGCTTTTCATAGTCAAACAGCAGCGGCCCGTTGAAGATGCGCTCGCCGTGCGGCAGGGAGCTCCCCGTGGGCTCCCCCTTCGTGGCCTCGGCGGCCTGCCGCTTGTCCATCCCAGAGACGGTCAGCTCCGTCACCTCGAAGGGGGCGAAGGCGGCGCCGAACGACTTCATCAAGTCGACGTCGACCGGCGACGAAAGCCGGCCGGCACCGTCGCGACCGCCGTTGACTCCCGCGCCCCCGCCGGCGGCACCGTCCTCGCCCTGCTCGAAGGCGTGCGCGAGTCTGATCTCGACGCCCTGGCCGTGACCTTCGCCGCCGCTTCGACTCCTCCTGGGAGCCAGCTTGAGCAGCTCGACCGACTCCGGGAGCGGCGCCGCCAGCAGCGCGCCGGCGGCGGCCCCGGGGGAGGCCGGGGGCCTCGCCGAGAACGCGATGACGGGCTCGTTGCTGGCCGCCGACGCGAGCGCCCTCCGCGCCCTCGCCCCGCCTCCGCGCGAGTCCAGCGACACGAGGTGCGTGCCCCTGACGACCACGGCCCTGCCCTGCGCGTCGACGTCGCGCAGCGTCTCCGGGTTGCCCAGCTCGTCACTGATGCGGGCCTCGCGGTGGAGCATGACCTCGAGCTGTCCCGCAGAGAGGGACGCGACGCCCTGCGCGCGGTCGGGCACGATCGAAAACTGGCGGCGACGGCCCTTGCTGCCCGGGGGGGGGCGGGAGGAGGAGGAGGAGGAGGAGGAGGAAGGATCTTCGCCGTCGTCGTCTTCGATGTAGGCCCCGCTCGTCATCGGGAAGTAGTCCCTGCCGACGTCGTTGGCGTAGGGCTGGTCGAGCGGGGCCAGGGCCCAGGTGGAGCGGGAGGCGCGCTGCCTCTTCAGAAACTCCCTGCCGTTGCTGTCGACAAACACCGTCGGCGACGCCGGCGCAGAAAGAGCAGCGGCGGACCTACTCGCGCTGCTGCTCTCCGAGTCGAGGTCGGTCTCGAAGCGGAGGACGACGTCCTGCGGCGCCGGAAGCGGGCCCACGGTCCACTCGACCTCGAAGTTCGCGGCGCCCGCGGCCAGCTTGAAGGTCAGCTGGCCAAAGGCCCCGTGTCGGCGGGTGACCTGGGAGAGCAGGGGCCCGACGATGAGCGACGTCAGGGGCGCGTCCGGGTCGGCGTCGAGCTGTGCAACATTTTTGTTTTTCGAGTATTTTTTTTCCGGGCTGAGTTTTTTTTTCTTTCCGGGCTGAGTTTTTTTCTTTCCGGGCTGAGTTTTTTTTTCTTCCGCCTTCTATCTTTCTCTCTCTCCCCTTCTTTCTCTCCCTCCTGAGGATACCCGCTCTTTTACCTTGCTCGCCTCTCCCACCGGGTGGAACGCGTAGTGGCCCGACCTCCTCAAAAACCAAGGCAGCACCGAGGTCGTCAGGTCGTGGCTGTAGGAGAGGAGGGAGGCGCGGATAGAGGCTTCCTCGGAGATTCCGCTGCTGCTGCTGCCGCTGCCGCTCCGGGTCCTCACGCGCGCGAGGCCCGACGACGGCTGCGGCGCGGTGTCCGCCGCGTCGACCAGGACGCCGCTCCTCTTCGCGAACACCAGGTCGACGAGGCCGTTGCTCAGCGTGAGTGTGCTCTCGTCCTCCGTGCAGTTGGCCGGGAACGAGGAGCACGGGGACGATGGCGAAAACGGAGGCGGCGACGAAGCGGCGGCGGAAGAAGCGCTGCCGATCTCGCTCCCTCCGCTCTCGGGCTCGGGCTCGACTGCGAACGCGACGTACCCGAGCGGCGGGAGCCGCGCGTCGAAGATCGCGTGGCCAGCCGCGAAGGACCTCGAGCTCTCTCCTCCTCCGAGCTCGGCGAGGCGCTGCAGCTCGAGGTCCGACGCGGAGAGCGGGACGACCTGCGCCTCCGACCCCGACGGCAGAAACTCGAGCGACGACAGCAGCGGCGACGAGGGTCCGCCGACGACTTCCGGGGCCGAGACCTTCCACCGCTTGCCCGCCCGCATCGCCGCGGCGCCCAGCGGCACCCTGACTAGCACGCGCGAGCTCCGCGGAAGCGGGTTGTAGGCCGCGACGGTGAAGGGCCCCCTCGCCGCGTCCGTCAGGGCGACCGCGGGGGAGCAGACGCTGGCGTTGGCCGCCTCGCAGAGCGCGAAGGAGCGCTCGTGCGAGCTCCAGAAGTCTCTGCTGCTGTCGTCGTCGCCGGGGATCGGCGCAGGAGGCGAAGGAGAAGCGCCGGAGCCGAAACCAGAAGAAGAAGAAGCAACGGCGTCCCTGACTCCCTGGAGCACCAGGGCGTCCAGGGCCGCAGCGACCAGCCTCCTCGCCTCGCCGGCGGCCTCGGAGACGATCCTCCGGTAGTCCATGTTGACCTCGAGGCGGTCGGTGCCCGTGATGGCGTCGTGGTGCTGCATCAGAGCCACGGCGCGCTCCAGGGGGACGGTGGTCGGGGGGAGAGAAGAGAGGGAAGGAGGAGAAGAGAGGGAAGGAGGAGAAGAAGAAGAAGCTGCTGCCGCTTTCGCCGCCTTCGCCACCTCGCCCCCGACCCACGCGTCGAGCTGCCTCGCCGCGGACAGCAGGCCCGACGACTCCCGCACGAGCCTCTTGGTCCCGGGCCGCGTGCTGAAGTAGCCGGACCAGTAGCAGCCCTTGCAGTCCGAGTAGGGCATCAGGTCGCCCTGCTGGACCGGCCAGCCGGCGCCCTCGGCCTCGGCGGCGGCCTTGCCCATCCCGCCGCCGCCGCCGCCGAGGCCCCTGCCCCGCCTGCGCGCGGCGGCGTGCTCCTCGGCCGTGGCGTACCGCAGCTTCACTCTCCTGGCCGGGTCGGCCAGCGACCGCGCGATCAGCTCGTCGAGGTTGTCGTAGAGCAGCGCGGGGTCGTCCCAGCCGAAGTCGCGGGAGACGGAGACCATGACGGGGCCGCGGCCGCCGCGGGTGCGCTCGGCGACCTGGCGGACGTAGGCGGTGACGTTGGCGAGGCGCTGCTCCCAGCGGGTCTCGGAGAGAGAGGAGGAGGAAGAGTCGGGGCCGGCGTTCCGGCTCCCGTCGCCTCCGTCGGCGCCGCCGCCGCCGCCGCCGCCGCTCCCGCTCAGCCTCCTCCCCCCGGCGTCCACCTGCAGGTCCTCGAGCTCCGCGGGGATGTCGTACTGCCCCCTGTGGAACGCGTAGCACCACAGCTCCGACTCCTCGGCGACGGAGCTCCTCCCCGGAGCCGCGTCCCACAGGAACTCGAGCTGCCGCTTCGAGGCGCGGTGCAGCCGGTCCTCGGTGTCGATCCTGCTGAAGTACACCGACCGCACGCCCATGCTGCCCAGGAGCGCGGCGTGCGCCTGCGAGTGGCCGAACGTGTCGATCTGCCACCCGACCGCCGGCGGCGCCCGCACGCCCAGCTCGGAGGCGAGCCACTGGTGGCCCAGCGAGTACTGGTCGACCATGTCGCGGAAGTGCGAGGTCGCCTCGTCGGGCGAGACCCAGCCCCCGCCGGCGAAGCCCAGCTGCCCCGACGAGACCAGCGCGCGGACGCGGTCCCTCATCCGCGGGGACTGGTCCCTCCACCAGCGCTCGAGGTACACGGTCTCGCCCCAGGTGTACTTCCTGGCGCGCCGCTTCTCGAGGACCGGGACGATCTCGTCGAGGATCTTGCGCACGCCGTTCTGGCCCGACTTGAAGCCCTTTTCGTAGTACTGGTCGACGGTGAGGAGCCTGCGTTGTTGTTGTTGAGGGAGGAGGAGGCGGAGGAGGTGAGGTGGTTGGTGGCGGAGGTGGTGGTTGGTGGCGGAGGTGGTGGTTGGTGGCGGAGGCGGTGGTTTGAGGGGAGGAGGAGAGAAAGATGTGGTGGAGAGGGTCAGAGGGGGGGGGATCGAGGTCGATCGAGGTCGAGGCGGAAAATTCGAAAAAAGGAAAAACTCGCTTGCGCGCCTGCGACGAAGCTCTCTCTCAATCGCTCTCACTCAGTCTCTCCCTCTCGCTCGCTCGCCCGGCCTTCTCCGTCTCTCTCTCTCTCCTGCCCCGTTCGAGGCTCTGCAGCGGTAACGCCGCAATCATCACCAATCAAGAAACTCACCACCCGGGGTCGACGTGCGAGTAGACGACGAGGTAGGCCTCGATCGGGCCGTCAACGTCGCTCTCGTCGTCAGCGCCGTCCGAAACGGCCGATTTGGCGCCCTTCGAACCGACGCTGACGACGCTCCCGAGCTTGCGAGGCACGCCAGGAGGCCTCCTCGCATCGCTGTCGACGCCCGAGAAGAATTTTCCGTGGAGGAGCAAGCGCGCAGAAGCGGCGATTCCCTGGTCGGAACCGCTCGACGCCGCCGCCGTCGACGAAACTCCAAGCACGACACCCACGGCAAACAGCGTCGCCGCGGCGAGGGCCGCGGCCACGCCCAGCGCGAGGCGCTTCCTCCGGCTGCAAGAGGGGCGTCCTCCTGACGAGGACGGGGAGGCCGCGGCGAGCAGGGCCCGCTGGGCCTCGCCCGCGGCGCCCAGGGGCACCTGCGAGGGGCGGCGGCGGAGCATTGAAAACAAGATGGGAGTGATCGTTTGAGAGAGAGCTCTCTTTCTTCCCGCTCTCGCGCTCTTCTCTCCTTTTCTTCGGCCCCATCTTCACCTCACTGATGAATCACTTCCAGTTCTTTTCGTTGTTTCGTTTTTTGCAAGTGTACAAAAGAGAGAGAGAGAGAGAATAACGACGGAAGGCAACAACTATTATTGAAAACAAAAGGTAGCAAAAAGGAAAACGAAAAGAGTCAAACCGCAGCAGGTGGAGGCGGCGGCGGCAGCCGAGGCGAGGACGACGGAGGCGGCGGCGGCCGAGGCGAGGACGACGGAGGCGGCGGCGACGAAGAGGGCGTCGGGCGCCTCGATGATGCTCCCTCGCCCTTTTTGTTGCCGCTCGTCGTCATCGCGAGCTTGGCCCTGCTGGCGACGCGCCGCAGAGAGGAGGAGGTCGTCGCCGTCGTCGTCGTCGACGAGCTGCCCCCGCCGCCGACGATGACGACGCTCGAGCCTGCGTTCTTCTTCCCCTCCTCCCGCCCTCCCTCGTCTTCCTCCTCCGCCAGCTCAGCCGCCGCCGCGGCCGCCGCCGCGGCCGAGGGCGGCTCGTGCGCGAGGTCTCCACCCCCGGCGGCCATCGCCGCGGGCAGGTCCAAGGGAGCGGCGCGCATGACCCTGTGGCGCGTCTGTGGGAGGGGCTCGAAGGGAGCAGCTTGTTGCTGCTGCTGTTCGACGACCGGAGGAGCGGCGGCGGCAGCAGCGTCAACTACTCCCACGACCGCCTCCGTCGCGGCCGCGGCGGCTCCTGTCGCGGCCATCGTCGCCGCCCGGCGTGGCGGCAGTCGCGTCACGGCAGAACCGACGCCGCCGCTGAAAGAGCCTCCTCCTCCTCCTCCTCCGAGAGTTTTCGAGCTCACGCCGGCGGCAGCCACGCTCGGCACCACGGCCTGCGGCGACGACGCCGCCTGCCTGGCCCCGAAGGCGACGCCAGTCGGAGCCGTGGGAGCTCCTCCTGTCGCTCCTCCTGCTGCTCCTCTGCCGCCGCCCGCGGCGCCAAACCCGCCGCCGCCGGAGATGCCGAAGCCGGCCGAGCTCACGAGCCCGCCCTTGGCCGGGGCCACGCTCCCGCCCCCGGCCCTGCCCCCCGCTGCGGGGGGGGTGTGGGTCCGCGCCAGCGACTCCAGGTCGAGGCACGACGCGTGCGTGACGGGCGCGGCCCCGGCCGTGGGCGTGACCATCAGCGCAGCACCGCTCGCCCCGGCGACGAGGCGGGTGAACGGAGACACCGCGAACGACGACGACGATGAAGAAGACGGCCCGCCGCCACCGCCGCCGGGCCCCGAAGGGGAGCCGAAGCGCCCGCTGTAGGGCATCCCGGGCGCGCCGACGTGCCTGTGGGCCCTGGCGAGGGGCCCGAACCAGGGCAGCAGAGCCGGGGCGATGTACTCGAACGAGCGCCCCTCGGAAGAAGGAGAGACGGGAGGAGGGGCGGCAGTCGGCGGCGGCCCTCTGGTCGTCGTCGTCGTCGGCGGCGGCGGCGGCACCGCCGCTTTCCCCTCCTCTTCTCCCTTCGCAGCAGCAGCCACCGCCCTGCCCTTGACGCACACGCTCCCGCGCATGAGCACTGCCGAGGAGCGAAGGTTGAAGGCCGCGCCCGGCGGGAGCTCGACCAGCTCGGAAGCTGCGAGCCCGCGGACAAAGGCGCGAAACTCGTCGGCGGCGGTGCGGGCGGCGGGAAGAGACGCAGCATTCTCCTTCTCCGCCGCGCCTCCTCCTCCTCCGGCGTCGCCGTCGCCATCGTCGTCGCCGTCGCCATCCCTCTCCCTCTGCGCCCTGCGCCGCAGCGCGTCTGCGACAGACCTCGCCCTCGCCAGCGACGCCACCCCCCCGAACAGCCTGCCCGCCCCCAGCTCCTCCTCGGCCTCGGCCTCGGCGCGGTGCTTGAGCGCCTCATGCAGGTAGCCCATCAGCCTTGGCCTCTCCCGCTCGACCACGAACAGGCTCGCCATGCGGAACATGTCGACCTCGGCCTGCTGGCACGCGGCCGAGCCGGCGGCAGACCTTGCGCGCAGCTCGTCGACCGCGGACTGCGGGATGTGAAGAACTAAGGGTCCCTTTCCCAAGGCGTTGCCCTCGGCGACGGCGGCCCAGACGCCCCACTCGGTGCCGGTCAGGCTGCTGAAGAGGCCTGTGAGGCCGCCGCAGCCGAGGTAGACGTCCTGTCGCGCTCTCCCTTCGGTGGAAATGGAGAGGGCGCTGTTGCCATCGATGAGGGAAGGAAGAGGAGGAGGAGGAGGAGGAGGAGGAGAAAGAGAGGACAAGCTGTCGCCGCCGCCGTCGACGACGACGACGCTCCCACTTCCGCCTCCACCAGAGAGCCCCTGAGCGGCAGCAGCCCCCCCACCGGAGGGGGCTCTGGGCCCGCGACTGTGAGCGGTCACTCGCACGAGCCCTGCGACGACCACGATAAACCCGGCAGGCTCCCCGGCGCCGCTCGCGACGACGGCCCCCGAAGGATGCTCCCGCAGCGACGAGCGCCGCAGGAAGAACGCCGCGACTTCGGGGTCGCTCGCGCGCACAAAGGGCAGCGCCCGCAGCACGTCCGCCGGCGAGGGCGCGCGCCAGGTGGGGCCGCGCCTCTCCAGCGCGCTCTCCCGCTCTTCGAGGGGAGCCCGCAGCGCCGCCCGCTCGTCGTCGTCGACGGCCCCCGCCTCAAACAGCGCGTCGACGAACGCGGCCTGCTTCCGCAGCACGGCCATCGTCGCGCGGTACGTCTGGATCGCCTGGAACCGCTCGGGCGCCTCGGCCTCGCGGTCGTGCAGGAACAGCCAGACCTGCCGGAGCTGGTTGTCGACCTCATCGGCGACGGCGTCGGCCGCGGCGGCGACGACATCGCCCCGGGACTCGTCGCCGGCGGCGCCGGACCTCGCGGCCGCGAAGGCCGCCGCGGGCGCAAACGTCAGCGCGAGCATCATCTCCATCGCTGACTCGCACGCGACGAGCATCAGCCTCGACAGCGACCAGAGCAGCAGGCGGGAGAGCTTGGCCAGCGGCCAGGCGAGCCCGCGGCGGAAGGCGGTGAGGACCGAGGAGCAGGAGAAGGAGGGGGACGGGGCGGGAGGAGCGGCGGCGGGGCGGGTCCGGCTCGTGCCGCCGCCGCTGCCGCCGCCTCCTGGGGCTTGGCCGTCGACGGCAGCCTGCGCAGCAGCAGCCTGCTGCTGCGCCCGCCGCCGCCGCGCCGCAGCGGCCCTGTTGGCGCTCTTCCCGCCGCCGCCCTTCCCCACCACGGCGATGTTGACCAGCCTGGTCCACAGCGCCAGGTGCGCCAGCAGCCGGCTCGCCCACCGCGCCGTGACGTCGCGCTCGACGGCGGCCCACAGGTCGAGCGGCCGCGACGGCTCGTCGATCGCGGCGTCGCAGGCCGTGTCGAGCGCCCTGGCCGCGCGCGTGCTCAGCAGGCCGTCGGCGCGCTTGGCGTGGAAGTGGCGCTTGAGCGAGGTCGCGAGCCTGACGCGGAGCTCCTCGAGGGGCGTGCCCGTCGGGAGGCGGCGTCTGCGGGCGGCCGGCGGGGCCGCGGCGGAGGCGGCGGTCGAGGCCGCGGCGCGCGCGGCAGAGAGGGCGTGCTTGAGGGCGCGCCCGGCCTGCGCCTGCAGCGTCCCCGTCGACGAGGCGTTGGTGCCGATCCGGGAAAGAGAGGAGGAGGAGGCAGAAGCCAGAGAGGGCCGCGCGAGCGCGCCGGCGGCGGCGGCGGCAGCGCCTCCCGCGCCCGCCGCTGCCCCGACGGAGCTCGCCGACTCCCTGGCGGCAAACGACCGCCCGGCGCGGAGGCTGCCTCCGGCGCCGCCCTCCGCCGCGGCGGCAGCTGCCTCCTCCTGCCGCCGCATCGCGACGAGAGGGGAGATGCCGCCCGTGAGGCCGGCAGACCACGTCCCCGAGGAGCCCGCAGCCGAGGCTCTCCTGGGCACAAACCTCGACAGCGCTCCGGGGACGTCTTCTTGAGCAGAGGAGGAAGAAGGAGGGGGAGGAAGCGGCGCGCCGGCGCCAGCGTTGCTCGAGCTCGAAGGCTGCTCGATCCCAAAGGCCTCGAACACGGTCCTGTGCTTGGGCGGGGGCCGAGCGGAGCGCAGCGATGACGTCGGCGACGTGAGCGCCGCTCCCATCGCTGCCTCCTGGGCGCGCCACAGGGAGCTGAGCTGCTGCTGCTGTTCGCCGTTGGCTGCCGCCGCCGTCGCCAGGACATCGCTGCCACTCCCCGTTCTCCTGACGCCGCCGCTGCCGCAGCGGGCATCGGCGTTGCCGAAGCTGTCGTTGCCGCCGACGGCGGGCATCGCGCTCACGGGTCTCGGGGGAGAAGAAGAGGAGAAATAAGGGGCCGCCGCCGATTCCGCCGCCTCCTGCTGCTGCTGCTCGGGCCCCCTGAGGTACGAGAGCGAGTCGCGGGTCAGCGACGTCCGCCCGAGCGAGGGCCTTGCCAGGCTCGCCCTCGCCGCCGCCGCGGCCTCGGCCGCGGCGGCCACGGAGGCCACTGCGGCCTCTCTCGAAGGTGCCAGCGACGGGGAGGCCGAGGGTGCGACGAAGCCGAAGACGTGCGGCGCCGGCAGGGGCCCCCCGTCAGTCATCACGATCATCGAATGGGATGTTGGAGGAGGAGGAGCGGGAGCGAGGGGCAGAGCTGAAGGAGAGGCGTCGGAATTCCCCGAAGCAGCAGCAGCAGGAGGAGGAGCGGGAGCAGGAAAGGTCGACGAAGGAAGAGTAGGTGCGACGCTCGTCTCTCCGACGGCGGCGAGCCCGCTGCCGCTGCCGCCGTCGGCGGTCTCCTCGTCGCCCGGCGCTGCTGCCGACGTGGACGCAGATGCAGCCGCCGCCTCAGCGGCAGCGGCCGCGGCAGCGTTCGCCTGCAGCTGCTGCAGCTTGGCCGTCGAAGACTGGAGCCTCGCGCGAGGCAAGAAGGGCACGCCACCTCCCGTGATGGTGAGGTCGTTGACCTCTTCCCAGTCGGGGTTTTCTCCGTCGGAGGTGTCGTCGTCGCCGTCATCAGCGCCTCGGACGGTGACGACGCTCCATTCGCCGCCGCCGTCACCAGCAGCGGAGGTGCTCCTTCGGGCATCTCCGCCGCGGTCGCTCCTCCGGTTCGCAGCGGCGCCGCTGATTCCCCCGCCGCCGCCTCCGATGTCGGAGGACCTCCTCCTGGCGTGGCGAAGGATCGAAGAGAGCGGCCCGGTTTTGGGGGCGCCGCTGTTCCCGTCGCCGCCGCCGAGGCCGCTCTCGACGTCGCCGGAAAAGTTGACCCGGCTCGCGACTGCAGTGGCCATCGACGCGACGGGAGAGGAGGAAAAGGCCAGCGGCGATTCCGCGGCTGAGGAAGCAGCAGCAGGAGCATCAGCAGACCCGGGATGAGGCTGAACCAGCGAGATCGTCCTCCCGAAGACCCGGTGGTGCTTGGCATCCGCGCCGGCCTCGTCGAGGAAGATGGTCGCCATCGACGACGTCGACTTTTGCCGGCGCGGGTCGAGGTGGTGCGAGGGCGCCACGGTGTCGGCGGCGCCGACCGACACGTCTCCTCGACCTCGGCCTCCCCCAAAGACCCTCGCCACCGCCACCGCAGACCTCCAGAAAAAGCTCGCGAGCCCCTCCCACACGTCGGTCATCCCGTGCCGCATCTGGGAGCCCCCCACGCTCTTCAGGTGCTTCCTCCTCCGCGCCCTCTCCTCGCCCTCCTTCCCCCCGCCGCCGCCGGCCTGCTCCGCGAACGACGCAAAGTCGCCCGCGCCGCCGACCTTGGTCAGCTCGCGCACCCGCGCCCAGTCCACCCCGGCCATCATCGCGTCCTCCTCGGCGCGCAGGCCCGTGACGGCCGAGGCCGTGTGCGCGTCGAGGGCGCGCAGGGCCCGCCGCCGCAGGGCCAGGCGCGCGTCCGGGACGACGTCGAGCTTCGTCAGCCGCAGCACCCGGGGCAGGAGCGGCGCGTTGATGAGCAGCGTGCAGAGCACGAAGAGGGCGGTCCAGAGGACGATCTCAGCCCGGACGCGGATCTCCGTCGGGGAGACCGTGCCGGTGCCGGCCTGGTGAGTGAGTGGTGGTGAGCGGTGGGAGGTTTGATGAAAAAGTGAGCTTCTCCGTTTCTCGCTCTCCCTGTCTCGCGCGCTTTCTCTTTCGCGCTCTCTCTGTCTCGCGCGCGTTCTCTCTTCGCGCTCTCTCCCTCCTCTTGTCTTCTTCCCCTCTCTTGTCCCCGAAACTAACCTAAAATCCTCAACCCCTAAAAAAAAAACTCACCTCCGAGTCCCCGGCAGTGATCACAGCCTGCGCCAAGATCAGCGCGACCGAGCCCCTCAGGCCCGCCACGGTGGCGAAGAGCGCGTCCCGCACGGGCAGGTCCGACCCCTCGAGCCGGAAGAGCGGCCGGAAGGCGGTCAGCAGGGCGAAGCGGAGCCCGAAGACGATGAGGTACACCAGCGGGAACCTCCACAGGCCCTCCCAGAGGATCACGGCGGCTCGGCGCTTGGCCTCCGGGCTCGCGGCGGCGGCTCGAGCGGCGAGGGCCACCGCAGCGGCGGCTGCGGACGTGGAAGGGTCGGCGGCGGGATCGACGGCCATGAGGTTCGCGGTCACCGCCGTGTCGTTCATCAGAGCACCGGAGCGCACGAAGAAGTTGACAATCGCGACCTGGTTTGGTTTGCGCGAAGGAAGGAGGGGGGAAAGGGAAGAGAGAGACTGAGTTTGAAGAAAACAAGAAAGTTTCGGAATCTTCTCTCTCTCGACTAAAAAAAACAATACAAAAAACTCCTCTCTTCTCTTCTTCCCTCGACTCAACTCACCCCGGTGAAGAAGAACACGATCGAGTTCGCGACGAACGACAGCGCGTCCCAGAAGGCCTCGAACGCCCCGTGCGACGCGGGAGGCAGGTCCCACGTCGATGTCGAAGCCCCATAGAGCCCGAAGACGGCGACGGCGACGACCCCGGAAAGATGGAACGAGTTGGCCGTGTAAAAGGACAAGTACCCCCCCGCCAGCGTCAGCGCGACCTGCTGGTCGATCCCGGCGCGGTGCCTGCGCATGAACTTGAGGACCCAGTGCGCCAGGAGGCCAAAGGCCACGCCGAACAGGAAGCCGCCGATCGCCAGCTTGAGCATGTCGGCGACGACGTCGCCCAGCACCGACCAGCCCACGGGCGCGCCGCTCTCGTACTTCCCGTCCTCGCCCCTCCCGCCCCTGTGCCCGAGCACGTAGGAGAGGAAGATCGAAAACAGCGTGAACGACGACGCGTCGTTGAGCAGCGACTCCCCCTCGAGCAGCACGCGCAGCCTGCGCGGCCCGCCGCGCTCCTTCATCACGTTGATGATCGCGACGGCGTCGGTCGACGCGAGCATCGATCCCAGCAGCGCGACGTGCTGCCAGCCCCACCCTCTCTCGCTCAGGCGAAGCACGTAGAGCAGCAGCGGGATCATCGCGGCGGTGGTGAAGCCCACGACAAGGAAGGCCGCGGTCAGGACCTGGAGCAGGGCGCGCTTGAACAGGAAGTAGTCGATCCGCGCGCCGGCGTCCAGGAGCAGCGGCGGCAGGAAGATGTAGAAGAAGAGCTCGTAGGGCACGATGGACAGGAACCACGAGATCGAGTTGCCCAGCCTGCCCAGGGTCCACCCCGGGATCACCGTGAGGGCCTCGAGCGCGGCGCCGGCGAGCAGCAGCATCGTGGTGCCGAGCTTGCCGCGCAGCACGCAGGCCAGCACGACCGAGAGGCCGACGAAGAGGATCGCGTCTTGGCCCGAGTGGCGCACGGGGCAGAAGTGGTAGGTGTCTGGCGGGGGGCGGGCGGGGGGGGGTCGGATTCGAGGGTCGGTGGCGCCGGTGAG
>Ga0210003_1003077_pt1 | contig 13759 bp, 9 predicted proteins | sample LantaG_FD_182804 | JGI IMG/M metagenome (GOLD analysis project Ga0210003, IMG submission 182804) | Deep subsurface microbial communities from Baltic Sea to uncover new lineages of life (NeLLi) - Landsort_02402 metaG (SPAdes) (version 2) | ecosystem: Environmental > Aquatic > Marine > Oceanic >... | reverse complement strand
TATATAAATAAAAGAATAGACACAAAGAAAGAAATGGAAAGGCAGGTTCCTGAGAGCCTCCTTTCCATTTTGATTTTTAAATGCGTATATAATATAATTTTTAGAATTGGTAATTTTTATTTCAAATTTTTAACTCCATAAACTGGTAGTTATAATATCTTATAGTTTAAAAGGTTGTAATTTTAATAATGAGCAACAAAAAAAAATATTTAATAAAGTTTATTCCCGGCGGTAAGTCTGTCAAAATTTCCCCGCATTATAATTTAAAACAAGCAATACTTGACAGCGGGATCCATATTGATTCCTCCTGTGGCGGTGTGGGCACCTGCGGGAGATGTAAGGTACGGGTAAAGGAAGGAAAAGTAAATACTAAAAAATCCAAGTTTATATCCTCAAAAGAAAAAGAAAATGGTTATGTACTTTCGTGTCTATCTAAGGTAGAAAGCGATTTAATTGTTGAAGTACCCGGGCAGAAGAAAGCTGGGGTTAAAATAGAAAAGGGCAGATTTGCGGATATAGAATCTAAAATATATGCTGATATCAGCAAGGACGAGCTTGCAGCTGTTGAAATAAAACCCTGGATAAAAAAGGGGACTATAGTTGTTGAAAAACCATCACTTAGTTATGGAACCAGTGACCTTTTCAGGCTGAAGAAAAGCATCAGGGAAAATTTAGGTATAAAAAATTGTATGGTACCAATTCATATAATAAGGAAACTGCCACTGGTTTTAAGAGAAAAGGATTGGGAAGTTACAGTAGCTGTGGATAAGGAAAATAGCACTCTTATTGACATTCAACCGGGCAGCACAAGTAAAAAAAGCTATGGATTGGCCCTGGATATTGGAACCACATCTCTGGTCATATACCTTGCAGATTTAGAAAATGGGAAAATAATAAATTCAGAATCAGAATATAATCCTCAGATAAAATTTGGTGAGGATATTATTAACAGGATAGTTTATGCAAATAGGAAAGGCGGACTGGAGAAATTAAAGGAAATAATAATAGATTCAATTAATAATTTAATATGGAGATTACTGTTTAATTCACAGGTAGATGCGGATAGTATTGTATCAATGATGGTTTCCGGAAACTCTACAATGATGCATCTTTTTTATGGTGTTCCTCCCAGATATATAAGAGAAGAACCTTATGTTACCGTTGCCAATAAATTTTCAAGTTCCACTGCGAAAGAGGTTGGCATAAAACATATAAAGAATGCCTACTTATATAATATACAGGGAGTTGCCAGTTACCTTGGAGGGGATATAACATCAGGTATTCTGGCAACAGATATGTACAGAAAGAAGGAGTTAACTCTTTTTTTAGATTTAGGTACCAATGGCGAACTGGTAGTAGGAAATTCTGAATGGATGATTGGAGCTTCCTGCTCGGCAGGACCTGCTTTTGAAGGCGGAGGAGTAAAATGCGGGATTAGAGCAATAGATGGTGCTATCGAAAAGATGTCAATTAATCAGAAAACATATAAATGCCAGACTGAGGTCATTGGTGGAGGTAAGGCAAGGGGTATTTGCGGCTCTGGATTGATCGATGTGGTTGGAGAAATGTATCTGAAGGGAGTTATTGACAGGAAAGGTAAATTTAATAAGGACATAGGAAATAAATATCTTAAATGTGTAGAGAATGATTGCCAGTATATTTTAGTTAATGGTAAGAATAGTGCAACGGGAGAAGATATATATATCAGTGAAGTTGATATTGATAATTTAATAAGAGCAAAGGCAGCTATTTATGCAGGAATTAAGACACTACTGGAGGAAGTCGACCTGAGGATATATGATCTGGACAAGATATATATAGCAGGAGGGCTTGGGAGGCACCTTAATATCCGAAATACTGTGATTATAGGGATGCTTCCGGATGTAGATGTCGGTAAATATTTTTTTCTTGGAAACACTTCAGTTACAGGAGCTTATCTGAGCTTGCTTTCAGAAGATAAATACAGGGAAAGTTCGAAAATTGCAGAGCATATTACTTATATTGAGCTAAGTGTTAATATGAAATTTATGGATAGATATGTGGCAGGCCTGTTTTTACCTTATACTGATATGAAAGATTTCCCAACGGTAGAGGAGCGCCTTTACTCACTTGATAACAGGCTAAAAAAATGAACTAATTAAAAGGAAGTTTATATAAGTGAATATAAAAATTGCATTGGCTGGAAAAGGAGGCACAGGTAAGACTACCATTGGCAGTCTTATTATTAGGAGCCTGATTGAGAAAAATAAAGGTTCGCTTCTGGCATTGGATGCGGACCCAAACTCAAATCTTAATGAGGCGCTGGGGGTCAGCGTTTCAAATACCATAGGGGCCATAAGAGAAGACTTTAAGAAAAATGCACCCCGTATTGCTGCAGGCATTTATAAAGATCAACTGGTGGAAATGAATATGCACCAGTCACTGGTAGAGGGGAAGGGGTTCGACCTATTGGTTATGGGCAGGGGAGAGGGGCCCGGCTGTTATTGCTACGCCAATAACCTCTTTAAAAAATATATAGATATCCTGCAGGATAATTATGATTATATTGTTATGGATAATGAAGCAGGGATGGAACATCTAAGCAGGAGGACAACCAGTAATGTTAATTATCTTCTTATGATATCTGACCCCTCTCAAAAGGGAATTATTGCTGCATCGAGGATAAGAGATCTGTCGGATGAAATAAACATTAATGCGGAAAAAATATTTCTGATAATAAACAGGGTTAATGGGAAACTGGATGACAGGCTCAAGGAATATATAGAGGAGGAAAAGCTTGATTTGCTGGGTATTATAAATATGGATGATAATATTTATGAAATGGATATCAGCGGAAAGACAATATTTAATATCCCGGAAGACAGCCTTGCATTAAAACAGGTAAAAGAATTAATAGAAAAACTTAAACTGTAATATTTAAAATTAGAAAATATTATAAAAAACTATTATTTTATAGCTTGAAATTTCAGGCCCTTTACGGCTCTTTGTATTGTGTAGAAAATTGTTGTTTATAAATAAAAAAGTATAATATAAATTATTTAAATTTTTTTTATTCATAAATAGAGATCTTAAAAGAAACTGCAGTTTTCCAGTAAAAGTGATAGAATGTTTTAGATTATTATTTGGTTTATGGGGTAAATTATTTATAATCAGTAAGATTACTAATTGATAAAGGGGGACAGGTTGAGTTTTCAAGTTCCAAAAAATAGTTATGCCGGAAAGATCAGTGTGGTAAAACTGGGTAAGGGCGATATAGAAACTTCAGTTGGCGGGGAAGTTGCCCTGCCTTTTTATAGTTTTGAAGGTGAAATTCCCAACAAGCCCATTATTGCTATTGAGGTTTATGACAGCAAACCCACTGATTGGCCGGAAGTTATTAGCAAGTATTATAGTGATGTTTTTGATGATCCTGTAAAATGGGCGCAGAAGAGTATTAGCGAGTATGGTGCAGATGCTATATGCCTGAAATTGACAAAAGTCAACCCGGATGCTGGAGACATGAGCTCGGAAGATGCTGCAGAAATTACTAAAACTGTAAGGGAATCTATTGACAAGCCGTTAATAGTATACGGGACCGGCCCACTTGAAAAGATTGCTGAGGTAATGAAAAAGATTTCTGAAAAGAATAAAGATAGTAATATTTTAATGGGTTGGGTAGAAGAAGATAATTATAAAACCATAGCTGCAGCAGCTATGGCTTATAATAATAATGTTATAGCTTTAAATCCTCTTGATGTAAATATAGCCAAGCAGCTAAATATATTACTTACTCAATTAGGCCTACCTGCTGATGGAGTAGTTATGGATCCATCAATATCTAGCTTGGGTTACGGAATTGAATATTGCTATTCTGCTATGGAAAGATTAAAAATAGCTGCGCTCATGCAAGATGATAAAATGACCCAAATGCCAATGATATGTAATTTAGCTCCTGAGGTATGGAAAGTAAAAGAAGTAAAGGAGAGTGAGGAGCAGTATCCGGAGTGGGGGGATTTAGAAGAAAGAGGGATAAACTGGGAAACAATATCAGTTATGAGCACTCTTGTGGCTGGGGCTAACATAGTGATTATGAGGCATCCAAAGGCAGTTAGTATAATAAAAGAGTTTATTGAACAGTTAATTTAAAAAAGGCGTTTAAGTAAGGGTAGTGTGATAAAAAATGAGCAATGATAGAAATAAGAAAGATTTTAATGAATTAAGTGATGATAAAGCGGTTGTTGAAGTATTGGAGAAAATGGCAAAAAAGGAAATACCTACAGTATTTGATAGAGCCCAGGCCATAAAGCCTTGCCCGATTGGTGCTGGGATTTCGGGAATTTGCTGTAAGAATTGTGCAATGGGACCCTGCAGAGTAAGGGAAGATAAAACCGGCCTGTGTGGTGCAACTCTGGGGACTATTGCTGCAAGAAATCTAGCTCGTCACGTTGCAGCGGGCGCTGCAGCTCACTCTGATCACGGAAGAGATTTAGCGCACTTGCTGGGTCTGGTAGCGGAAGAGAAAGCTCCAGGATTTAAAATTAATGATGAGCTAAAGCTTTTAAAACTTGCTAAAAATCTCGGTATTAGTATAGATAATAGAGATACAAAAGAAATTGCTAAAGAGACAGCTAAAAAGGCCCTTTCTCTTTTTGGACAACAACATGGAGAAATAGACTTAATAAAGTTGGCTCCTAAGAAAAGGCAGGAAGTTTGGAGGAAAAATAATGTTATCCCCAGAGGCATAGATAGGGAAATAGTAGAAACAATGCATAGAACTCACATAGGTGTAGACCAGGATGCAGAGCATATTTTAGATCATACTATTAGAACTGCTCTGTCTGATGGATGGGGTGGTTCTATGGTGGCTACTGAAATTACTGATATTCTGTTTAAAACTCCCCAGGCAGTTCCTGCCAGGGTCAACTTAGGGATGTTAGACAGCGATAAAGTAAATCTTGTAATTCATGGTCATGAGCCAACACTATCTGAGCTTATCGTTGAACTTTCAAATGATAAAGAAATTATTGAATATGCTAAGAGTAAAGGTGCTAAAGGTATAAATGTAGTAGGTATTTGCTGTACTGCAAATGAAGTTTTGATGCGCCAGGGTGTATCTCCTATTGGAAATTTTCTTTCACAGGAAATTGCCATAATGACCGGTGTAATAGAGCTAATGGTAGTAGATATACAATGTATAATGCAAGCCCTGGGAGAGCTTTCTAAGAGATTTCATACAAAACTTATTACTACTTCTACCAAGTGTAAAATTACTGGAGCAACTCATATGGAGTTTAAAGACAATAATGGTATTGAGCTGGCCCGAGAAATAATTACAATGTCAATAGATAATTTTGAAAATAGGAAAGAAGAAGTATTTATACCGGATGTAACTGATGATTTAGTAGCTGGATTCTCCAATGAATACATTAAATATGCTCTTGGTGGAAAATTTAGAGAATCTTTTAGACCATTAAATGATGCTATTATAGATGGAAGAATTCAGGGAGTGGTGGCGATAGTTGGTTGTAATAACGCTAGAGTACCTCATGATAAATATCACAATTTTTTAACCAGAGAGTTAATTAAAAGAGATTATCTGGTAGTTCTTACCGGCTGTGCAGCAATTTCTACAGCTAAATGTGGATTGATGAAACCAGAGGCATTAAAATATGCAGGAGAGGGACTCCGGTCTATTTGTGAAACAGTAGGAATACCTCCTATACTTCATATGGGCTCCTGTGTAGATAATTCCAGGATACTTACAGTTCTATCAGAAGTGGTAGGTGAGGGTGGATTGGGAGAAGATATAAGCGATCTTCCAGTAGCCGGGATTGCACCTGAGTGGATGAGCGAGAAGGCACTTTCTATTGGCACTTATTTTGTTGCATCTGGGGTATACACTGTATTTAGTGGTGAGCCTATACCGGTTGAATCAAGTCAGGAAGTTAAAGATATTATTACTAAAAAGTGGGAAGAAAAATTTGGAGGTAAGTTAGAGTATGTTTCAGACATAGATGAAGTATTGAGTAAAGTAATAGGTCATATCCAGGCTAAAAGAAAAGCATTAAAGATAGATGTTAAGAAGGAAAGAGTTCTATTTGATATGGAAGCAAGGAGGGGTATGGAAAATGTCTAAAATAATTGCAACCAGTGCCATAAAGGGCGCATACAAAATTGTTGAGCGCGCAGAAAAATCACTAAAAGACTGTATAGAGAAACATGGCAAGGATCAGAAAGTAGAATTTCCCAACACAGGTTATTTCCTTCCGGTTATATATAGTATGACAGGGATAAAAGTTGAAAAGTTATATGATGCAGAAAAAGTTCTTGATGAGGCAAAAAAATTACTTCCTCCTGTTCCAAGTGTTAAGGTTTGGATACCATATTTAGGAGGTGCTCTGGATGCAGGGATCGCTGCTCTGTGGGCAGAGGAGATAATAGAAGCTATAAAATATATAGATGGGCCGTTGCCAAATAACGGAATTTGGCTGGGTGCAGCTACAGATGTGATACTGAGGGAGAGAGGTATAGAATTTGTAGATGGGACAGCTCCAGGATTTGCTGCCTGTGTGGGAGCATGCAAGGATAGCAAGACTGCAGTTAAAATTGCAAGAGAGCTTCAGGAAAAAAGTATCTATGTATTTATGAGTGCTTCAACAGATGGAAAGTCTATGGCAGAGCAATTAGCTGAAGAAGGAATAGAGTTGGGCTGGGATACCAGGTTGGTTCCATTTGGCAAGGATATAACCTCTACTGTTTATTCAGCAGGCTTTTCAGCCAGAGTAGCTCTTACTTTTGGTGGTGTTCAACCTGGAGATTACAGAAGAATGCTGCTTTATAATAAAGATAGAGTATTTGCATTTGTTATAGCTTTAGGTGAAGTTGACGATGAAAAATATGCAAATGCAGCAGGTGCAATAAACTTTGGATTTCCAACCATTGCTGATACAAATATACCTGAAGTGCTGCCAAGGGGAGTATGCACTTATGAGCATGTAGTGTCAAATATCCCTGATGATGAGATTGTAACCAAAGCCATAGATGTAAGAGGACTAAAGATCACTGTTGAAAAAGTAGATGTACCGGTTGCTTTTGGCCCTGCTTTTGAAGGAGAAAGAGTAAGAAAAGAGAATACCTACATTGAATTTGGAGGTAACAAAAGTGAAGCAATAGAATTTCTGAGCATGGCAGATTCTTCTGAAGTAGAAGATGGCAAAATTGAGGTATCGGGCCCTGAAGTTGATGATGTAAAAGAAGGAGGTGTGCTTCCGCTGGGAATTGAAGTACTGGTTTATGGAAGGAAAATGCAGGAAGATTTTGAGCCGGTAATGGAAAGGCAGATTCATTATTTTTTAAATTACCCTTCAGGAATATTTCACATGGGACAGAGAGATATATCATGGCTTAGATTTAGTAAGGATGCAGTGAAAAGCGGTTTTAAGATAAGACACATAGGAACAGTTCTTCATGCAAAAATGCATTTGCAGTTTGCAAATATAATGGATAAGGTTCAAATAAAAATTTATACTAATCCTGAAGATGTGATAGTTCTTAAAAAGAAAGCTCGAGAAATTTTTAAAGCGAGAGATGAAAGACTTGGAGCATTAACTGATGAGTCTGTAGACACTTTTTATTCATGTACCCTTTGCCAGTCATTTGCTCCCAATCATGTTTGTGCAGTTTCTCCTGAAAGACCGGGTCTGTGCGGCGCATATAACTGGCTGGATTGCAAGGCTTCCTATGAGATTAATCCCACTGGACCAAACCAACCTATCAAGAAAGGTGAAACTTTGGATGAAAATTTAGGTGTATGGAAAGGGATAAATGACTTTGTTTATAAAGCTTCACATCAAACCCTGGAATCCTTTTCGGCATATTCTATGATAATAAATCCCATGACCTCTTGTGGCTGTTTTGAGGTTATTACTACCATTCTTCCTTCCACTAATGGTGTTATGGCAGTGAATAGAGAATACTCGGGTATGACTCCGAGCGGTATGAAGTTCTCTACAATGGCTGGGATGGTTGGTGGAGGAATTCAGACCCCTGGTTTTATTGGTATTAGCAAATTTTTTATTGGTTCAAAAAAATTTATAAAAGCCGATGGCGGGTTGGAAAGGCTGGTATGGATGCCCAAAGCACTAAAAGAGGAGATAAGGGATATTCTTGAAGAGCGGATCAAGGAGATGGGAATGGAAGATTTCCTGGATAAAGTTGCTACTGAGGAAGAGGCAGAGACTGAAGAAGAAGTACTGGAGTGGATACAAAAGGTAAATCATCCTGTTCTTAAAATGGAATCTATGATGTAAAAAATATAGCAGTGTATACAAAGTGAGGTAAGGAGATTAAAGTATGGCATTGAGCGGTCTTGAAATATTTAAAAAACTTCCAAAGACAAATTGTAAGGATTGTGGATTTCCTACCTGTCTGGCATTTGCAATGCAGCTGGCAGCAGGTAAAGTAGAACTGGAAAAATGTCCTCACATTTCAGAAGAAGTCAAAAAAGCACTTTCAGAAGCTTCTCAGCCGCCAATCCTGAAAGTGGAAATTGGCGCTGGAAATGACTCTTTTGTAGTTGGCGAAGAGACGGTAATGTTCAGGCATGATAGAACATTTGTAAATCAAAATGCATTTGCGGTAACCATAGAAGATGATATGGATAGCGGCAGCATTAAAGAGATGGTTAAAAATGTAAACGCAATTGGATTTGAGCGAGTGGGTCAAATTTTAAAAGTGGATTCTGTCTGTATTAAAAATAAATCTAAAAATAAAGACAAATTTCTAAAAGTTGCCGGTGATGTTGCCGCACTTACAAAAAAACCGTTAATATTAGTTTCATCAGATTCTGAAACATTAAAGAGCGCAGCTGGGAAGTTAAAGGAAAATAAGCCGCTCATTCATGCAGCTGCTGCTGATAATATAGACTTTTTTATCGCGCTTGGAAAAGAGACGGGATGTCCAATAGCAGTTAGAGGCAAGTCATTTGAAGATATAGCAGAGGTTACTGAAAAAATGCGTGGTGCTGGAATTAAAAATCTGGTAATAGATATTGGATCAAGGGATTTTAAGGGTGATTTTTATAATCAGATTATATTAAGAATGGCTGCAATAAAGCAGAAGAACAGGCTTTTTGGTTATCCCACTATAGTATTTCCTGATGAAATGACTGATGATCCTTTAAAAGAAACTTTAATCGCTTCTATTTTTGTAGCAAAATATGGTTCGATTATTGTGCTTTCAAACGCCGGTAGTCAAAATATTTTTCCACTTCTGGTATACAGGCAAAATATATATACTGATCCCAGAATACCGATGCAGGTAGAACAAAAGATTTATGAAATAGGCAGCCCTGATGAAAATTCACCTGTTTTGATTACAACTAATTTTTCTCTTACCTACTTTATAATCTCAGGTGAGGTAGAAAGCAGCAAGGTTCCATCATGGCTCCTGGTTATGGACGTTGAGGGCCAGTCTGTTCTTACTGCCTGGGCAGCAGGGAAATTCGTTCCGGAATTGATTGCTCAATTTATAAAGAAGAGCGGTATTGTAGAGAAAATAAAGAAAAAGGAAATTGTAATACCTGGTTATGTGGCGCAGCTTCAGGGCGAATTAGAAGACGAGCTGGGAGATGGATGGAAAGTTGTTGTTGGTCCGAGAGAAGCTGGTGAGGTTCCTAAATTTCTAAAAGAATATAGTGTTTAGCCAGGACTTATTTTTTTGTTTTATAGATAAATTTCATTTTAAAATCAGTCATATATATATGAATATTAATTCATGCTGTTAATAAATCGCCCCAGTCAATATTTTTTTAATTTAATTTGTAACAAGTTAGTAATTTTTATATAATTCAGTGGTGTATTTTTTTTTATTAAATATTTAACTTAAAAAAATGAGAGGTACTTATGAAAAGTGATATTGAAATCGCTCAAGCAGCAGAGATGAAGCACATAAGGGAGATTGCTGAGTCAATCGGTCTTGATGAAAAATATCTGGAATTGTATGGAAATTATAAAGCAAAGGTAAAACTGGAGGTTCTGGAGAATTTTAAGGGTAGGCCAAACGGAAAGTATATTGATGTCACAGCCATTACTCCCACTCCACTTGGTGAGGGTAAAACAGTAACTACAATTGGACTGAGTATGGCATTAAACAAACTTGGTAAAAAAGCTATTACATGCATAAGGCAGCCTTCTCTGGGTCCGGTATTTGGTATAAAGGGTGGGGCAGCAGGTGGTGGATATTCTCAGGTTCTTCCAATGGAAGATTTTAATCTGCACCTTACTGGGGACACCCACGCTGTGGGTATAGCTAATAATCTTCTAGCTGCTTTTTTAGACACACATATTATGAAAGGGAATGAACTTAATATTGATCCCTTCAGTATAACTCTGAATAGAGTTGTAGATGTTAGTGATAGAGCGCTGAGAAATATTATAATAGGTCTTGGAGGTCCTCTAAACGGAGTTCCAAGAGAAACAGGTTATGATATTACAGTAGCTTCAGAAGTAATGGCAATTCTTGCCCTTACCAAAAGTCTTAAAGATTTACGGGAGAGATTGGCCAGAATGGTAGTCGGTTCTACTTATGACGGAAAACCGGTTACTGCTGAGGATTTAAAATGTGCAGGTGCAATGACTGTACTTCTAAAAGATGCTATAAAACCCAATTTGCTTCAGACAATAGAACACACACCTTGTTTTGTCCATACCGGTCCATTTGCCAATATTGCCCATGGGAATAGCTCGGTCTTAGCAGATCAGATAGCCATAAAGCTTGGTGACTACATTGTAACTGAAAGTGGTTTTGGCGCTGATTGTGGTGCAGAAAAGTTTATGAATATTAAGTGTAGGTACAGTGGCCTTAAACCCGATGCAGTGGTAATTACTTGTACAGTAAGGGCACTGAAGATGCATGGCGGAGGATTTGAATTTATACCTGGCCAGAGTGTTGATAGAGAGTTAATGAACAGGCCAAATGTAGAAGCAGTTGAAAAAGGCTGTGAAAATTTGGAAAAAATGATAGAAAACATGAAACTTTTTGGTCTTCCTGTAGTGGTTGCCATTAATCATTTTGAAGCTGACACTCAGGAAGAGATTGATGTAATAAGGGGAAAATCTATTGCCGCAGGCGCAGAAGATGCAGTAATCTGCAAGGTGTGGCTCAAAGGTGGAGACGGCGGAATTGAATTAGCTGAAGCGGTAGTTAAGGCGGCAGAGAAGCCGTCAGATTTCAAATTCCTTTATCCTCTGGATTGGCCTATAAAGAAAAAAATTGAAATCATTGCTACTGAGATTTACGGCGCGGATGGGGTAAATTATTTGCCTGAAGCAGAAAGGAAGATAGAATTATATACCAAACAGGGATTTGATAAATTACCCATATGTATGGCCAAAACCCATCTTTCTTTAAGTCATGATCCTAATATTAAAGGCAGGCCAAGAGGATATAGAATACCCATTAGAGATGTCAGAGCTTCAGTTGGTGCAGGTTTCCTGTATCCATTACTTGGTATGATGAGGACTATGCCAGGACTTCCAAAAGTTCCGGCTGGCACCAATGTAGATATTGACGATGAGGGGAATATCGTTGGATTGTTCTAAGTAGAAAATTTTATTTTATAAATGAAATGTATATATAATTTTATATAAATTATTATAAATTCTAAGGATAGGGGTGATTAAAATAGCTAAGTTAATTAATGGAACTAAGATCTCACAGGACATTAAAAACGAGATAACTGAAGAAGTAAAAAAGATGAAAAGGACAAAAGGCATTGTACCGGGCCTTGCAGCAATACTTGTGGGGGATAATCCTGCTTCAAAGGTGTATGTGGGAAGCAAACAGAAAGGATGCGAAGAGGTTGGTTTTAAGTCTGAAACTATAAAAATGGATGAGAGTGTATCTACAGAAGATGTATTAAAAGAATTAGATAAGCTGAATAACAGTGAAGATATTCATGGAATTTTGGTTCAACTTCCATTGCCGGAACAGATAGACAAAGCAAAGGTTCTGGAAGCAATATACCCTAAAAAAGATGTGGATGGATTTCATCCTGTAAATATAGGCAAGTTAGTAACCCAGCAAGAGTGTCTGGTGCCGGCAACACCCTCTGGTATTATAGAAATGTTAAAGAGGGAGGGTATAGATATAAAAGGCAAGAATGCTACTGTGGTGGGCCATAGTGAAATAGTCGGAAAACCGGTGAGCCTGCTTCTTTTAAATGAATGGGCTACGGTTACCATATGCCATATTGAAACCAGAGATCTAAAAATTCATACCAGGGATGCGGATATTCTGATTGTAGCTACCGGTGTACCATATCTAATTAAGGGTGATATGGTTAAAGAAGGGGCTGTGGTTATAGATGTAGGAATCAACAGGATTACAAAAGATAAGGCGAACCAGGAACTGCTGGAATGGAGAAAAGAGGACTTTGAAAATAAAGGCGCTACATTAATTGGGGATGTAGACTTCTTAAGAGTAGAACCTAAGGCAAGCTATATATCACCGGTACCGGGCGGAGTAGGACCTATGACCATCGCTATGCTGCTCAGTAATACATTGAAAACAGCAAAGAATATTGTTGGTATGAAATAGCAATTAGTTCGATTAAGAGTCATTCATATATTTTTTCAGTATTTTTTCTCCTCTTAATCTTAAGAATGTATCCAGGACTTCCTGGTATCTTTCACATACAGGAGTCTTTTCTCCTTTGTAAATTAAAAGGGATGAATAAGAGCAGCCTCCTCCACAGATAGGTGAAAATTTGCATTCCCTGCATTTTGGAATATTGAAAATAGTTCTTTCCTTCCATAATTTAACTTTATCCTCAAAATATTCTAGATTGGGGTAAAATTTGCCGATAGCATATTCAGGGTATCCGATGGACTCGGGACAGGCGTATATTAGACCGTCAGGACATAATATATGTAACTCCAGAAGATTGGTTTCACAATTTATAAATTTAGGAGAAATATTTGGGGCACCTCCGATTATGTCCAGCAGGTGCCGTAAGGGTTTGAAAATATGATATCCGAATGCCTCTTCCAGTTCCGGGTGTAAATCGTAAATCTTTATTAATTTTTTTAGCAGTATTTCTCCGGGAACTATTACATTATTATATTCCAGGGAACTATGATCTCCGATTAAAGATAACTGAGATTTGATATTTTTGTTGGTTATCCATTTTTTATGATGCATGTATTCATAAAGGCCAGGTATGTACTCAATATTAGAATAATCTACGTTTATCCTGATTTTAGTTTTTAGATTATTCTTTATGAGCAAATCTATTCCATTTGATATCTTATCAAAGGTTCCTCGACCGGACTTATACTTTCTTCTTTTATTATGAATATCAGGTGGCCCATCTATTGTTATTTGCAGATATTCTATGCTATCTTTATGTGAAGTTAGTGTATCTATTAAGTTTTTTACATTTACTCCATTAGTTACTATGGTTACTGAAATTTTTCTTGATTTTGCTGCTTCTAAAATTTTCTCCACCGTTCCTTTGGTTCTTTTCAGCAATGGCTCGCCTCCAAATAATTCTATAGCATAGACTCTGCCTGAAAATTTTTCTGCTAATTTCTCCATGGCATTTATTGAACTGGCAAATACCGCATCACTCATAAATTGATGCGAGTTGTAGTATGAAAAGTTTTTTTCAAAACAGTAGATGCATTTGAGATTACAATAATAGGAAGGACAGAAGACAAATCTTATTGGGCGTGAAGTAGCCTTTTTCATAAAACTGTTGTATAGGGTATAAAATAATTTT
>Ga0210003_1003074_pt1 | contig 13768 bp, 18 predicted proteins | sample LantaG_FD_182804 | JGI IMG/M metagenome (GOLD analysis project Ga0210003, IMG submission 182804) | Deep subsurface microbial communities from Baltic Sea to uncover new lineages of life (NeLLi) - Landsort_02402 metaG (SPAdes) (version 2) | ecosystem: Environmental > Aquatic > Marine > Oceanic >... | reverse complement strand
ATGGGTGCTTGTCCCAGCGATAAAAAAAAACTGTGAATTTTTTCAGAATCATTGTTTTATCCAGATTTCAATGATATATAAACGATTACGGAATTGTTTTACAACAAATATTTGTTTTATTTTTGTTATCTTTGTGAGCTAAATGGTTTAATGGTATGACAAAATGGCAAATTTTCAAACAAGAAAACAAGTAGCTGACCTAATTGGGAGATCATCTCAATATGTAGGCATCTATGTAGGTAGGAAGCAACTAATAGAAGAATATAAAAAAATAGATACAGACCATCCGATTAATAAGGCCTGGATAGCAAAAAATATGATTCGTCCAAAACGTAAAATACAGAAAAGAGAAGTAAACCCAAACTCACCAAGGCCAAAACCAAAAAAAGAAACACAAGACTTATCAGATTTTGAATCAATAGACATTGACTCGCTTAAATTTAATACAATTGATGGAATAAAAAAACACCGTGAAACAAAAAGAATAGAAGCCGACACCGAACTAAAGAAAATCGAACTGTTAAAAAAGAAAGCAAAAGTACTGCCTTTGGATTTTATAATTGAGTGGAGCGGTAGAAATATAAGGGGCATATTTGGTGAAACTGTAAATTTTGGTAATTCAATAATTGAACAAATATGTAATGAACTTGATGCAGATATTGAAACCAAACTAAGATTTAAGAAAAAATTCAAACATGGATTTAATGAAATTCTAAAATTAGGAATTAAAAAACAGGAACCTGAAGCAATTAAACATGCGGAGGATTATGCGTTATTAAATAAATGGTAAGTTATGAATAAAAAATTAGAAATATTAAGAGCGGAAGAAGATAATCTGCACAAACAAATTAGAGTAAATAAAAAAAAGCAAATAGAATTAATTATTTATATCTTAAATAATGTATATCAATTACGTGAAGGTGATACTGTTATATATAATGAAAAAAAATGTAGATTAATTACTTGGAACGATAAATATATGGATAACGGATTACAGGCTCAAATAATTGATGAAAGTAAAAATCAGGGTGAAAAAATTATAAATATATGTCATTGGAATATTGATAAAATAAAGCCAGTTACAAAATAAATGGTAAATTCAATAAAACAAATTTATTCATCTTCAATATTAAATTTTGATGAAAAGGAGTTAGGTCCATCAGAATGGATTGAACAAAAAAGATATGTGCAAAGGCATGTATCTGAGAGAATGTTTGGTCAATTCGATTGGAAAAATACGCCTTATATGCGTCAAATAGTTGAGCACTTAAGCCCTTATGACCCGGTTACTCATATCACTTTGATGAAGGGGGTTCGGACAGGAGGGACTTTTTGCATAGTTCATAATGGCGTTCCTTATATTATGAGTGAACGACCTACGAATATTATGCTATTATCCGCAAATGATACGTTAGCTACAAAAACAATGAAGGGCGTAGATGATGGGATCGATGGATGTAATATAAGGTACTTACTTGGGAAGGGTTCAGGTGTTCAATCGAATTCAAAAGGTGACACTATGCAACAAAAGTTTTTCTCCGGAGGGTTTGAACTTTTCAATTTTGGTGGGCAAAGTGCAACTAATATGAGACAAGTAACGGCTGGATTAGTTATTGCTGATGAACTTGATGCATTTAAGGGAATTTCAAAAGATTCGGGTAGTTTTTTGAAGTTGATGGAAGATAGGACTAGAAGTTTTGGGGACTCAAAGAAAATAGTTTATATCAGTTCCCCACTTCTTTTAGATTCCAGTTTGATTTATAAACTTTATTTGCGTGGAAATCAAAATGTACATTATGTTCCGTGTCCGAAATGTGGCGAATATATTGAGCTGGTATGGAATGAAAGGAATGAAAATAATACGAGATATGGAGTTATATTTGATGTTCGAAATGGTGAAGTGATTGAAAAAAGTGTAAGATACCGTTGTGGTAAATGTGAAAATGATTTTCAAGAAAAAAAAAATAAATATGAAATGCTCAACAACGGCGAGTGGATTCCCGGAATTGAGCGAGAAGACAAACGATTTGTAAGTTATAGGATTTCAGCATTATACGCACCTTTGACAATGGATAACTGGTATGATTTTGCAAAAGAATATCAATCATCATGGCCCCGTGGAGGTGTTAAGGATGATTCTGAAATACAGAGTTTTACAAATTCAATAGAAGGAAAGCCCTATAAACCAGAAGGAATAAAAATAAAATCTACAAAATTACAGCAAAATAGAAGGGATTATAAAATTGGAGAATGCCCTTTTGAGTTATCTAAAAAAGATGGTAATGGTGAAATAATGATTATTAGCTTGGCGTGCGATTTGAATGGTTATGAAAATGATGGGCGGTTAGATTATGAATTGATAGGTCATTCTGAAAAGGGGCCAACTTACAGCATAGATGCTGGCAGTATAGGTACTTTCATTCCGAAAGTTGAAAGATTGGCACTTGAAAAAGAAGGTGTTAACACTGGTAAGCTTGAGGTTGAGCGTACAAAAATGACTTATAAGTTTAATGTAATGGATAGTATTTGGACTGAATTTGAAAAAATTGTAATGCATAAATTTGGAAAACATGAAAAACAAGTAACTATTATAGCTGTTGACATTGGGGCTTTTCAGGACTATGCATTAGAATTTGTCAGGCGAATGCGGCAAAAGGGTGTTTTGTGTATAGGTGTTAAGGGCGAAGATCCTGAAAAATTTATTGTTCAAACAAAAACCGATTTTGGTAATATTTATCGAACTGGTTCAACTGGGGGGTTTTATTTATTAAATGTAAACGTTGTAAAAGATTGGGTTTCAAAATATATAGATTCAAATAGTTATATTGATGATTTAGGACAATTACATCAGGACGAGCATTTTATGAATTATCCGGAATATGATACTGAAATAAATAAATATACATATAGGAATTATTTTGCACATTTTGAATCTGAAAGTAAAATTGTAAAAAAAGTTGAGGGCGGAGTTGATAAATATCTTTGGGAAAAAAAGAAAACCGGCATTCAGAATCACTTTTGGGACGTTAATATTTATGGTGTTTTTTGTCGTATTTTTATGATTGATTTGATTTGTTCAAATTCAAATCCATATAAAAAATCAGTTTATAAAAGCCAGGTGATTAAACCTAGCTGGGAAAATGCTTGTAAGTTGATTGTTGAGGCGGCTGAAGAAAAGGGGGTTGTGTTGAGTTAATGGCCCCGAACCTGGGGAGGTGTCGGGGCGGTGTCTGCAAGAATTTGCAGAATTAAAATGTAATTAATCATTTTTGTAATGTTTTGGATATACGCATTCGTTTAATAAACATCTATTTTTCCAACGTTTATCAATAAAAAATATATATCTAAATTGTCTAAGTTCTATTTTTTTAGCTAGATGTTTATTTGCCCGGTAATACTCATACCTGCTATTACTTTTTTTATTTGTGTTGGTAAATCTACTATTATGAATAAACTCACCATTTAAATTCCAAAATATAGAATAATGTTCCCCATAGTAATTAAAATTAGCAGCTTGATAAACAATTCCGAAACCTCCACATCGTTCATCGGCAAAACTTTGTATCCATTTTATTTTAGGATATTTACCTCGTATGAACTTAATACTATAACTAATAGCCTTACTCTCGCTATTTTTTGGTGCAGAATCGTCAAGCCACATTCTATTCAATTCTAAATACTGATTTTGCATAGTTCCTTTTACAATATTTTTGCAACTTATCGGATTCATTACATAACCATATTGCAAAACACCAATTAATTCATCATTAATAAATATACCTAAATCTATTTTATGATATTTCGTAAAGAATCATTATATGTTTTTTCACAGAAACATTCATAAACTTCTTTGTCACTATTAAATATTTTACCTACTAAAAAAACGCCCTCTTTTGTGAAAGCACTTGCAGCGGTAAAAAACCCGTGTATACTTACCATACATGGTTCTAATTTGTACTTTATCGTATCGATTATACGATAATCTTCTGTTAGATCTCTTTTGTAACAGCTAATTTGAACACCTGTTTCAATTGCATAATTCATCACCACACCTGATCTTGCAATGCTTTTTTCTAAATCTGTTAATTTTTTCATAATCGTTGTTTTTTTAAGTAAATACTAAATCTTAATTGCTCTACAAATCTACATATCTTTTTTGACATATGCAAGTTTTTAACTTTCTTTAACATTTAACCAAATTTAACTTGTGATTCAAAACCTCGGCTATCAATACCAACGTTCTCAAATTAGGCGCATACGTCAAAGAGTACAATCTTGCAATATTAGGCTGTTCGATGCCTGTCAACTCAGCCATTTTGTTCTGGCTTATGTTTTGCTCTTTTGCGATTTCTTTGAGCCTATAAACGATCTTTTGCCAATGAAGATCGTTTGCTTTGGTGTTCTTTTTCATATTTTTAAAATTAATCTTCTACTTCTGTTGACCTATAATAACCATACGAATATTCGCCATTTACGACATTGTTTTGCCAATCGACTGGCACTACTTTTTCAAATTCACGTTTTGATATTACTTGATTGTTGCAAAAATAATTGTACTTTTTCATCTTGTTATTTTTAATTAATATTTTTTACCACCAAACCCCCGAGCCGGGTAGGCGTCGGGGCAGGGTCTGCAAGAATTTGCAGAAACTTGCAGGGCTATTTGTTCAATCGAGCCTCACCAGCATCATAAGTTAACAACTTATTGTCTTTTGATTTATAAAGAAAAGTATCGGTTGGATCTTCTAGCTTTAAGGCTGAATAGGCTTTTCTTATAGCTTCTTTAGCCTTAAAACTAGAATTAAATAGTAATTGATAATGATAATTGTGCTCTCTGTAATCTTCGCAAAAAGCTACTAGATTTTTAAATAACTCTTGCTTTGAATTTACCTGCCCTGTAATTGTGATTGTAGTTTTCATCTTGCAAATTTTTAATTAATTACTGTCTTCTACCACCACAGCCCCGAACCTGGGGAGGTGTCGGGGCGGTGTCTGCAAGAATTTGCAGAATTAAAATGTAATTAATCATTTTTGTAATGTTTTGGATATACGCATTCGTTTAATAAACATCTATTTTTCCAACGTTTATCAATAAAAAATATATATCTAAATTGTCTAAGTTCTATTTTTTTAGCTAGATGTTTATTTGCCCGGTAATACTCATACCTGCTATTACTTTTTTTATTTGTGTTGGTAAATCTACTATTATGAATAAACTCACCATTTAAATTCCAAAATATAGAATAATGTTCCCCATAGTAATTAAAATTAGCAGCTTGATAAACAATTCCGAAACCTCCACATCGTTCATCGGCAAAACTTTGTATCCATTTTATTTTAGGATATTTACCTCGTATGAACTTAATACTATAACTAATAGCCTTACTCTCGCTATTTTTTGGTGCAGAATCGTCAAGCCACATTCTATTCAATTCTAAATACTGATTTTGCATAGTTCCTTTTACAATATTTTTGCAACTTATCGGATTCATTACATAACCATATTGCAAAACACCAATTAATTCATCATTAATAAATATACCTAAATCTATTTTATGATGCCCGACAACAACAACTTTTTTTGAATAGTGGTTTTTTATAATAATTGAATCTGCGAGTTTTCTATTTATTTCCAAAACTTTAAGATTACTATTGCTAAATCCAATAATTTCAGAACCTCCATAAAATGAAAGTTGTTTGCTTAAAATGTACCCCCCTCCCATTAGTACCCGAATATTTTTCTATGCATAGCAGTTATACTATTTGCAGTGAGTTTTGTTAAGCCGTTGTTTTTTGTTGCGAAACAAGTACCACTGTTCATGTCAATAGTGATCTTGTAACCTTTTTTTTCTAATCGTTCTAATCGTTTCATCTTGTGTTTTTTAAGTAAATACCATCTTCTACCACCAAAACCCCGAGCCTGTTAGGGTGTCGGGGCGAAGTTCGCAAGAATTTGCAGAAACTTGCAAACTATTTCGCCCATAAAGTTTTTTCAATATCACAAACTTCACCAGTAAATAAATTTGTTTTTATTCCTTTTTTCACCATTCTTTCGCCATCGTGATTCACTTCTAAAAAAGGTGCTTCAAATTTGATTTCAAAACAAGCATCATACATTTCAGTTAATTTTTTTGGGGTTTCTTTTATTTTTGCAGCCGTATTTTCATCCACTTTAATAATGCCTTTTCTTGTATTAACGTCGCCACTATATGTTTTACCATTCAGTGTAAATGTAGCCACCATTAGGCCTCTTTCTACGGTTATTATGTTTGCTTCAATTTCCCCACTTTTTGTTTGTAATGTAATTTGATTTTTCATCTTGTTATTTTTAATTAATTAATACACTACGAAGATACAACAAAAAACAACACAACACAATTTATTTAACATTTTTTAACAAAAAAAAGCCCTGCTGAGTACAGGGCCGGGTAATATGGTAAAACAATCTTATGAACTACAAATATAGTAATTTTTTGTATATTTGTAAATTAATATAATTATATATGGCAACAACTGAAGAATTAACACAAGAAAGAGCTGATTTGGTTGAGCAATTATCTGCTATAAATGCTCAAATATTAGCCATAATTAAACAAAAAAACAAAAGATACACATATTCAAATCAGGAAACTACACATCAGGCAGAGACTCAATCACTTGACGAATTAATTAAAATGAAGAAATACATAAATGAGCAAATTGCAAACATTGATGCAAAATTAGGCAGGGGTTATTTTATAAAAGTAAAAAACTGTTAATATGTTTGGTAAAAAAACAATCGAAAAAATATCATCGGTAAATCGAGATTTGCAGGAAAAAACACATAAATTAAGTTCTGAAAATGCAGAATTGACTAATTTATTGGGTAGATATGCTATTAATTATCAATTATTTACTGGTGAAAATACAATTAATGAACTTGGAGTTCCTAAAGAAATAATAATTGATTATGAACAGTTAAGGGTTCGAAGTTGGGAATTTCTATTAAAAAACCACATTGCAGGCTTAATTGTCCAAAAAAGGGTCAATTGGCAAATAGGTTCCGGTTTGCTTTTCAATTCAAGGCCCTTTGAAAAACCATTTATAGATTATTATGGCAACGAAGAAATAGGAAAAGAAAAACAAAGAAAATTTATTCAAGACACCGAATATTTATTTAGGAATTTTGCAAAAACATTACTTTCTGATTATTCAGGTGAAAAAAATTTGCATGAAATATCAAGGCATACAGATTTCAATGCTTGTGGTGATGGTGATGTACTTTTATTGATGAGAATTAAAAACGGATTTCCAAACATTCAGGTTATAAGTGGTCAATGCGTAACTAATCCTATACTTACCAATGATGAGGTGCAAAAAGGAAATAGTGTAAATGAAGGTGTGGAATTTAATGATAAGAATGAGGTAGTTGCCTATCATGTTTTAATCCAAACTGATATTTCAAACGGTGTTTTCACTCCGGAACCTAAAAATTTAGATTTTGGTACAAAGCGAATAAGTGCTTTTTTTCCTGGAACAAAAATAAGGTCTGCTTGGTTGTATAAGCAATCTGATTTGCAAAAGCAAGGTGAAACCCGTTCGATGCCTTTGATTAGTCATATTTTTGAAACACTGAAACATGTCAATGATTATTTGATTGCCAATTCAAAAAACGCCCAATTACTTTCACAAATGGTTTTTGCTTATGAAAAAGATCAAAACAGTACAGTTGAGAAAGTATTTAATGATAATTCGTTAAGCTCTTTAAATATGGGTGCACCTCTCGAAAGTGCAGAATGTGCAACTGACGCAGAGGTTGCTATGAGTGCAAATGCAGCCGAATTTAAGCTCAATGGAAATGGTATTGTAATGGACCTGCCAAAAGGGGTTAAAGCGAAAATTTTAAATCCAAATTCGCAAAGCGACCAGGGCGATTATTTAAAAAGCACAATGCAAACCTTATCCGCTGCAATTGGCCAGCCTTATGAAGTTTTAATTAGTTCTTATAATTCAAATTATACGGCTTCGATGGGTGCAAGGTCTGACTTTCAGTTTGTTTTAGATGTTTTGACCGAATTAATACCAGCAAATCAGTTATATAAGAAGGTGTTCGATATGTTTATTTATTTGCAAGTTTTAAAAGGAGGTATTGATTGCCCACCATTATTGAAAGCTTACAATGATGATGATATTATTACAATTCAGGCAATTACCAATAGTTCTTTTGAAGGAACAAAATTAAAACCAATTGATCCGCTTAAATTTATAAAATCTCTTAAAGAGCAGGTACCTGAAAAGTATAGGGAATTAATACCTTATAATACTTTTGAAAATATTATAAATGCTGTTAGTGGAGGTGACTATGAAGGTGTTTTAACGCAAGTCGCCAATGAAGCAAGTCAAATTCCAAAAGATTTAGAACCTGAAAAAGATGAAGAAATACAGATGTGACAATAGTGAGTGTAGGCGGCCTATTCTTTTTGAAGGTGAATTTGTAGGGGTGATTAAGAAAATTTGCCCTAAGTGTAAAAAGATGGTGGTTGTGGTGGAGAAAGAAAATTTGCCCGAAACGCAATTATTAGATGCTTAATTCATTTTCCTTGCAATATAATGTACAATTATACAGTAAAAATATTACATTGCATTCTAACAGACATGTAATATGTTGATTGTCAGAACATTAATTGATATTAGTTGTTATTAATTGTTTCTTTATTGATACATGTATGTAATAATCTAATTATCAGTACATTATGAGTTGTTATTTTAAATAATTTACTATTTTTTTGCTAATTAATAAAATAGTTGTAATTTAGCAGTGATTAAAATTTTACTATTCAATGAAAAAAATAAATACAGACTTACCGTACTATATAGGTTCATATTCAATTAATTCGTTGATTAAAGAAATTGAATTAGTTGGTGAGGATGCTGAAATTTCATGGAACAGCATGGGCGGTTCAGTTTGGTCCGGTCAACAATTTGTTGATTTTTTGAATAATAAAGAAAACCAATTAACTGCAAATGTAACTGGAATAGCTGCCTCAATGGGCGCTGTTTTATTGCCATTTTTTGATAAAGTAAAAGGGGCCGCTCAAAGTGATGTAATGCTACATGCTGGAAGTGGAGGCGGAGATGCTAAAATGAAGCATACAAATGAATTTCTTTATAATGCACTCGCAAAAAAAATTGATGAAGAAAAGTTTGAAAAAAGGACAGGGCATAATTTAAAAACTGTCATGTTAGCTGAAGGCGAAAATATAGTAAATGTTTGGTTTACTGGAAAAGATGCTAAATATTTCGGCTTATATGATGAAGTGTATGACCTTTTAGATGGAAAATCAAACACATTATTGCCCACAAATGAAATAGGCTATCAAATACCACAACATATAGCTGAAAAATACGGATTAAAAAAACAAGATAACGTAAAAACAAAAAATGATATGGATATAAAAGATATTACAGCTAGTCAATTATTGACTGGAAATCCAGAAGTTTATAATTCAATTTTGGCATTTGGAACAACATCTGAAAAAGATAGAGTTGCTGAAATTATGAATTATGGAAAATATGACCTTGAAAAAGCAAATGAGCTTATCAAATCAGGTGAAAAGTTAAACATTAAAGATGTTGAGCATTTCATGGAAAAGAAATTCAACACTAAAAAAGTTGATAATTTAGAAGCTGGAAGCGAAGTTGATGTAGTACCAGCTAAAACTACTGTTGACAAAGAAGTAAATGCAAAGGAAGATGCATTTAATGCCGAAATTCAGGCAATGCGAGAAGAATCAGGTGTTAATGAAATTTTAAAGAAATAAATCATGGGTAGAGTTACAATTACACAGACTGTAGATGCTAATAATCACGTAAGAAATGATTATGAAGTTAAAAATATATTTTTGGCTTATCCAAGTAAACAAAAAGAGCTAACTTTTGTTAATGGAACAGCAAGCGAAAGAACTATTGTTGCAGGAACGTTGGTGGGAATCACAACAGCGGATCAAACAATTGCAGCTCCAGTTCAGAGTGATGGTACTGATGGTTCAGAAGTTCCATTCGGTGTAGTATTAGATGATATTGTTATTCCGGCTGGTGCTTCGGAAGAAGTTGATGCACTTGTTGGTTGGAATGGCATTGTATATGCCGATCAAATAGTTCTTGAAAAAGTAGGTGATACATTAGATACAGTTATCACAGGTGCAGCCTCAATTGTCATAGGTCAAAGCATCAAAAACGCACTATTAAATAGCAATTCATTATTGCAAATCGAAGATGCAGCTATAAATATCAGTGGATATAAAGATGCACAAGTTTAACATTTAAAAAAAGAGACATGCCAGTATCAAATTTTTCAATACAGAGATTTATACCTGAATTAACATCGGGTTTAATTACGGTAATATCTGATAATTATAATGATACCCATAGTTTTGCGGGTATGGCTAAAGAATTACGGCCTCAATCTGATCCTAAAATTCAAATTAAAGGTAAGGTTTTTGATAGGCGTGTCGCAACTGACATACCTGAAGCATCAGAAGCTAAATTAATTCAGGATACAAAATCAACTGATGAGATGTTTACAGCACCTCAGTATGGTCAGGGTTTTGGAATTACTGCAAATGATTTGCTTGTTAATCCCGAATATGGAGTAGCGTGGGGTTCGGTGCTTAGCCCTGGTTCAGGTTCTACATTACAAAATCGTACAAGAAATGCATCGGCTGCCTGTATTGAAATGATACGTAGGGCCGAGGATTATCAAATTAAGCAAATTCTTGATACAGCCACACTTCAATTTGATAATTATCAGACTATTGATTTTGGTAGGGATGCAAACAATAGTGAGGTTATTTCGACTTCTAATTTAAAATGGACAATTGCAAACGCTTCGACCATGGTTCCATTAACTGACATTGATCGGTGGTGTGAGCAAGTTTCAGATAGGGGTAATGCCGGGGGTGATGAATTTATTCATATTATGGGCGTTGCGGAATATGCTGCATTTGTTAATTCAGATCAATACAAAGCTGATTCTGATATTAGAAGAAATTACAAAATTGTTAAAATACCTGGAATTGATTCTAAAATGAATATGAATATTCCAAACGGGGCAACTTATAGAGGTTCTATAATTGATGGAAAAGTTGGAGTTTCTCATATTTTTACGTACAACGAAACTTATTCATCAGCGGTTGCGACTCCTGCAAAATGGGTTACAACTGGCAATGTATACACTATTGCAACTGGAAACGTATTTGTAAGGCAGCCGGTAATGACCCCTAACATGGTTAGTTTGATGCCAATGTCCGCCGATATGAAAGCATTAATCCGTGCTATTCCACAAACAAATGGATGGTTAATTCATCCTGAATGGAATAAATGTACAATGCAAAATTTGGTAATTGGAATTTATAGGAAATTCTTAACAATTCCATTAACTCCAAATAAAACTTATACTTCAACTGTTAACTCATAATATTATGGAGCAAAAAAACGATGAAAAACAGGTTAAAAAGCCTGTTGAAAAACAAGTTGAAAAGGTTGTTGAAAAGCCTGTTGAAAATGACACCTACATAATGGCAGTTACTCATTTGTCGTGGGGACGAAATAAAATGAACCATTTTTATTCGGCTGAAAAACCTGTTATTTCAAAAAAAGTAATGGGTAAATATCATACTGAAATTGAAATTTGGTTAAAAGAGGGGTGGATTAGAAAAGGGAAATATTAATGAACACTTTAATACAGAATGACTTTATTGATTTCATGAATAACGAAGATTTATTTAATTGCGAAGTCATTTTGTATGTATCAGAATTAGGTTCTATAGTTTATGAAGGTTCAGGAATTTATGACAAAAAGCCTTTTCCGGTTCAAAATGAGAATGGACAAGTAACTTATCAGGGTCATATTAGTTTTCTTACATTACCATTAATTGAAAGCTGTTATTCATCATTGAAGGGTTATTATGTTGAAATTACTGATAATATTGGATTGAAAAAATACTATATTGCAAACTCAAACTACAATAGTAATGTAAATAATATTTATTGTGAATTAAAAGAAGTAACATGAAAAAAATTATATTTATAACATTTTTTTTACTATTATTTTGCTCAGTACAAACATTTTCTCAAAAATTTGTTTGGGGTGACTTAAAAGTTAGTGGTGATGCCTACATTAAGGGTAATGTAATTAGCAATAGCGTATTATCATCTACCTATATGGAAGTAGATAGTATTTTATTAAATAGTCAAATACTAAGGTCTGCGGAAGGTGATAGCTTGCCAGATTTGTCGTGGGTAAGGGATTATGTTGAATCAGTTAGTTATGTAGAATTAGATAGTTCGTTAACTTCTTATGCGAAAATTGATAGTTCATTAACTTCTTATGCAAAAGCTGATAGTTCGTTAACTTCTTATGCGAAAATTGATAGTGTGTTAACAGCACCTTATATGGTTGTTGATAGTTCATTAACTTCTTACGCAAAAGTAGATAGTATTTTAATTGGTTCTCAAATTATAACTCATGCGGAAGGTGATAGTGTACCTGACTTGGCATGGGTAAGGGATTATGCCAATACTAATTTCACAGGGGCCTTAACCGATGGTGCACCAACAGCAGCTGAGATTGTTGGAATAGCAGGAACGGCAGCTTCAAGCGGTGCAGGATCTAAGGCAGTCATTAAGGATAATGATGGAACAGCATTATATTATCTTGTCATAAGTGATGGTACAGGATGGTATTATTTCACGGGAACATTAGCATTATAAGATATGTACAGCTCTAAGATAACAAATCCAATTTACGATTTAAATAGCAGTCTATTTTTAGAAATAGTCCGCGAAATATTGGAAGCTGAATTTGTTAATCAAAGAACTAATTTTGCAAAAACATTTTTGCCATTAGCTGTAAAAACAGATTCTTATTTACTCAATCCAATTTCAGATAAAGAAATAAACCCGGCTTTTTGCTCGGTAATAAAAGCAAAATCAACCAATTCAGAAAATCAATTTCACGGGCAAGATAATAATTTAAATATTTTTATTATTGGAATTTTAGCCAATGGACTTGAAAATTTAAGAAAAATTTGTGATGCTGCATATATTATTTTGAATGATATGGATGTTAAAAACTACTTGTTTAATTATAAAGTAGATGATAATAATATTATTTCTGATAGTGGAACTTACAAAGTTTCTGCAATATCAACAGAATTTGAGGTTTCGAAAACAATGAACGATAAAAATATAGTGTATGGAAATTTGACTTTAGTTTGCGAAATTGCAGAAGTTGCTAAATTCAATACACATGAACCACTAACTGAAATAAATACCACCCATAAATTGGGTGTTAACGAAATAGAAGTTATTCAAAAAATAAATTTATAATGGGAAATACAGCAAGTAATATCAAGTCGAGCGCTCAAGCTTCGGGATCATTTTATAAAGTTGGATTAGGTGCAGCCGTTGGATTAGCTCCATTATTGGAACAAAGAATAGCTGTATTTTCAGAAGGAAATGCAGATATGCAAACTGAGATTGCTCAGGATGGGGGTGTTTTAGTACCCTTGACTTCAAAAGCAGTTGCTGAAGTAGCTGGTTATGGTAGTCCTTCGCATCAGGTCGCTGTTATGTTATTTGATAATTTAAGTGTTGATGTTGAGGTTAAATTTTTCTTTGTTCCCGAAGATGTTGCTGGCACAATTACGAGCTGGGCGTTAACTGGAACGGGTGCAACTGTCACAACTACAGGCACATTGGTATTGAATATTAATGGTGAAAAGCTTGC
>Ga0210003_1003073_pt1 | contig 13769 bp, 10 predicted proteins | sample LantaG_FD_182804 | JGI IMG/M metagenome (GOLD analysis project Ga0210003, IMG submission 182804) | Deep subsurface microbial communities from Baltic Sea to uncover new lineages of life (NeLLi) - Landsort_02402 metaG (SPAdes) (version 2) | ecosystem: Environmental > Aquatic > Marine > Oceanic >... | reverse complement strand
GCGCACCTCGAACTCCGGATTCCGCGCCGCCGCCTGTTGAAGCTCCGAGATCAAGGTGCGCAGTATAAAGGCCCAGTAATCGAGGAGATGATGGCACTCATCCAGGATAATGGTCCCTACGCCCATCCCCACGATGCGATCGATCAAATCCTGGGCGTTGGGGTGCAGAAAACGGCGGCCATCCACATCGCCCTGCTGCAAAAACTCGCGCTTGATGCGCTTGTAGCGCTTGGCAACCTCCCGGCGGAACGCCTTGGGATTGCTTTCCAGAAGCGCGGCAACACGTTGGCGCGCCTCGGCTTCCGTCCGCACCTGGTCGCTGGAGACCAGATCGTCCACCCACCGCTCCACGGCAATCCGCTCGGCAAAGGCCAGGTTCTCTCCCGGCGTCGATAGCACCTGGTAGGTCAAAACGTTGATATCAGTCAGGCGCCTGGGATCCAGACTGCTGTATTCTGAGATCCAATCGGAGCTCCCCTCACCATCGACAAACATGTCCAGTTTCTCCTGCCACGGCCCCTGGATGGTCGTTGTGGGAGCAAAGATCACGGCCGGGCGACCGAATCGCCGCACCAACTCCAGGCCGACAATCGTCTTGCCCGAGCCTGGTGGCGCTACAATGTGGAAGGTGTTCTGTATCGCCTCGGGTGCGGCTGTAGCCGTGCGCTCGCCCGACTTGCGTGTCACCACCTCCAAGATCATCTGCTGGTAACGCCAGAATGGGTAGCGGAAGCGCATCTCGACGAAGGCTTGGCATTCGCCGGGGCGCACAGGAACAGGTAGGTCACGATTCATAGAAGAACACCTCGCGGGCACGGCCGGACACACTCTGCCATGCTAACGGCAGAAACGGTCAGTGTCAATTGGGGGTGTATTCCAGAAACCTGGCGGTTTGGCGGGGCCGGCACTCGGCTCGCTCCCCCGCCGGGGAGAGTTGGTGGGGACGTGCCGAGGCCGGGGATGGGATCATGCACAGGGCCCTCGGCTCTCTCCCCCCGCGAGGGGCGGGGACACAGATCTGACCACAGCGCCGCTAGCCGCTCTGCTTTTCCGCCGGCGGGGGAAAACACAAAAGGGGGCTTCCGGCTGCGCAGCACGGCTCGCAGAGCAGGGCCCCCCCCTTTCTCTTTTCTCCCCCCCCCAAGGGGCAAGCGATGCCTAGCGTACCTCGCTTGGTACCAACTCCAGCCCAGAAGGCGAGAAGCGTCCTCAATCAGGGAGAGATTCCCACTGCGCGGACCGGTGATCCATCTGCGCAGTCGATGCGCAGCGGGAATGCCGCGAAGGTGAATCCAGCATCGGACAGAGAGCCAAGATTCGTGAGGTTCTCAACGATGACCATATCATGACCCAGAAGCACGCGATGCACCACGTAATCCGTGGCGTCGCCGGCATCGACGGAGACAGTGTCCACACCGATCCCTCTCAGCCCAAGGCCTGCCAGCCACAGGGCAGCATCCACGGACAACACCGGGTAGTCGACGAAGTAGCTAGCCTCGCCCCAGTGGCGATGCCAGCCGGTGTTGAGCAGCAGAAAGGCACAGCCGGCGATGACCGCCTGGTGTGGTAGCAGCGCCGCCGGCTCGATCGTGGGGCCGACACACGCCGTCAGATCCAGCACTGCCGCAGAGCCGATGAAATGACCGACGGGATAGGCATCCAGCGTCCGCCCACCCGCGATCATGTGGGCCGGGCCATCCATATGCGTCCCCGTGTGCGAGCCCAAGGTGATCCTCCGTGTAACGTAGCCGGCTCCCGCCAGTGTGGAAGCCACGTCGAGCGACGGCAGCGGATCGCCGGGATAGACAGGCATATCGGCAGTGATTGGATGACTTAGGTCAACGACACGCATAGCGCCTCCTCATGCCAGAGTGCTCTGGTGGAAGCATTATACACGCCGGGGACAGACCGGAGAAACGCCACTAGCCAGATCGCAACACCCAAGGAGGCATGCTTGTGATAGACGGGATCGTCATACCCATCGCAGTCGGCTTCCTGCAACTCGGGCTCTGCCAAGGTCTGAGTGAGCACCACTGCTTACGTTTCTCGCGCATTTCGCCATCCGGACTACACTACAAAGCATCAAACCGCGTGTCCGCTGAAAGAGCACACACCAAGGCGCGAAGCCGTAAAGGACTGTCCATGCACGAGATTGACCTGACCCAAGTAACAACCTACCCCATCGCACAGCGTCCCAACCTGGTGACGCTGGCCTCCCTCGTCGATCCTGCGGCGCCGGCACCGGATTTCGGTTCAGCGGAGCTGGACGCGGTCGTCGAACGCATCGTCGCCGCGCGGCGTGGCGGGAGACCGGTGATCTGGATGATGGGCGCCCACGTGATCAAGAGCGGCCTATCGCGTCTCCTGATCGACCTGATGGCGCGCGGCATCATCACCCACGTGGCGGGCAATGGCGCTGTCTCCATCCACGACTTCGAACTCGCCATGATCGGCGAGACCAGCGAGGACGTCGCCACCAGCCTGGAGGACGGTACCTTTGGGATGGCCGACGAGACCGGTCGCTATATGTTCCAGGCGCTGCGCGAGGGCGCGCGCGATGGATTGGGTTACGGCGCATCCATCGGCCGCTTCATCGATCGCTACCCCGAGCGCTTCCCGCACCGCGCGGTCAGCGTCCTGTGGAGCGCCTACCGGCTGGGCATCCCGGCCACGATCCACGCGACGGTCGGCACCGATATCATCCACCAGCACCCCACTGCCGACTTCACCGTCCTGGGCGCAGCCAGCGGCAAGGACTTCCTGACCTTCGCCGGCTCCGTTGCGGAGCTGGAGGGTGGCGTCTTCCTCAACTTCGGCTCCGCTGTGACGGGACCCGAAGTCTTCCTGAAGTCGCTGACCATCGCGCGCAATCTGGGCCACACGGTCTCTCACATCACGACAGTCAACTTCGATCTGATCCCGCTAGGCGACGACACCCACGGCAAGCTGGGCTACGACCAGCCGCTCTACTACTACCGCCCGCGCAAGAACATCGTCAACCGCCCCGTCTCACTCGGCGGAGCGGGATATCACATCACCGGTGACCATCGCGACACGATCCCTAACCTCCACCATCGCATCCTCGCCGCCCTGGCAACTACGCCAGAGGCGCGAGACGATATTGCGGCAACTGATACCACCTCAAGGTCGCTCCGGCCGGTGTCTCACCGTGCCGGTCTGGCAGCCCCAGCCGGCGCTATCCTTGACGACCTCCTGGCCCGGCATCCCGAACTGGAGCCCACGGCCGTGGATCTGGCGCGCGCCTTTCGCGAGCTCGTGCGCTGCTACAAGACCGGCAGCACCCTCTATCTGTGCGGCAACGGCGGCAGCATGGCCGACGCACTGCACATCTCGGGGGAACTGCTCAAGTCCTACGCACACCCCCGCCCCCTGCCGGAGAGCCTCGAGCGCCGTCTGCGCGGACAGCCCGACGGCGAGCTCTTGATCCGCAACCTGGAGGGCGGTTTGCGTGCCGTCGTACTGGGCACCAACCCATCCCTGGCCAGCGCCGTTGCCAACGACCGGCCGGATCGCGATGTGAACCTGGCACAGGAGTTGCTGGCACTGGCGCGCCCCGGCGACGCGCTCCTCGGGATCAGCACCAGCGGCAATGCCCGCAACGTCGCCTACGCCGCGCAGATCGCGAACGCAATCGGAGCCACCACCATCGGTCTGACCGGCGCCAAGGGCGGACGCCTGGCTGAGCTGGCCGACATCGCCATCCGCGTCCCCGCCCAACGCACGGACCGCGTGCAGGAGCAGCACGTCCTCTGCTACCACGCCCTGTGTGAGATGCTGGAGGTCACGCTGTTCTGAATCACGGGTCCGACGGAGCGCATGGATTTCACAGAAAGATGGCCTACGTCGTCGCCGCCCCAGTTGCTTGGCTGAGAGATTCGAACGCTGCAACACCAGCTCGATACATAGTTCCGTGAAATCCATCAATCTGTGGCATCCGTGATTCAGACAACGGCGGCAACCCAGATAGCCGGGCTGACAGCCCAGCCTACATAGGAGGCAACCCATGACAAAACCCCTGACAGAGTACCTGCCCATATCCAGGCTGCAGGATCTCCTGAAGCGCGCACAACAGTGCCGCATCGGCGTGATCGGCGACCTGGCTCTGGATGCCTACTGGACCGTGGATATGACCCGCGCCTTGCTCTCGCGCGAGACGCCGCGCTTCCCACGGCCTGTCGTTCGCGAGCGCTATGCGCCCGGCGCCGGGGGCAACGTGGCCCAGAACCTCGCAGAGCTTGACATAGCCCAGGTCACAGTCTTCTCAGTCCTGGGTGCGGATTGGCGCGGGGATCTTCTGCGCCGTGAGCTGGAAGCGTGCGAGATCGACACAACTGCCCTGATCCAATCGCCCGAGCGGAGCACAACAGCTTATATCAAGCCGCTGCTCACAGGCTACGAGTCGCAGCAAGAGGATTCACGACTGGATTTTGAGAACATCGATCCGCTCTCATCGGCACTGGAGGAGGCGCTGATCGAGAGCATCGCCCAGAACCTCACTGACCTCCACGCTCTCATCGTAGCCGACCAGTTCGAGACCAACGGCGTGGTGACCGAGCGCGTGCGTGAGGCGCTGATCGGGCTGGCCACACGTCATCCCGAGCGTGTCTTTGTCGCCGACTCTCGAACGCGTATCGGCCTCTTCAAACAGATGGTATTGAAGCCCAACTGGCGCGAGGCGGCGATGGCCACCGGGCACGATCCCACACAAGAGGATCGCGCCCTACAGTTGGCGGTAGCCGGCGAGCTGACCCGGATGGCCGGGCGCCCCGTCTATCTGACGTTAAGCGGCAAGGGTGTGCTGATCGCCTCCGGTGAAGATCAGGATCAGATAGCGGCAGCGCCGGCTACCCCGCCACTGGACCCGGTTGGGGCGGGCGACACTTTTGTCGCCACGATGGCCACCGCCTTGGCGGCAGGCGCCACGCCCCCCGAAGCCGGCGCGCTGGCCAACCTGGCCGCCGCCGTCGTTGTGGAGAAGCTCAATGAAACCGGGACCGCCTCGCCGGACGAGATCCTCCTACGCTGGTCCCTGGCACAGCAGCGTGGCCAATGACGTATAACCGACCACGCCGGGCAGGTGATCTCACACACTTCGACTGGCTCGAAGTCATCCATCCGGACGTCAACCTCGGCCGGGTGCGCCACGCGCTCTTCGACTTCGACGGCACTATCTCAGTGATCCGCCGTGGGTGGGAGAAGGTGATGATCCCGCTGATGGTGGAGAAGATCGTTGACGGGCACCCCGTTCCGCCAGATCTGGAAGCTGAAATCATCGACTACGTCGACCGGTCAACCGGTATTCTCACCCTCAAACAGATGGAATGGCTGGCGGACGCCGTGCGCCGGCACGGGGTATCCTCCGAACCCAAGACGGCACGCGAGTACAAGCGCATCTACAACGAGCGGCTTCTCGGCCCGGTCCGCGGGCGGCTCACCCGCCTCGACGGAAGCCAGGCCGCGCGGGACACGCTGAGCATCGCCGGGTCACGGCAGTTCCTGGAGGCGCTGCGTGATAGCGGGGTAACGCTCTATCTCGCCAGCGGCACGGACCACATCTACGTCGAGGAAGAAGCCGCTGCACTGGGCGTTGCGCCTTTCTTTGGCCGGCACATCTACGGCGCCAAGGACGATGCCGGCGCGATGTCCAAGGCCCAAGTCATCCAGAGGATCATTGAGGAGAACGGTCTGCACGGTGAGGAACTGCTGGTGGTCGGCGATGGCCCGGTGGAGATACGCAATGGCACGGACATCGGCGCCGTCACGCTAGGCGTCGCCGCCGACGAAGATCGGCGACAAGGTCTCAATTCCCGCAAACGCGAGCGTGTGATCTCGGCCGGCGCCGACCTTGTGGTGACGGATTTTCTGCACTATACGGAACTGGCCCGGATACTTGCACCAACACGGTGAACACAGGAGTCGAATCGTGAGCATCAGAACGGTACACCTGGTCTTCAAGACACATCTGGACATCGGCTTCACCGATCTGGCGAAGAACGTCGTCCGGCGGTATTTCGATCACTATATTCCGGGGGCCATAGATCTCGCCGAAGCCCTGAAGCAACGAGCCGGCGCCGAACGCTTCATCTGGACGACGGGCTCATGGCTGATCTTCGAATATCTTGAGCAAGCAGCGCCCGCCGAACGGCAGCGAATGGAGCGCGCCATCCGGCAGGGCGATATCGCCTGGCACGGGCTTCCCTTCACAACCCAGACCGAGGCGATGACGCCGGGCCTCTTCGCCTACGGGCTCTCGCTGAGCCGGCGGCTCGACGCGCGATACGGACGCAGGACCATCGCGGCGAAAATGACCGATGTCCCGGGGCACACACGTGCGATCATCCCGCTTATGGTTGACGCCGGACTCAAGTGTCTCCACATCGGCGTCAACCCGGCTTCCAGCGCACCGGATGTCCCGCCGGCCTTCGTCTGGCGATCCCCGGAGGGCGCCGAAATCATTGTGCTCTACTCGGCAGGCAGCTACGGCGCGCTCCACGCCCTTGACGGCCTCGACGATGCGCTCTTCATCGCCCACACCAACGACAATCTGGGTCCTCCATCGGTGGACGATGTTCTCGAGATCTTCGACTGGGCCAGACAGCAGTTCCCGGGAGCAGACGTCAAGGCCTCCACCCTGGACGCCTTCACTCGCCAACTAATAACAGTGAAGCAGACATTGCCGGTCGTGACCTGCGAGCTCGGTGATACGTGGATCCACGGGCTGGGCACAGACCCCAAGAAGATGAGCCAGTACCGCGAACTGCTGCGACTCCGTGACACCTGGATTGAGCGTGGCGTATCACCAGAAACGCTCGAGGCCTTCGACCGGAAGCTGCTCCTTGTGCCGGAGCACACCTGGGGAATGGACGTTAAGACCTTCCTGGGTGACTATGCGAGCTACGCCCCGCTAGATCTGGCCAGAGCCAGAAAACTGGACAAGGTCGACACCATCACAATACCGGCAGGATGTGAGCCGTATCAGCTCCACGCGAAACCCGACAACACCTACCGGCGGCTTGAGTCGTCCTGGCAGGAGCAGCGGGACTACATCGCACAGGCTGTCGCCGGACTGACAGATGCAGCACTCGTTGGCAAGGCAGAATCCTGCCTGCGCGAGATCGCGCCTCGAACCCCCAATACTGCCGGGTTCAGCGATTTCGATCCCTCACAGACGTTGACATCCGCGTCCTTCGCCGTCGCATTTGATCCAGCCATGGGAAGCATCAACCATCTCGAGGACAAAGCAACAGGCCGCGTATGGTGCACATCCCAACACACGCTCGGCCTGTTCCGCTACGAGAGCTTCTCCCAAGCTGACTACGACCGGTGGATGCGGGACTACGGCGTCAATCTGGAGGAAACTGCCATCTGGGCGATTCCGGACTTCTCAAGGCCGGGAATGGATACCGTGCGACCGCGCCCTGAGCACCGGGTCTACGTCCCACAGCTCGTAGCCGCCAAGCTGAGACGTGCGGCGAATGGGCTGGATGTGGTGCTGGAGCTCCGGATGCCCGAGTCGTGCACCCACCTATTGGGAGCGCCGCGAAGGCTCACCATCGAGTATCACTTCAACACCCGTACCATCACGTGCCGGCTGCAGTGGTTCGCCAAACAGGCCAACCGGCTGCCGGAGGCGATATGGTTCTCTTTCAATCCCCTCGTCAAAGACCCTGTCGCCTGGATGATGGATAAGATGGGCCAGGGCATCTCGCCGCTCAATGTCGTGCACGATGGCGCCCGCAACCTGCACGCCGTGGGGCGCGGGGTCGAGAACGACGATGGCTCGACCCGCTTTGCCATCGAGAGTCTCGACGCCCCGTTGGTAGCGCCGGGCACGCCACGTCTGCTGCACTTCGACAACACGCAGCCACAGCTTGAGCACGGCATGCACTTCAATCTCTACAACAACATATGGGGCACTAACTTCCCGATGTGGTATGAGGACGATGCTGCGTTCAGGTTTGTGCTAAGGCTCTGTCATCCATAGGCTGCCAGGAGTGTAACCAAGGGCACGGAAGGACCTCTTCCGACAAGGTCCCATGTTCTGTCGCGCACCACGCAGAACCAAGATGTGGGTCCGCGCCAAGGGCCCAATCTGCTCGGGCCGGTGTCGGTCCCGACAGCACGGGACCCGGCGGGTTCGCCGGGACCCGTGCCCCTCCGTGCGCAAATTGCGGCCCAACTCGCCTCGTGCCACCCACTTGTAGCCACTGCCCGCCATCCTGGAAGGACCCAATTGCCCCACCCCGCAAAGAGCGTATAATCCCTCCTTGGTTTACGGTCCTTATGGCCCGAACGCCGATTTGCAGCGACCCAATACTCACCCTATCTTCACTCGGAGGAGACGATTATGGCTTACTTCATTACCGATGACTGCATCAGCTGCGGTGTCTGTGCTGCCGAGTGCCCCGTGGAAGCGATTTCCCAGGGCGACAGCATATACGAGATCGACGAGAGCCTGTGCATCGACTGCGGCAGCTGCGCCGCCGTCTGCCCCGTGGATGCCCCCACGCAGAAGTAGTACCTGCCTCAGTTCACCAGATAGCAACCGCCCCGAGATTTGCTCGGGGCGGTTCACGTATAGGCAGCGGACACAGTCCTCATTCCCCTGTGGTCTTTTGGAGCCAGCGTGCAGCCGTGACGATCAGTTGAGCGCCCAGCGGCACCGGCACACCATCGGCGTTGATCATCAGGTGATAGAGCAGTGGATTGTCCAGATTGACACCATGATAGTGCTGCAGATAGCGCGCACGGTCCCTATCGCTCTCCACAACGCTGGATTCGGCCTCGTCTCGCAAGATGCCCTGTCGAGCCATCAGATTCCGGATCCGCGTCTCTGGAGAGGCGAAGACCCGCACATGCAGCGCGTTATGCCGGTTGCGCAAGATGGCCTGACCACCCCGACCGGCAATGACCACATTGCCGGTTTCCGCCAGATTCAGGATGACATCACGCACCAGCTCGCCATAATCCGCCGCCGCCATTTCGCGGCGCTGTGAGTTTGCCATCTCAGCCGCCATCATAGGATCAAGGATTTCAACATAGGCCCGCCCCTCTCGCAGCGATGCACTCGGCGTCATCGGCACGGCAGAGTAGCGACCAAGAGAATCCAAGAGGCGTTCCAGGAACCCGGGCACGCGCTCTTGCCGGCTCAGCGCCTCAACCATGCCCTCATCTGGATGCCCCGCCTCCTCTGCGGCTCTCTGCAAGATCTCTCGATCAAGATAGTGAAACCCAAGCTCTTCAGCAGCCTCTGTCGCCATGTAGCTGCCGTTGCTGCCTAGCTGCCGTGAAACAGTGATCACAATGCCCATGGCACCCTCCTCTCTCACTTTCACCAGCACGCTTAGCTGGACAAACGCTGAAAGGCCCGAATACGGGTCGTCGCAGGGCTCCAAGTAGGGTGGTCGAAGCGAGGGACTGAGCGCTGCGTCCCAATTTCAGAATAGCACAGCGCCGCAACAGTGTCAAGCCGGAATTTGTGCATGCTCACTGAATCGTGGTATCATCACCAAGAAGAAATATAGGTTTGACAGACCGAACCTCGAAGGAGTGACCGTGATGGATCCAGCCGCATACAGTTCGCGCCTAGGGCAGCTCACAGCTGGCTATGAAGCCCTAATCTCGCGGAGGAACGAGATCGACCAGACCCTCTACAACGGCATTGTCGACCGCTACCGGTATCCGATCCTGACCGCCGCGCACACGCCAGTGTTCTGGCGCTACGACCTCAATCCAGAGACGAATCCCTATCTCGTGGAGCGTATGGGGATCAACGGCGTCTACAATGCAGGAGCGATCGAACTGGACAGCAAGACCCTGCTCGTCTGCCGCGTCGAGGGAGCGGACCGGAAGTCATTCTTCGCCATTGCCGAAAGCGCCAACGGCATCGACAACTTCAGGTTCTGGGACCGCCCCGTCGTGATGCCGGAGACTGACGACCCGGATGTCAATGTCTATGACATGCGGCTCACCCAGCATGAGGACGGCTGGATATACGGCGTCTTCTGTACGGAGCGTAAGGACCCCGACGCGCCTCCCGGTGATATGAGCAGCGCCGTTGCGCAATCCGGTATCGCACGCACCCGCGACCTCAAAACGTGGGTGCGGCTCGAGGATCTGAAGACCAACTCACCGCAGCAGCGCAATGTCGTGCTCCATCCTGAGTTCATCGACGGTAAGTATGCCTTCTACACCCGCCCCCAGGATGACTTCATCCAGGCCGGCAGCGGCGGTGGCATCGGCTTTGGCTTGGCCGAGGACATCGCGCACGCGATCATCGATCACGAGGCCATCATCGATCCGCGGGCCTATCACACCATCAAAGAGCTGAAGAACGGCGCCGGTGCACCGCCAATCAAGACGCCTGAAGGCTGGTTGCACATCGCGCACGGCGTGCGTGGCTGCGCTGCCGGCTTGCGCTATGTCCTCTACGCATTCCTCTGCGACCTGGATGATCCCAGCGAAGTGATCGCCCGTCCGGGTGGCTATCTGCTGGCCCCCGTCGGTGAGGAGCGCGTCGGCGACGTCTCCAACGTGCTCTTCTGCAATGGCGCCGTGAGCCGCGGCAACGGCGAGGTCTTCATCTACTATGCTTCATCGGATACCCGTATGCACGTGGCGACAACCACCATTGATCGTCTGGTGGACTACGTCCAGAACACGCCGCCCGACGGCGGTCGCTCAGCAGCCTGCGTCGACCAGCGGATGGCACTGATCGAGCGCAATCTGACGTATCTGGAAACGGCTGAAGGTTGAGCGTAACTGACTAGCGAGAAGTCCAAAGTCCGAGGTCGCAAGTCCAAGATCAGAAGTCGATGACCTGGCATCACGATCGCGTTCACGACAGGAGGTCTGTAGAGCAACCGGCCTCTGGCCCCCTGAATCCAGTATCAAACATCCAATATCAAGCACCCAGAAAGGAAACACTATGGTAGACAAGTACACACCCAAGCCCGAGCACAAGTTCACCTTTGGTCTGTGGACCGTCGGTAACACCGGCGGCGACGCCTTCGGCGAGGACGTCCGGCCCAAGCTTTCGCCCGCAGAGTTGGTCTATCTTCTCGGTGAGGTCGGCGCCTATGGGGTCAACTTTCACGATAACGACCTGATCCCCATCGACGCTACCCCCGGCGAACGCGCTGCCATCCTCAAGGCCTTCAAGAAGGCCCTCTCCGACACCGGTGTGGTCGTCCCGATGGCCACAACCAATCTCTTCGGTAACCCCGTCTTCAAGGACGGCGCCTTCACATCCAACGATGCCAAGGTGCGCGCCTACACGCTGCAGAAGGCCATGAACTCCATGGACCTGGGAGCCGAATTCGGCGCCGAGGTGTACGTCTTCTGGGGCGGTCGCGAAGGGGTCGAGTCGGATGCCACCAAGGATCCCGTGGAGTCGCTCAAACGCTTCCGCGAGGCCCTGAACTTCCTCTGTGAGTACTCCATGGATCAGGGATACAACTACAAGTTCGCGCTTGAGGCCAAACCCAACGAGCCCCGCGGCGACATCTACCTGCCCACGACCGGCGCATACCTCGGCTTCATCGCAACGCTGGACCACCCCGAGATGGTCGGCGTCAACCCTGAGGTCGCTCACGAGCACATGGCCGGACTCAACTTCCTGCACGCCGTCGCCCAGGCCTACGAAGCCGGCAAGCTCTTCCACATAGACCTGAACGACCAGAACTACGCCCGGTTCGACCAGGACTGGCGCTTCGGCGCGCAGAACCTCAAGCAGGCTTTCTACCTGGTCAAGTTCCTCGAGGATGTCGGCTACGAGGGCAGCCGCCACTACGACGCACACGCTTACCGGACTGAGGACTACCAGGGCGTCAAGGATTTCGCTCTTGGCTGCATGCGCACGTACCTGATCATGAAGGAGAAGGCCGAGCAATTCAAGCAGGATGCTGAGATCCAGGCGCTCATCGCTGAGATCAACGCCGACGACGGCTCGATGGACGCCTTCAAGGGCGCCTACTCCGCTGAGAAGGCTGCCGCTCTGAAGGCACACAGCTTCGACCGCGTTGCCATCGCATCCCGCGGCCTGAAATACGAGAAGCTCGACCAGATGGTGAATGAGTTGATTCTGGGCGTGAGGTAGGAAGCAACCTGAAGCAATCAGCTTTCAGCAGTCAGCACAGCAGTAAGGAGTAGGAAGTATGGAGTAAGCCGTTCCAATACTGCTTACTCCGTACTCCTTACTCCGTCCGTATAGCTGACCGCTGAAAGCTGAGAGCAGTCCGCCCAAGAAACCAGGAGACCCAGATGACCAACCCCCTATTCTTAGGTATTGATGTATCCACCACCGGTGCCAAGGCACTGCTGATCGATGGGAGCGGCGCCGTGGTGTGTAGCGCCACCAACCCGCTGCCGTTGTCCACCCCCAGACCCCTCTGGTCCGAGCAGGATCCCCACGACTGGTGGAACGGCATCGTCACTTCGATTCGCCAGGCCCTGGCTGACGCTGAGGCTACGGGGAATGACGTCAAGGCCATCGGCATGACCGGACAGATGCACGGGCTCACGCTGCTCGACGCAGCGGGCGAAGTGTTGCGCCCCGCTATCCTGTGGAACGACCAGCGCACCGGCCCACAGTGCGATGAGATTCGCCGCAGGATCGGCAAGGAACGCTTCATCCAGATCACGGGCAATGATGCGCTGACGGGTTTCACCGCACCGAAGATCCTGTGGGTTCAAGAGGAGGAACCCAACATCTACGCCAAAGCGGCGCACATCCTGCTGCCCAAGGACTACGTACGCTACCGGCTGACGGGAGAGTATGGCACAGACAAGGCCGGCGCTGCAGGCACCGTCCTCTTTGACGTAAGGAAGCGTGACTGGTCACCCGAGGTGCTCAAGGCTCTGGACATCCCCGCAGAGTGGCTTCCCCCCACGTATGAAGGACCCGAGATTTCCAGCACCATCAGCGTCGCAGCCGCCGAGCTGACAGGACTGAAGGCCGGTACGCCCGTCGTGGGCGGCGGCGGTGATCAAGCCGCCGGCGCCGTCGGCGTTGGCGCTGTCGAACCGGGCATCGTTAGCCTGGTCCTCGGCACATCCGGGGTCGTCTTCGCCACCACGGGTGAGCCCTTCATCGAGCCGCAGGGGCTCCTCCACGCCTTCTGTCACGCCGTGCCCAATACCTGGCACCTGATGGGCGTGATGCTGTCGGCAGCCGGCAGTCTGCAATGGTACCGGGACACGCTGGCACCCGACACGTCTTTTGACGATCTCCTGGCGCCGGCAGCGGAGCTTGAGGCCGGTGCCGAGGGGCTGCTCTTCCTGCCCTATCTCACCGGTGAGCGCACGCCCTATCCCGATCCGCTGGCTCGAGCCGGATTCGTCGGCCTTACCTTGCGCCATAGCAGACCCCATATGACGCGCGCCGTCTTGGAGGGCGTGGCCTTCGGCCTGCGTGACAGCATGGAGTTGGTCAAGAGCGCGGGTCTGGGTAACATCCGCCAGGTGCGCCTCTCCGGGGGTGGTGCCAAGAGCCCCATTTGGCGCCAGATCCTGGCCGATGTCCTGGGGCAGGATCTCGTGACCGTCAACACCACTGAGGGCGGGGCCTTCGGCGCAGCATTGCTGGCAGGGGTCGGCGCCGGTGCGTGGGCCAGTGTCCCCGAAGCCTGTGCCCGCATCATCAAAGTCGTGGATCGCGTCGAGCCGCAAACTGCACAGGTCGCAGCCTACAACCAGCTCTACCCGCTCTACCGCGATCTCTATCCGGCACTCAAGCCGACGTTTGACAA
>Ga0210003_1003072_pt1 | contig 13770 bp, 25 predicted proteins | sample LantaG_FD_182804 | JGI IMG/M metagenome (GOLD analysis project Ga0210003, IMG submission 182804) | Deep subsurface microbial communities from Baltic Sea to uncover new lineages of life (NeLLi) - Landsort_02402 metaG (SPAdes) (version 2) | ecosystem: Environmental > Aquatic > Marine > Oceanic >... | reverse complement strand
ATTTGGATAGCAAACGATGTCACCGATGAACCTCAAATATTCGAATTGAATCAACATGAAATTAAGTTTTGGTTCGAGAAGTTTTATGAATTAGTAAAAGGTTACCACGAAAAATATACTAATGTCAAATAAAAAATTATGTATAGTTGTTCCATATAGGGATCGTAAAGAACATCTAGATAAATTTCTTCCAGCAATAGAAAAATCCTTAGATAATCAAAAGTTAGATTGGCATATAATTATAGTTGAACAAAATTTCGATAAACCATTTAATCGAGCTAAGTTATTAAACGTAGGTTATGCATTTACTAAAGGATTATATGATAATTATTGTATGCATGACGTAGATATGATTCCTATTGATGAGCAAGCAGATTATTCATATTGCGATACACCTACACATCTTGCAACCAGAGCATCTCAATTCAGTTACAAACTTCCATACGAGGGTTATTTTGGCGGAGTGACAATGTTCGATAAAAAATCTTTTGAAAAAATCAATGGATATGCTAATGAATATTGGGGATGGGGTGCTGAAGATGATGATGTTTTACGTAGAATTATAACATTAAAAATACCGGCTAATCGAAAGAATAATGCATATGAATCCTTATCACACGAACCTAATTTTGAACCTATAACTCATAAAGAAAACCTTAAAAAACTTCAATCAAATTCCGAATTTGATGGCGTTAACTATTCTGAAGGATTGTCGAATTTAGAATGGAGTTTAGATTCAGAGGAAACTATTCATAAAAATACAACATTAATTAAAGTTAAAATATAATGGCATATCTAGAAGATCAATCTTTAGTCTTTATTCATATTCCTAAAAATGCAGGAACTTCAATTATCGAACAATTAGGAATGTCACCACATGGCCATTATTCGATTAGTAACCATCCAAATTTTAAAGAAGCTGATCATTCATTCTGCATTGTTAGAAACCCATTGGATCGATTAGTTTCTTGTTATGAATATGCAAGAATGCGAGAAAGTAAATGGCATTCATTTGAAGGACGGACGCCATATGGACCACATCCAGACTATCATTTATTACATGATAAAACTTTTAAAGAATGCTTGAAACTTTTAGGTGAAGGAAAACTACAGCATCAAGGATGGCTTCCGCAATGGATTTGGATATCCGATGAACAAAGAAATATTAAAGTTCAACATATTCTTAAAATGGAGAACTTACAAGAAGGATTAGATGGAATGTTTGAAAAACTAGATATTCCAAAAATTAAAATAGAAAAAACAAATCAATCAGATCGTAAAGATTGGAAAAGTTATTATGATGATGAATCATTGTTATTAGCTTCTCATTATTACGGTGCTGATATTAAAACCTTTGACTATGAATGAAAAAATAGAAATCAAAAATTATGAACATCTTTTGGAAAGCGATAATTGGTTTAATTATCAATCTTTTTACGATTGGATTGTTGAACAAAATCCTGAATTTAGGAAATTTGCAGAAGTTGGTGTTTGGAAAGGACATTCAATATCGTATTTGTCATCTAAATTAAAAGAACGTGAAGATGTTCAAGTATATGCAATAGATTTGTGGGATGAAACCTACAAATACGATGGTGTTAATCATGGCACAATTGAACTTAACAAACAAAAGAAATATTTGTATGAAATATATCAAACAAATATAGAAAGATCCGGAGTTAGAGATATAATTAAAGACTATAAGGAATGTTCATGGGAAGCTGCTAAAAACTTTGAAGACGAGTCATTAGATTTTGTTTTTCTCGATGCTGGACATGAGTATGATGAGGTAAAAAAGGATATAGAAGCTTGGCTACCAAAAATAAAACTGAATGGAATAATATCAGGACATGATTATCATAATACTCATACTGAAGTTAAAAAGGCGGTAGATGAAAAATTTTCTAAGTTTCCTATATATTCAGAAGGTATATGTTGGTGTGTATATAAAAAAGATTTGAATGAAAAAATATAGAATATCCTTTGTAGATTTTTGGCCAGGATTTGATCCTAAAAAAGATCCAGTTTTTGGTAAATGTTTGTCTAAACATTTTGATATTGAATATACGTTAGAAAACCCAGATCTAGTAATATTTAGCCTCTTTGGTAATTCTCATTTTAGATACGATAAACCAAAGTTATTATATAGTGGAGAAAATTATTTCCAACATGAATATCCTTCGATAATGGGTACTTCTGATCCTTGGAAGTATGCAAATTATGTCATTTCTCATTTTGATTATGATACCGATCGTAGTTTAGTTATGCCTAATTGGGTAAGGAAATACGGATTTGATTACTTTAAAAATCTTAAGGAACCTCAACAGATATTAAACAAATCAAAATTTGCAACATATATACAAGGTAATTGTTCACAAACATTTAGGAATGACTTTGTAAAGGAGCTTTCTAAATATAAAATAGTTGATTGTCCAGGATCTTGTCTAAATAATATGGAACCTGATGCATGCCCTAAAGGCCAGAAACTAAACTTTTGCAAAGACTATAAATTTGTGTTTGCTTTTGAAAATTCATCAAAATCCGGATATAATACAGAAAAAATAGTTGAACCATATCTTTCAGGTTCAATACCATTATATTGGGGTGATACTGAAATAAGCAAGATATTCAATACTAAATCAATGATAAATTTTCATGATTTTAATAACATAGAACAAATGATTGAAAGAATCATTGAAATAGATAATGATGCAACTTTATATAAACAGATATTGAATGAACCGATATTGAATGATGATAAAGTATTATCCGAGGAAAAATTTATAGAATTTATGAAACAAATAATTAAATGAAAACAATGAAATATTAGACATTGCGAAAATGTTCGGGAACGTTCAATACATATCGAAATCATCCGGAGAACGTCCAGCGTCGAAGATGCCTAACCACACTCCACCAACATGGTGGAAAACTTCAATAAAAATTGATGAATATATATCTAAATTGAAACTTAATACAATAACTAACATATAATAAACAAACCAATTAAAAATTAAATTATGGCAGAAATGAAAATTGTTACACCAACACGAAACGGAATATCTAAAGATGATGGACCTGCGGTTGCAAAAACTTTTAATGAATACGATTCAAAAGCAGCAGATCTAGAAATGAAAATGACAGATTTGCAAGAATCTCTAGCAAAAAAGAAATATAAAGTCAAAACAACCGTTGAGACATTCAATTGGATGATGGACACATTCTATTCAACTGTAAAGTGGGAAGGTTATGAATGTTATGCAATTGCAGAAACGTATAAAGAATATGATAAAGCTTTCTCAAAAGCTAAACCATCATCAAATGGTAAGCTTACTATACCAGTCCTACCGGAGATTTTAGAAGCATCTTTTCACTTTATGAAAAAGTATTCAGGTGCTGGCCTTAATACCGCTAAAATGCATAGAACTCTTTGTGAAGATTTCTCAGTTACAATGGCAGAATTAAATACAGATCGTCAAGGTCTTTATGATTTAGCTACAGAAGCTGAAGCAGCAAAACACGGTATATCAGTTGCCGATTATAAAAAAGCAGCACAACAGATTCATGCAGACAATGATGCTGGCCCTGATTTAAAATAATGGAAAAGTCTATATTGAAAGTTTCAATAGCTACTCTTATCTTTGCTATCATATGTTTTTTTCAAACATGTGGTAGCAAAGGAAAGACTATTGATAATAAGAAAGGAATCCAACATTTACAAACTAAAGTAGATTCATTAAACCGAGTAATATCGACTAAAGTTGATTCACTAACTCGAGTGATATCACTTAAACCGAGTGTTGAACAGGTCAATTATGAAATGGAGCAAACTATGTATAAGTTTCTTATATACGAAGAAGACCTTGATAAAGGAAGAGTTAGTCTTTCTGAAATTAAGAATAGGATCGATGAATAAATCGATAACCTAACATCAATTAAAATAACAAAACTTATGAAATCACTTAAAGAACGTTTGGTTCATATTTTTATCATTAGTATTTTTTGTAGCTTATATTTCTTAGTTGCAACTATTTCAATGATAAACTCAGTTGAATTTTTTGATTTAGCACATAGCGGAGCAATGTCTTGGTCGCTTGCAATCGGATTTGAACTTGGAGCAGCTGCATCACTAGCTGCAATAATTATATTAGAAAAGACAAACAGATTAATGGTCTGGGTTCTATTTCTTTTATTGACTGGATTTCAAATGATGGCAAACTCATTCCATGCATTCCAAAACCTTGAAAATTATTTAGGATGGATTGAATTATTTGGTTTAGAAGAAGAAGAACCTTTATTCCAAAAACGTTTGTTAGCTATCGTCAGCGGTGCAGTTTTACCAGTAGTTGCATTAGGTTTCATCAAATCTTTAACTGACTATGTTAAAGTAGATACACCTACCGATGATACTAAAATTGATGATACTAAAGAATCTCTATCAGAAAAATATAGAAGATTTGAAAACTTTAAAAAGACAGAATCTGAATATTACGATACACAGATAAGTAATTATTCGGATAATGTTGAAGAATCAATCTCAACTCCGGTTAATGACCAAATAACTACAAAAACCAATCCTATACCTGAACCTAAGTCAAACGATATTGAGGTTGAGGTCGATGAAGCTACTGGAACAACTTATATAAAAACGAAAGGACCATCAACTACCGGGAATCCAGCAAAAAGCAATCCGTTATAAGGATAAATAATAAAAACATACTTATTAAATGGCAATTATATCTACATGCTCAAACTCTGATTTACGATACATACTAGAATTTATAGGATGTGATCTAGTTGTTACTCAAAATTCTGAAACTATATTCAAAGCTAAGGAATTATCATTATGTCCTTGGTTTGATGAGGTTTGTGATTATTGTTATTGTAAACATACTATTCCAGCCGGTGGCTCAATAGAAATCGCAGGTCCTCTTAATGCAAACTTTCTATATGTTAAAATAGAATGGCCAACCGCTGCATTAGAATCACAAAGATTAGCTGCAATAACATTACCGGATTTCACAGTTCAAAACCTTATGCCAAATGGAACTAACTTTATAGATTCCGGATTAGGTGACTATTCGACTCATACATATCCAATTTCAGATCTCCTTATGTTAAATTCTGCTTTTGTATACGATGAATATAAATTGCACAATTATAGTGCATATCCAATCGTAGTAAATGTATTAACTGCAACACAATGCGATACTATAGCAACTACAACCGCAGTTCAACCTAGTAGCGGAACTATCCAACCGGATTATGTTGGTTAATTTGAAACAAATAAATAATAAATACATATAATAATTAAAACTTACATATGCAAGAACAAGAACAAAAAACAACCGTAGATAACTTAGGAGAAGCTATCTCAGTATTAGTACAAGCAACAAATTTAGCACAAGCAAAAGGCGGTGTTTATTCATTTGCAGATGCAGCAAAAATTAATTCTGCATTAGAATTTATTACAAAGGTTTCTGCACAAAACCCAGAAGGACCTCAATCGAATCAAGAAGTTATTACAACTGAAGTCGATGCAACCGTAGAAAAATAATCAATTATGGATGGATGATAATCAATTAGATAAAGACAATCCTGAATATAGTAAGATTAGGCATTTCAAAGCCACTTGGAAAGATTATATAGATTTTTGGGAGAAGAAAGGAGCTCGAATGACACCATGGAAAGAATGGGATCAAAAATATCCTTCAAAAGCAAAGATGAAAAAATCAGATCCAGTCCATTCATACAAAACATTTGATGACGAATCAGTTAAAGAATCACAAAACTTAGAGATATATAATAATAATAACTTTAAAACATTTGAATCATTTAAAAGTGAATTAAACGAAGATAATCCAGTTTCTTTAAGTGGGAGTCAAGAAGATAAAATTCCAAATTTAAAGCCATTTGTTATTAAGTCAAAGAAAAAACGAAAAGGTTCGAACGAAGATGACGATGATGAAACTCAAGAAGTTGCAAATATGAATACCTCAAACGTAGGTTCAAAATAAATACAATAAATGAAAAAAGTAATTAAAAATAGAGAAGATTTCGTTAACGAAAACTACTATGAATCTTCATCAACTATGGTAGCTGGTGCTGGTGTTGGTCCTGGTCTTTTTGCTGCACCATCGAGAATAACAGAAAAGAATGTTCCTCAAGATGGAGCAAACGGATTAAAATCTGATCCTGATTATGTTCCAATCGCACAAAATACTCATGCGGTTTATCAAGGACAAATTCAATTAGGAGATGTAGTAGAAGATGTAGATAAAAAATGTAAGTACTTTGGTACTAATGGAAAGGTTTTTGCAATAGATGGTAGTGGCGATAGAGCAATGGTTGATTATATTATTGCAAAACCTAGTGATCGTTTTAATATTGGAGAAGTTGCAAGAACACCATCTACTAATTTAACTTTATTAAAAAAGCACCAAATGAATGGTGCACCCAATTAAACATATATCATGGAAAACTCTATAGTAGAATCATTTGATACATTTATTACTGAAATGTATATGGGCCCAGCTGATGGTGCCGCTTCAGTAAAGAAATTTAATAATAGACAAGAAAAATTATCAAATGACCCTAAAGCAGTAAGTGCTGAACCTGGCGGTTTTGGCAATGGCGGTAATGCTGGAGCTCCAGTCGGAGCAGTCGGTGAAGATGGACCAACTATGATGTCAGATAGATTAGGCGATATCGAACCTGAAGGTTATCCTAGTGCTGCTGGTCAAGATGCTGCAATTACACCAGATAATGCACAAGTCGTTAGCCATAACAATATGAGAGGCGAACCTAAATTAACAAACATGCAAAAATAAAAAAATACACAATGAGTACATTTAGAAGAATAACACCAATAATTGCAACGTCAATGAACGAAGCACAAAGACAAACTCCAGAACAAGTTGATGCTCAAAAACGACAAAAACTTAAAGACGCAATGGATGTTGCAAAGGAACGTATGAAATCGTCTCCAGCTAAAGCAAACGTTTATGCAGCTAAACTGAAATATCTTGAAGCTCAAATCAAAACTTTAGATGCGTATAAAGCAGTGTTAAACGCAAAAGATTAATCAAATGGCCAGATCTAAAGGGCTTGGAGATACAATACATAAAGTTACTACTGCAACTGGCATAAATAAGTTAGTTAACAAAGTCAGCGGTGGTAATTGTGGATGCGGCGCAAGAAAGGAAACTCTTAATGCAATGTTCCCTTATAAAGGTCAATCAACAGGAAAAACAAACAAGAGCCAAATAGTTATTGGTCCAATAAAACGATAGTATGAGTGACATTAGTACTTTCAAAACATACAATCAATTTGTAAACGAACATATAGGTTCAGTAAATGAACCTGTATTAGATCATGATCCTGATGCTTTTCCTGATGTTCCGGTTAAAAAAAAGGATCCGTCTATTAATAAACATGCAAAAGGTGTTGCAAGTTTGCTTAAAGAATTATTTTCAACTGCAGTTAGTTGCGAGTATGATGGCCATAAAATTAAAGAAACTTTACTTCCTAAATATAAAGGTTCTAAAGTAAAGATGAATATAACTGAAGATGGTAATTTCATGTTTGATTCGTTTGGAAAATATCCAGATGTTTTGATAAACTTAAAAAATATGAAAAAGGGAGATCATACAGACGAATCTATCAAGAAAGAAATTAAAACTCATTTAAAGAAAATCGTAGAACGAATGGCTGGTGTTCCGTCGGTAAGTCAAATATCTTCGTTCCAGCAATAGGAAACTTTTTTCAATCAAATACATATAATTAATAACCACTTAAAATATACTTAATGACAGAAAAAGCTTTGCCATCAATCGGTCTTAACATAATTGTTAAAAACGAAGAAAAGGTAATCAAACGAATGTTAGATTCGGTAGCACCATTTATTGATTGTTATACGATAATAGATACAGGATCTACTGACAAAACTAAAGAGATTATAAAAGAAGTAATGGATGGCCATGGAATTCCAGGAGAAATTCATGACCACGTATGGAAAGACTTCAGAACTGCTAGAAACTTTGCTTTAGAAAAAGGAAAAGATAAAAGTGAATGGGGTTTCTGGATTGACGCAGATGAACAGCTTATACTCGATAGTAAATTCAATAAAAACACATTAATAAATTCTTTAAAAACAAAGGATGTATGTTCAACCTCAGTTGAGTATGGACCTTCTAAGTATTTTAGATCTCAGTTATTTAGATTTAGTATAGGTTGGGAATGGAAAGGTGCTGTACATGAAGTAATGTATCCACCAAAAGGCGTTAAAACTAGAAGTGGAATAGTTGAAGGATTATATACATTAGTTACACCAGATGGAGCATCATGGGGTGATGGTAGTAGAGAAACACAACGAAAGAAATATTTAGAACATGCAGAGATGCTTGAAGAATATATTAAAAAAGATAAAGATGTTAGATGGTTATTTTATTTAGCTCAATCATATAGAGATGCATTTGAATATGCAAAATCCGAGGAAACATATAAGAAACGAGTTGAAGCTGGTGGAGGTTATCAAGAAGAGCTTTACTTTTCTCAATTAATGGTAGCTGCAGCCCAAGCAAATCAAAAGAAACCAATACATGAAATACTCGACTCTTATTTAAACTGCAGTAAATATGATCCAAATAGATGTGAACATTTATTACCAGTAGCTAGACATCATCAAGGTACTCAAAATTATCATACGTCATATATGATTACTAAATATTGTTTTGATAACTACAAAAAGAACCCATTTCCTAAATCAACATTATTCATTGATGCTGCATGTTATGATTGGCAAATATATGATTTACATTCAGTTAATTGTTTCTATACCGGAAGATTTGCAGAGTCTAGAACCGCATATAATAAATTACGTAAAGCTATTTCAAAAGATCTTGTGCCTATTGAACAAGCTAAGCGTATCAAAAATCAAGAAAAGTGGTATACTAAAAAACATGAAGATGAGGTTAATAAACAAAGAAAACTACAAATAGAAGCAGCTAAAAAAGCACAATTAGTATAATCAGCATAATGAAACTAGACTTACATAAAAATCTAACGGCACTTGTAACCGTAGATGGTAAAACTATCACTAACTTCACATCATCAATGGTTTATGGTAAACATGAAGGAGATAATGATTTGTATATCTATATCAAAGATTCTAACACAGGCCAAAACATCAAAATACATATCAAAGAATATGCAAAAGAAGTTGAAGAAATTGAAGAAGAATCAGAAGAAATTGGAGATATATAAACTATGAAATATTTTAAACTTTTTGAAGATTGGAATAACTTGATCGAATGCGATTTGTTAACTGAGGCTTCAACGGCATCTACCACATTTTATCATGAAATAATATCAGGTTTATCAGCGATTGGTAAAATAACAGAATATAGTCAAGTATATAATAACGGAAAGGTGCAATTGACTAAATTCTTTAAGGATAAAGATATTCAAGCGTTAGATCAAAATTTGAATCCAATTTCATTATCTGAAAAACAAAACGAATTTTTATCAACATCTAAGGCACCGAAAGAATCTATGATTAACGATGCTATACAGTCAGGCATTTCTATTCAACAGAGATTCAAAAAGGAAGGAATCGTAATAAATAAAGTTTATTGGTCCGGCCCAACTAACGATGCAACTGATTTTGGTGCAGCTGATATTATATTATCACCAGATGAAAATGTACAAAAAAATGGAGTCGGAGTATCACTTAAATATGGTAAAGGTCAATTGAAAAATTTATCAGGTAATCAATTGTTCCAAACAATACTACCGAAACGAGGGCGTAGTGGCGATCATAATTTTATGGATGAGATATGGGAGATTAATAAATCTGATATAGATAAGATGACTATTGAGTTTATGGATTTAATCGGCGTTGAAATCAATAAAACGAAAGATGCAAAAGCTAAATCAACTTGGAAAATGATATCTAAATCTATTAAGACTTGGGATACATATCAAAAAACCACATTAGATAAACATCAAGGAACTTCATTATTTACTCCGTTTATACCAAATCCAATTTCTATTAAAGAACTTAATGATTTCGATAAAGTGTCTGAATATAGACAACTTAAATATTTCGGAAGAAAGATCTCTGAAGTCAAGACGTTCAAGAATAAATGGAAACCTTTACGTACAAAGTATTTCAATCAATTCTTTGGTAACTTTATAAAAACATACGAATCTGAAATAGCAGATAATTTATCCTCGTTATTAAGTAAACAATTGAGTGTGACTGCTAAAGATTTATGGTATTCCGCACAAAGCGGAACCGAGATAAAGAGAATACCAGGCCAAGAAAGATTTGACAAAATAGCAGAAGCTTTAGATATTACGTTTACTCATAAAGAATCAGGTTCAGGTTATGAGGTCACTATACATATAAAGACTCATCCTGATAAAGAATCTGGTGTAACGAAGGCTATTGAGATAGGAAGTATAAAAATAATAATTCGCTTTAAACAAGGTCAAATGTTTGGAAGACCAGATACTAGTTCTTCTTCAAAATGGAATTTAAAAGGCGACGAATGGCAAACTATATTTACATAGATATATAAACTAAAAAATAAAAAAACAAATATGAAAAACTTACAAACATTTAACGAATTCTTGAATGAATCAGAACTTAACGAATCTAACGTATATAAAGCTTTGGCCAAAGAATATCCAACCGGTCTAGAAGATGCATGGGATGAATCTTTAAAAGATGACCATTTAGCTAAAGTAGAAAAGGCATTAGGTGCAAAAGCTAAAGATATTCAACAAATCGATGAATATTCCGCTGAAGATAGTAGTTCAATTCTAAAAGCACTTCGTACATTAAAAACGACATTTGTTGCAACTGAAACTATACCTACTGATGAACATACATTAGAGTATGATGCAAAGCTTAACGTAACATTTTTTCAAGATAAATATGACGGATTTTCATCGTATCAAATTACTAAAAAATCTAAAATTTAGTTATGAAAAACTTACAAACATTTAACGAATTCATTAATGAATCTGAACTTAACGAAGCTGAAGATGTGAGAACACTAGATGCCGTTATTAAAGATGATCCAGACGGAAAGGAAGGTTATGAAGAAATTGCTAAAATCTTAGGTGCTAAACCTTCTGACGTACTTCTTTATGATGCGGATGACCAAGGTGACTCTAAAGAATACAAAAAGTTCGATAAAGCCTTTATGACCAAAGGAGGAGATTTTAAGGATGCTAAAGCTCCTGAATTTTCAGACTATAATATGGCAAACGTTGCGTATAGTAAAAAGCTTAACGTAGTAAGTTCTTATGCTGGAGGTTACTTATCATTTTTTGCAACAAAATAAAAACAAAATATGAAAAATATACCATCAATGGATGAATTCGTTAATGAATCTGAAATTAACGAAGCTGAGATTAACTTTAAACCTCTAGAAGATGCAACATATAGCATAGTCTTTAATGATCCGGTAGCAGCTTATAAGAAATTAGTTAAAAAACAAGGCGGTGTTCCTTTTGATAACATTGGATTTGTATTTCCTAAAATGTCACGTGAGACTTGGATGTTTATTAAAGATAACTTTACATCAAAGGATGTTGGTGATATTGGACTATATGATGAAAAATAGAAAATAAGATATGAAAAACTTACAAACATTTACAGAATTCATTAATGAAGCAAAGGAGGCTGTTGAAGATATAAAAGACATGTCTTCTAAAATTGTCCAATCGCGGAAACAAGCCTCTAAAATGGAAAACTATTATTTTAAGAAAAGTAAAATGGCAACAGTATGGGCTGCAGAGAAAGGCAGTAAAGAATTTGAACCGTTTTCATTCAAAGGAGAAGCACCATTACGAAGACTTAGATATCATGTGACTGATGGATATTTCATTAAAGATGGTGTTTTTAATGATATTGAAAAAACACATAAATCAGGAGATACTAAAATCTATCAACTTAGAGACGAGGATGGTAAAGAAATCTTCATGGAAATTAGCAAATAAATAAAATATAATTATGAAAATCTTACAAACATTTACAGAATTCGTTAATGAGAATATGGTTAAGATACCTATGGGTGAAGTTCGCGGAAGTGAGATACGAGTAAATGCAGTAGGTAATAAAATATATTTAGTTAACTTCGATAAAGAAATCTTACCAGACGAAAAGAAGAAATTCCTTTTGCATATCAAAGATAAGTATGCATCTATAATAACTCAAATTACAAATCATCTTGGTGATCTAGTTATTGAATTATCAGTGTTTGTAAATTTACCTATCGCTGAAACATTTAAAGATATGCTAAATAATATCTTTACTCATAGAGCAGAAACTAACATGGAACAATCAGATCGTGAAGATACTGAAAAGGAAAAGGATGAAGGAGATCATTAACAAAATACGTAGAATTATGACGAATAACATTATATGTCCTAACTGTGGAACTAAATACGATATCACAGTTACTCCTGACAATCCAGCACCTAAATCAAATTATCTATGGATATTTGATAATGGTCATGGTGGAATAATTGATGGCGTATATCAGACTGCTGGTAAAAGATCTCCTGAATGGCCTGATGGTGAGATTCTATATGAAGGTGAATTCAACAGAGGAATTGTAAATAGATTAGTTAAACTATGTAACGATGCAGGAATCGAATGTGTTAATTTAGTTGATACACAAGAAGATGTTTCTTTAAGTAAAAGAACAGATAAAGCAAACGATATTTACAGAAAAAGATTAGATCAAGATGGAAAATGTATTTATGTGTCGGTACATGCTAACGGATACAGTAGCGAATCTGCAAATGGATGGGCAGTATATACATCTATTGGCGAAACAAAATCCGATAAAGTTGCAACAATATTATTCGAAAAAGCTGAAGCAGAATTTCCAGGAGAACGGATGAGAGCTGATACATATTCAGATGGTGATGTTGATCAGGAATCTAATTTTTGGGTTTTATCAAAAACTATTATGCCTGCAATTCTAAGTGAAAACTTCTTTATGACTAATTCAGATAACTGTCATGATTACCTTTTATCAGAAGATGGAAGAGATCGAATCGCTAAGATTCATTTTGAAATGATACAACAAATAGAAAAAGAAAACATAATATAAGAAACTTTCTAATGATTTGATCATATAATATATATGAGGAAAACTATATTATCAATAGCAATGTTATGTAGTATACAAGCATTCTCTCAATCACCAGAATCAGTTCTAAAGGAACTAAAATCTAACAACGTATTATTCCCAAAAATTGTATTGGCTCAATCCATTCTCGAAACCGGATGGTACACATGCAATAACTGTTCAATGGATGCAAATAATCTGTTTGGTCTATATAACTCTAAAGAAAAGAAGTATTTTTCTTATAAGAATTGGAAGGAATCTATCGGAGGTTACAAACGTGGAGTTCAATACAAATATCACAAAAAAGAATATGATGATTATTATGCATTTCTTACAGATATTAATTACGCATCAGATCCTAATTACATTTCTAAGCTAAAAACCATAGTAAAGATAATCGAAGGCGAAACCCCTTAAAATGATGCAAATATCACCACCAGAAGTTATGGCTATTTGGTGGATTGATACACCACTCATATATATACTCATTCAAAAATGTCAAAAAAAATGAAAAAAACAATACCAACACATGATCCACAAACCGGAGAATTAAATCCTTTATATGAAGGACTTACAGGAAAACCTAATCCATGTAAAGTTTCATTACCGCTCGCAATG
>Ga0210003_1003071_pt1 | contig 13772 bp, 13 predicted proteins | sample LantaG_FD_182804 | JGI IMG/M metagenome (GOLD analysis project Ga0210003, IMG submission 182804) | Deep subsurface microbial communities from Baltic Sea to uncover new lineages of life (NeLLi) - Landsort_02402 metaG (SPAdes) (version 2) | ecosystem: Environmental > Aquatic > Marine > Oceanic >... | reverse complement strand
GACAATATAATTTTTAATTTACAAGAATATGGCGGAGTAAGCAATTATTGGTTTAATTTATTAAAAAAATCTTTAGAGAATAATTATATTTTCTATTTCGAAGATAATTGTATAAATAGAAATGTAAATTATTATAGAAGTTTAATAAAAATACCAGAAGTTTTTTTTATAAAAGATAAAAATAAAATACCTCTAAAAATAAAAAGATATTTATCTATAAAAAATATTGATAAATCATGTAATGTGTTTCATTCAAGTTATTATCGTTACGCTAAAGGAAATATAAAAAATGTAATAACAGTATACGACTTTATGTATGAAAAGTTTCTTAATAAATATAATCTTAAGAGAGCAGTACATAGTTTACAAAAGTATTTAGCTATAAAAAATTCTAATTATATAATAGGAATTTCAAAAAATACTTTAGATGATATGTTAAAATTTTTCCCAGAATTTAGAGAAAAAAAAATGAGTGTAATATATTTGGGAGTAAGCGATGATTTTTATCCGGTTGAGAAAAAGAATGATTTTATAATAATTCAAAATCATAAATTATATGATAATTCTTATTTTTTTTATTTTGGGAATAGAAGAGGATATAAAAACTTTGGATTATTAATAAAAGCTTATTCTAATTTAATAAAAAATAATAAAAATATCCCTAAGCTTATTGTTGCAGGGGGAGGAAGTTTTAATAAAGAAGAAATGAAATTACTTAGAGAAAAAGAAGTTTTAACAAATACACTAAAATTAAAAAAAATAGATAATAATGAATTAAATCTTTTATATAATTACTGTTCGGGATTTATTTATCCTTCATTATACGAAGGATTTGGGATACCGGTGCTAGAAGCTATGCAAGCCGGTGCACCGGTTATATGTTCAAATTCTTCAAGCATTCCCGAAGTAGCGGGAGAAGCAGCAATTTATATTGATCCTTATAATGTTTTCGAATTAGAAAAAGCATTGTTAGGTTTATTAGATAATAGCGCAAGAAAAGATTTGATATATTTAGGACACGCACAATCAAGGAAATTTTCTTGGGATAAAATGTATAGGGAGACTTTAGGGATTTATAACTCTTTGCAATAATATAAGGAGAACAATTAATGAAAAATGCAATGATAACGGGAATAACGGGTCAAGACGGAGCATACTTATCTAATTTTTTACTTAATAAAGGATATAGCATAATAGGTCTTGTAAGAAACAATTCGAGAACAAATATGAAAAACCTAAGATATTTGGATATCGATGATAAAATTAATTTTATAAAGATAGATTTATTAAATCTATCAAACATAGTTAGAATAATGGAAAAAAATGAAATTGATGAGATATATAATTTAGCGGCACAAAGTTCAGTAGGTCTATCTTTTAATCAACCGATAGAAACTCTTGAATTTAATATTGTTAGTACGGCAAAACTATTAGAAGCAATAAGAATTACTAATCCTAAGATAAAATTTTACCAGGCTTCAAGTAGTGAGATGTTCGGTAATGTGAATAAGAAAAATTTACCCATAAACGAAAATTTTCTTTTACGTCCTATAAGCCCCTATGGTATATCAAAGGCGGCATCACATTGGATTACTGTAAATTATAGAGAAGCTCATAATTTATTTGCAGTATGTGGTATTTTTTTTAATCATGAGTCAGTATTAAGAAATAAAAATTTTGTTACAAAAAAAATTATTAATACTGCAGTTAAAATAAGTATGGGTTTAGCAGATGAATTAAGATTGGGAAATATTAAAGTATACAGGGATTGGGGATATGCACCTAAATATGTTGAGGCAATGTGGTTGATGTTACAAAAAGATAACCCAGATGATTATATTATTTCTTCCGGAGAAGTTCATGGTTTAGAGGAATTTATTGTAAAAGTATTTGAAAAATTAAATTTAGATGTTGATAAGTTCGTTAAAATAGATGAAAGTCTTTATAGGCCAAATGATTTGGAGATAAATTATGGAGATAATTCAAAAGCAAAAAATAAATTAAATTGGAAATATAATATGAGTTTTGATCAATTAATATGTAAACTTGTGGATGATAAATGATTTAGAGATAAATTATGGAGATAATTCAAAAGCAAAAAATAAATTAAATTGGAAATATAATATGAGTTTTGATCAATTAATATGTAAACTTGTGGATGATGAGATTGAATATTTTAATTGGAAATTGAATGATAAAAATAATATTTAGAAGCACTTTTATAAGATAATATTGATGGAGAAAATAGTAAAAATATATTAATTTATTATTATTATAATTATTTTAATCGTAGTAAATTATATTAGTTATTCAGGGGGATAAATAAATGAAAAAGGCATTAATTACCGGCATTACCGGTCAGGACGGTTCCTATCTGGCAGAATTTTTGCTTTCTAAAGGATACGAAGTTAATGGTCTTATCAGAAGGGCTAGTACCTTTAATACTAACCGAATCGACCATATCTATAAAGACCCTCATATAAGAGGGGTAAAATTACATTTACATTATGGAGATTTGAGTGATTCGAGTCAGCTTACCAATCTCATCTATAATATAAGACCTGATGAGATTTATCATTTAGGAGCCCAGAGTCATGTTAGAGTCAGTTTTGATATACCGGAATATACCGGAGATATTACCGGATTAGGGACTACCAGGATATTGGAGGCGGTAAGAAGAAGCGGAATAAAATGTAAGTTTTATCAAGCATCAAGTAGTGAGATGTATGGTGATGCCCCCGCTCCTCAGAATGAGAATACCCCCTTTAGAGCGAGAAGCCCTTATGGGGCAGCTAAAATCTATGCCTACTGGATGGTCCGTAATTATCGGGAAGGTTATAATATCTTTGCCTGTAATGGGATACTCTTTAATCACGAATCACCGAGGAGAGGGGAGACTTTTGTAACCAGAAAAATCACCAGGGCGATTGCCAATATCATTGCTGGTAATCAGAAGAAATTATATCTTGGTAATCTGGCAGCCAAAAGAGATTGGGGATACGCGCCTGATTATGTAGAGGCGATGTGGCTGATGTTGCAACAGGAAAGAGCAGAAGATTATGTCATTGGAACAGGTGAGACTCATTCAGTAGAAGAATTTCTAATAGAAGCCTTTAATTATGTTAATTTAAATTATAAAGAGTACGTTAAAATAGATCCACGTTACTTTAGACCTACAGAGGTAGAATTATTGTTAGCCGATTCTTCTAAGGCCAGAAAAGAGCTGGACTGGAATCCCAGGATTACTTTTAAAGAATTAGTAAAGATAATGATAGATAGTGATATGGGATTAATAGGATTAGATTCACCTGGTGAGGGGAAGAAGATTTTAAAGCAAAAGGGTATTAATTGGACGGAAAATCATTTAACGGTGGGGTAGAATTATTATATAGCATCGAGTATCGCTATATGTGTAATAATTGAAAGGTAAAAAGAAAAAGAAAAAAAGTAAGGATGGATTCCCGCTTTCGCGGGAATGACAGAGATGTGTGAATGATAGACAATGGAGGAAGAAGATGAGTTTTTGGAAAGACAAGAGAGTCATTGTTACCGGTGGAGCCGGATTTTTGGGTTCTTACGTGGTGGAAAAATTGAAGCAACAGGAATGTAAGGACATATTTATCCCTCTGGTCGAAAAATATGATTTGACCAAGGAAAAAAATATTATAAGATTATATAAAGATTATCCGGCAAATATAGTGATACATTTAGCTGCAGTGGTGGGGGGAATTGGAGCCAATCGAGAAAATCCGGGTAAATTTTATTATGATAATGTGGTAATGGGAGCCATGTTAATGGAATATGCCCGCCAGTTTGAGGTAGATAAATTTGTGGCTATTGGTACTATATGTGCCTATCCTAAATTTACTCCCATTCCTTTCAAAGAAGAAGACCTTTGGAATGGCTATCCGGAAGAGACCAATGCTCCTTATGGATTAGCCAAGAAGATGATGTTGGTTCAATCTCAGGCTTATAGGGCACAATATGACTTTAATTCTATCTTTTTATTGCCCTTGAATTTATACGGGCCAAGAGATAATTTTAATCCCAATAATTCCCATGTTATTCCGTCTTTAATTAAAAAGTTTATAGAAGCAGTAGAAGAGGAGAAAGGGGAAGTAGTATGCTGGGGGACGGGAAAACCAACGAGAGGATTTTTATATGTAGAAGATGCGGCAGAAGGGATATTGCTTGCTACAGAGAAATACAATAAGAGTGACCCGGTAAACCTGGGCACTAATTTAGAGATATCTATCAAAGACTTAGCTGGATTAATTGCCAGGTTGGTAGGATTTAAAGGAAAAATTAAGTGGGATACCAGTAAACCTGATGGACAGCCGAGAAGGAAATTGGATACGAGTAGGGCAGAGCGAGAGTTTGGCTTTAAGGCCAAGATGGATTTTGAAGATGGGTTAAAGAAGACGATTGAGTGGTATAAGAATATATAGATAACAATGAAAGGAAATAAAGTAATTAAGTGATTAATAAGATTTTAGTAATCAATCAGCATTTTTATCCTGAGGTAGCAGCAACCGGGCAATTATTGTTAGATTTATGTGTAGATTTAGTTAAGGATGGATATAGAGTAAAAGTAATTACTGGGAACCCTGATAGTGGTTTTAATAAAAAAAGAAAAATTCCAATAAGTGAAAATTACAAAGGGGTAGAAATACTTCGCCTTAAAAATACCACATTCAATAAATATAAAATGACGGGGAGAGTTTTAAATTACCTTACTTTTCATTTTTTGGTTTTTTTAAGAATATTATTTTGCAAGAAGCCTGATTTAGTATTAGTTTTATCTACCCCTCCTTTTATTTCTTTTTACGGATTATTATTAAAGACATTAAAAAGAGTTAAAACAATTTATATTGTCCAGGATTTATTTCCTGATTTAAACAATTTATATTGTCCAGGATTTATTTCCTGATTTAGTGATAGAATTAGGAAAAATAAAAAACAAATATTTTATAAAGGTATTAAAAAATCTTTCTAAACTAATTATAAGAAAAATGGATAGAGTAGTGGTAGTCGGAGAATTCATGAAAAGAAAGATGAAAAAAGATATATTACAGGAGATGGATTCGGAGCATATTATAATCATACACAACTGGGCGGATGGTGAAAAAATAAGGGTAATAAGAGGAGAAGAGGAGAGAAATTTAGTTAAAAAAGAATGGGGTTTGGAAGGAAAATTTATCGTATTATATTCGGGAAATATTGGTGATTTACACGAATTCGATACGGTTATTTCGGCAGCTGAAGATTTGGGAGAGAAGGGTTGGAAAAATATATGTTTTGTGTTTATTGGAGAAGGGATAAAGAAGGGATATATTGAGAGAAAAGTTAAAGAGAAGGGATTAAATAATATTTTATTTTTTCCATTTCAATCGAGGGAAGTTTTGAAATATAGCTTGGGGCTCGCTGATGTTTCTTTAGTAACTTTAGAAAAAGGATTTGAAGGAATGGTTGTTCCGAGTAAAATATATGGGATTTTAGCAAGCGGAAGACCTATGATTGCTGTGGTGGGGGGAGAAAGTGAAGTAACTGAAATTATAAGTAAGGGAAGATGTGGGGAAGTAGTGAAAATTGGAGATTATAAAGCTTTATCAGATGCGGTAATTGATTACCATAATAATTCTAAAAAATGTTATCAAGAAGGAATGAGTGGTCGAAAATATTTTGAAGAAAATTATGAAAGAAGAATTGCTGTAAAAAAGTATATTAAAGTGATTGAAGAAACGTTAGGATCTTTATCTTAAACATCAATTGTTAATATATTATTTTATTTAGTAACATATAAAAATTAAAGAGAGAAATATGGAATTATGGGGATATTAATATTTGCTGTTTCATTTTTGATTAGTTTTGCAGGATTTCTATTTATGATTCCACGTTTTAAAGAAGCAGGGATTATTGGAAGAAATAGGAATAGTTTAGAGCAGGAAGAAATCGCTGAAATGGGAGGTTTAGTAATAGTAGCTGGATATAGTGCTGGGATAATATTAATTATTTCGCTTAAAACATTTTTTGATTTATTTACTTTAGTTAATTTAACATCTATTTTAGCAGCATTTTCTACTATAATGATTGTGTCATTAATAGGCATTTTCGATGACTTGATTTCTATAAAACAAGGAGTAAAAGCTTTTATGCCTGTTTTTGCGGCATTACCATTAATAGCTCTTAAGGAAGGATTCACTGTAATGAAGGTTCCGTTTATTGGTTTTGTAGATTTTGGAATTTATTATCATTTGATATTAATACCCTTGGGGATTACCGGTGCGGCAAATGCGGTTAATATGCTGGCAGGCTTTAATGGTTTAGAAGCGGGAATGGGGTTGGTAGCAGTAGGTTCTTTGGCAATTATTGCCTATTTAATTGGGGAAACTACAGCATTTATATTATCGATTGCTATATTGGGGGCACTTTTTGCAGCATTATATTTTAACTGGTTTCCGGCAAAGGTATTAATTGGTGATGTAGGAACATTAACAATTGGAGCAGTAATAGCAAGTATAGTAATTATTGGAAATTATGAAATGGCCGGTGGAATTATAATAATACCGTATGTTATAGATTTTATTATAAAGGCGAAGAATCGGTTTCCTTATAGTTTTGGGGTTTATAGAGATGGCAAGTTGTATTGTCCTGATAACGGGCCCGTGGGGCTGGGACAGCTGATTATGAAGGTGTGCGGCGGGATTAGTGAGAGAAATCTGGTGCTGGTGTTGATGGGAATTGAGGCGGTGTTTGGAGTGGTGGCAATATTGATTTACGTTTATTAGCCAGCTCCAAATTCAGTTGATCGGTTAACCAGTTTGTCGGTCTTGTTATAAGAACCTGTCTTTCTGATTTAAAGTTAAAATTTAGATGGATATTAATATTGAAAATTAATGATATTTTAAAAGATAAAATAAAAAAAATAGAACTATCTGCGGGATTTAAAAAATATTTTGTAAATACGGGCTGGCTCTTCTTTGAAAGAATTGTTGGAATGGCTCTAAGTTTTTTTGTAGGTGTATATGTAGCTCGATACTTGGGCCCGGCAAATTTTGGTTTATTCAGCTATGCAGCAAGTTTTGTAGGTCTTTTTTTAGTCATTGCTACTTTGGGATTAGATAATATTGTAGTCAGAGAATTAGTTAAGGATGAGAAAAGAAGAGATGAATTATTAGGTACAACTTTTGTTCTTAAAATCATTGGCTCTATTTTAATGCTTACAATTATTCTTATTACTGCAAGATTTACCAACAATGATAATTTTACAAATTTACTTATCTTTATAATCGCTGCCGGGACAATTTTTCAATCTTTTAATGTAATAAATTGTTATTTTCAAGCAAAAGTACTATCAAAATATATGGTTTATGCTCAAATGTTTTCTACAATTTTATGCTCTGTCATAAAACTTTTGCTAATATATTTCAATATGGGTTTGATATATTTTGCGATGGTTACCTTGCTCCAAAGCATAATTTTAGTCTCAGGGTATATTGCAATGTATATGAAACAAAAATTAAATTTAGTCAATTGGAGGCTAAATTTTGATTTAGCAAAGGGATTATTAAAAGATTCCTGGCCGTTAATGTTATCGGGCATAGCAATTTCTATATATATGAAAATTGACCAGGTAATGATTAAAAATATGCTTGACGCAAAGGCAGTGGGAAATTATGCTGTGGCAGTTAAATTAACAGAAGTGTGGTATTTTATTCCTGTATTGATAAGTAGTTCTTTTTTCCCTGCTATCATTAATGCAAAAAAAATAGATGAAAAATTATATTACGAAAGATTCCAAAAACTATATGATTTAATGGTGTGGTCAGCAATTGGAATATCATTGCCTGTTATGCTTTTATCTAACAATATTATAAAAATATTATTTGGCATTCAATACCAAGAAGCCGCAGGAGTGTTGCGGATATATGTCTGGGCATGTGTATTTGTATTTTTAGGAGTAGTAACTAGTAAATATTTAATAGCTGAAAATTATACGAAAATATTGTTTTTAATAACATTTATGGGAGCAATTATTAATATTACATTAAATATTATATTAATACCAAAACTTGGTATTAATGGTGCTGCGATTGCTACGGTATTATCTCAATTTGTAATAGTTTTTTCAGTTATATTGATTCCAAGCACAAGATATAATTTTGTATTAATGACTAAATCATTTTTATTGATAAACTCTATAAAAAGGATATTTGAAGAATAGTAGAATAATATATATAAAAATAATAATAAAATAATCATTTTAGAGGGCTTTTAATGAAAAAACGAATCCTCGTAACCGGTGGGGCAGGTTTCATAGGTTCCCATCTTTGCGAAAAGCTTTTAAATAAAGGTAATGAAGTAATTTGTGTTGATAACTTTTTTACCGGAAGCAAGCAAAATATAATCCATCTTCTTAGTAATCCTTACTTTGAAGTAGTCAGACATGATATTACTTTTTCTTTATACATAGAAGTAGATGAAATATATAATTTAGCCTGCCCGGCAAGTCCAATTTACTATCAATTTGACCCGGTGCAAACTACCAAGACCAGTATTATGGGGTCAATTAATATGTTGGGTCTTGCCAAAAGACTTAAAATAAAAATTCTTCAAGCATCGACTTCAGAAGTATACGGAGACCCGAAGATTCATCCTCAAATCGAAAATTACCGAGGCAATGTAAATCCTATTGGACTAAGAGCCTGTTATGATGAAGGGAAAAGATGCGCAGAGACTCTATTTTTTGATTATAAAAGGCAGCACAATTTAAAAATTAAAGTAATAAGAATCTTTAATACCTATGGTCCTCGGATGAGCCCTGATGATGGTAGAGTTATCAGCAATTTTATTGTTCAGGCCTTAAAGCGTGAAGATATTACCGTGTATGGAGATGGAAGTCAAACCAGAAGCTTTTGTTATGTCGATGAAATGGTCGAGGGAATAATTAAGATGATGGATTCAAGAGATAAATTTAACGGCCCAGTAAATCTTGGAAATCCCAGAGAGTTTACTATTCTTGAGCTTGCTGAAAAAATAATTAGTTTTACTAATTCAAAATCTAAAATTATCTACAAACCTCTTCCCGAAGATGACCCTATACAAAGAAAACCAAATATTGATTTAGCAAAAAAAGAATTAAATTGGGAGCCTAAAATTTCCTTTGAAGAAGGAATTAAAAAAACCATTGAATATTTTGAGAGGTTGTTAAACAATGAAAGATAATTTTGTACCTCCTGGTCCTCTTACAACGCCTGTATTGTTTTTGATTTTTAATCGGCCGGATACCACTAAAAAAGTATTTAATACGATAAGACAAGCAAAACCGAAAAAGCTTTTTATAGCCGCTGATGGACCACGGCCCGATAAAGAAGGTGAATTAGAAAAGTGTCAAAAGGTAAGAGAGATTGCTATTCCTGTGGATTGGGATTGTGAAGTAAAGACGTTATTTCGAGATAAAAACTTAGGTTGCAAAATAGCAGTTAGCTCTGCTATTGATTGGTTTTTCGAGAATATAGAAGAAGGAATAATACTAGAAGATGATTGTCTGCCCAGCCAGAGCTTTTTCTGGTATTGTCAGGAATTATTGGAGAGGTATAAGAATGATATGAGAGTTTGGTATATTGCAGGTAGAAATAATCTTGGTAGCTATTTACCTTCTCTTTATGATTATCATTTTGCCACAGGAGGAAGTATTTGGGGATGGGCAACATGGGGAAATAGATGGGAATATAATAACCTAAGTTTAGATATTATTGAAGATAAAGAAGAAAGTAAGAAATTAAAAGATTTTTTGTGTAATACAGCTGCATTCCGAGGGCATTTGGATGCAATGAGAACTATAAAAGATGATAAAGTTAATACCTGGGATTATTATTGGGAATTTTCAACAAAGATAAATAATGGCCTTGTAATTGTATCCTCAAAAAATTTAGTGAAAAATATTGGCTTTGGTGAGAATGCTACACATACCACCTTTAATAGCATAGAGCAACAAAATATAATTACCAATGAAATTGTCTTTCCTACTAAGCATCCCTCTACAATTTCTGTTGATAGGGAATTGTCTAAGTTACTAGACAGCATTGCATTTCCACCTGAATCTAAACTCAAATTATTCATTAAGAAATTTCCTGCTTTATATCGATTAGCAAAAATTATCAAAGGTAAATTATTATGAAGATTAGTTCAAAAAAAATTTGCATTTTCATTTATTCAATGGTTGGTGGTGGTGCCGAAAAAGTAGCTTTATTACTTAGTAATAAATTCATCCAAAAAGGTCTTGATATTTCTATTGTACTTTTACAGAAAGAGGGAGTTTTTTTAGAGCAGATTGATAAAAAAATAAAAATTTATAGTTTAAATAGCATGATAAATAGAATTGGTGGGATATTTGGGAAAATTTTTATTTTTAGTTCCTTTTTAATGAAGCATAAACCGGATATTGTATTATCAATTGGAGAATGGCCAAATACCATTGCTCCAATAAGTGTAAAATTGATACCATATAAACCAAAAGTAGTTTTGACAGAACAGAGTACAAAATCATTTTTGAATTCAGAAGAATAAATATTATATGTGTGTCAAATGCAGTAAAAGAAAAATTATTGAAAGAGAATCTTATTAAAAAAAAATTAATCGTTATTTGTAATCCTATAGATATTGAAGAAATAAATAAAAAAGCCATAGAAGAAGTAGAGTATTTATGGTTAAAAAATAAAAATGTACCAGCTATTGTTGCAGTAGGTAGACTTCATCCACAAAAGGATTATCCAACAATGCTTAAAGCATTGAAGCTTGTTTTGAAAGTGAAAAAAGTACATTTAGTAATATTAGGTGATGGACCTTTACGAGAAGAATTAATTTCATTGTGTGTTCAATTGGGAATTATAAATTTTGTTGATTTTATTGGCTTTCAAAAAAATCCATATAAATATATTAAAAAAGCTGACCTTTTTATACATAGTGCTCGTTATGAAGGATTTGGAAATATTTTTCCTGAGGCGTTAGCTTGTGGACAAAAAATAGTTACAACTGATTGTGATACACCTTGTGAAATATTAGAGGAAGGAAAATATGGAAAGATAATACCTGTAGGAGATTACAGATCCTTAGCCGATGCAATATTATTAAGCCTTTCAGAAAAACATAATCCCGATTTTTTAAAACAAAAAGCACAAGAATTTTCGATAGAAAAAATATCAAAAAAATATTTGGAAATATTATTAGATGAAAGTACTATTATTAAAAACAAATGATACACAAGGTGGCGCAGAAATTACGGCCTATAGGCTTCTTAGGGGTTTTCAGAAAAATGGTGTTTAAGCACAAATGCTGGTGCAGTTTAAAAAAAACGACGATTATAGTGTAATAAGCCCTGAGTCAAATTCAACCAAAAAATGGAAACAACTATCATAACTTTACGGGAAGCATACCTTATGGTTTTAAAATAAATAAATCAATAACGACTGGTCCTTAAAAAGGTTGTATGATTATGAAAATGACACTCAAAGATAAAAAATTAACAAAAAACGAAAAAGATGAAATAGAAAAACTTTTAACAAGAGAAGATAAAACGATTAAAGCAGACCTTAATCAAATATGGTATTTAACAGACTTAGTTTGGAATGATTTTGGGTGTGATAATAAAAACCCAAATTGGGAAAATATAGAGAAATATTACTCACATCCGGTATGGCTTTTAAATGGATTATTCATAGAAACCGATGGGGAATCAATGAAACACAGAAAATCAATTGCTGAATACTTTAGAGATAAAAAAAAATTAAAAATATTGGATTATGGTGGTGGATTTGGAACATTAGCAAAAGAAATTGCTAAAATAACGCTTTCATCTAGGATAGATATATATGAACCTCATGCTTCAAAGTATGCTTACACAAATGTAAAAGACTTTAAGAATATAAAAATCGTTAACACTTTGAAAGAAAATTATTATGATATTTTAGTAAATACTGATATATTGGAGCATGTTGAAAAGCCTATTGAATTAATTGCAAATTATAATAAATATTTAAAAAAGACCGGAATGCTTATTTCTCATTGGAATTTTACTCCATGTATTAAATGTCATCTACCCAAACATTTTCATTTTAGATACACCTTCGAGAAGATTATTCCTTTATTAGGTTTTTCCGGAGAAATAATAAATGATAGGTATGGGCATTACTTTAAGAAAATAAGACAGGTTAAACCAGAAGATTTAGAAAAGGCTTTTATGAAAGAAAAATATTCTAAATTGATTTATCCATTAAATGTGGTTGAAGATAAAATAAAAAGAATAATTCTAATTATATTAAAAAAATTAGCAATGTATGATCTGGTGAAAAGAGTTATAAAAAAATGAAAGTATTATTATTAAATACAAATGATATGTCCGGTGGTGCTGCTATAGCTGCATATAGATTATTTAAAGGTTTGCAACAAAGTGGAGTAGAAGCGGAGATGCTGACGCAATCTAAGAAAAGCGACGATTATGGCGTGATAGGACCTCAAACGAAATGGGAGAAGTTATTTGCGAGATTTAGACCTACTCTTGATAGTATTCCGATTAGATTTTATAGACAACGGAAGAAGATTATTTTTTCATCTGCCATTATACCGGATAATATTTGTAAAAAAATACAAGATATTAACCCAGATATTGTCCATTTACATTGGATTGCTGGGGGATTTATAAAGATCGAATCATTAGCTAAAATAAAAAGGCCAATTGTTTGGACACTTCATGACTCTTGGGCATTTACAGGGGGGTGCCATATTCCCTTTGATTGTAAAAAATATATAAAAACTTGTAATTATTGTCCAACTCTTAGTTCAGATAAAAAAAATGATCTTTCTTATAAAATATTTAAACGAAAAGAAAAATCCTGGAAGAATCTTCGTTTTACCATCGTTGCACCTAGCTCATGGCTAGGTGAATGCGTTAAAAGAAGTTCACTTTTTTATAAAACGCGAGTAGAAGTTATTCCTTGTGGTCTTGATCTGAATCGTTTTAAACCAATAAACAAAAATGTTGCAAGAGATATTTTATGTTTACCAAAAGATAAAAAATTAATATTATTTGGAGCTTTAAGCGCATTAAGTGATAAAAGAAAGGGTTTTTATTTGTTAAGGGAGGCATTAAAAAATTTTTCTTCTAAAGAAAATAAAGATATTGAGCTGGTTATATTTGGTTCTTCTAAACCGAAAGTTGAAGAAGATTTAGGTTTCAAAACCCATTATTTGGGCCATTTAAACGACGAGATATCTTTAGCGGTAATTTATTCTGCTGTCGATGTTATGATTGTTCCTTCAATACAGGATAACTTACCAAATACGATAATGGAATCTCTAGCGTGTGGAGCACCGGTTGTTGCCTTTGATGTAGGGGGCATTCCTGATATGATAGATCATCAAAAAAATGGTTATCTTGCAAAATCATTTGATACAGAAGATTTAGCACATGGTATTAAGTGGGTTTTAGAAGAGAATAGTAGGTGGGAGAAGCTAAGTGAAAATGCAAGGGAAAAGGTTATAAAAGAGTTTGATATAGTAAAAGTAGCTAAAAGATATATGGATTTATATAGGGATGTCGTAAAAAATTGAAAAGGTATTTAAAATATAAAACCTTTTAAGGAAGAGGACATATGGGATGGTTATCCCGAGTAAACCAATGCTCTCTTTAGATATCAGTCGAGCAGAACAGGAATTTGGCTTTCAAGCCAAGATTGATTTTGAGGAAGGGCTGAAGAGGACGATTGAGTGGTATA
>Ga0210003_1003065_pt1 | contig 13808 bp, 16 predicted proteins | sample LantaG_FD_182804 | JGI IMG/M metagenome (GOLD analysis project Ga0210003, IMG submission 182804) | Deep subsurface microbial communities from Baltic Sea to uncover new lineages of life (NeLLi) - Landsort_02402 metaG (SPAdes) (version 2) | ecosystem: Environmental > Aquatic > Marine > Oceanic >... | reverse complement strand
GGAGGGGATGCTGCCGGCAAGATGGTGATTTCCGATATTGATGCTGTGCCGGCCCTTGGATTGTTGAAACAAGGAAGTACCACCATCGCTACGGCCACAAGTTCGGTCCGGTCCATTCGAGGAATTGAACGAACATCTTCTTGGACGGCAGCCGATGAGGTCCAGTGCTTCCCACCCTATGACATCGGGTGGAAGCGTCCATATAGTGCGTTGGATTTCGAGGAAAGTGTTGGACCTGAAACAACGGTATATGATGAGCCGTGGGTATGGACAGAGAACGGAACGGAATACTCCCCCATGAGAATTGTGCTGTTCGATTCTGGTGATTTGGTTTCCATTTTTGTCAGTCAATCCGTGTTGGAAGACATGAGAGGAAATGACACCGTGGATGGCTCACTATTTATGGAGTGGGATGAATAACAGAATTTTCTTTCTCTCGTAGGAGAGAAAGAGTATAAGAGATATTGAAAAACTGAATACCTTTTGATAGGAGAACGAGCATGGCAAAACTAACAGAATTAACTGACGGGCAAAAGTACGACGTCCGGCTTGAAAATCTTCGGATTCGATTGAAGAGTGATGCTGTCAAATATCTTGCCGGAATTGATGCTCTTGTAGCACGTGCAGGTGGGAAAGCGGCTGTTGTAGCTCTTGCATCGAGTGAGTCGAAATCCGACGCAGTGATCGCAATTGCTGCTGCTAAAACTTTGATTGAGACAATCTCTGAAGATACTGACAATGGGACGATACTGGACTAAATTATGAGTTTAATTGCCCACTACAAACTGAATGACAATGTTTCGAGTTTTGTCGGAATTAAACTATGACAGCTTTCCCACACACAACTCGAAACACACAAGACCTATATCAATACCTACTGCGTCTCGGGTGTGCCGTATGGATTCCACCAGCGAACGGCACAGAATGGCGAAGTTTTGGACCAGTTGAGAGAGTAGGAAATGCTCAAGGCGGAGTTACTCTTGCTCAGACAGGAACGATTCCTAAAGTTCTGGGATTAAATACAGAGTCTATATTTGATGGTGTAGATAGTCATGTTGACCTCGGAACGATTCCATCAGGCGACCCGCTGCAATTGACTGGCGATTTCACGATGCTTTGGCTGGGGACACCGACACTGACTGGCGATGCGGCAGAGAGGCTAATAGAACATCTAGGGGATGATGACGGGTATATCCTCTATATAGCGACAACGGGCACAAGGCGTGATTTTAATGTTTATATCCGCAATGACGGTACAGTAACGAATTATTCGACACTTTACGATTCCCCCAAGCTCACCGCAACCCGTCAACTGCTGTCTGTAACAAATGACGGTTCATCACTTCAACTTTGGAAGAATGGAGTTGAGATGGCGGGGAGATACACATTAGGTAGTTGGCAGAATTGCGGGGAGTACATTGGACCCTTATACTTTGGAGACACTGGCGACAACGATGGCAATTATGTCGGCGGTATGGAAATGGTCATCATCCATCCAACAAGAGACTTGACAGCAATTGAACAACAGACAGCTTGGGCACTGGCCACGATAGGATCATAAACACATGAAAATTATTGAAACAGAAACACCGTTAACAAATCAAGACCTGACATCTATTCTGGCCGTTGGGTCGTTCACCGCTCCTCGGGCGATGACGGTTACGGCTCAGGTCGAGGTATCGGCTCTGACGAACACCAACGCCTTTCTGACGTGGACATTGGGCAAAACCTCTTCAGCCGATGCCAAGATTTTCAATCAGGCGATTGCTGTCCCGAAGGACTCCGCAACCTCGACCGCCGAGGGTCTTGCTGCGGGTATACTGTCTGTCTCGCTACAGACCGGCGAGAAGGCCGTGATCTCTGTACTGTCATCGAACGCCAGCGACTCCAGCGGGGTCGGTGTCTCGGCTTGGTGGTATGACGCATCGAGCGTGAATGTGGTGGAGGTTTCCGACGACTCAACTGCCGCCAATAATCTGGAATTGGATTACGACGGAACTGGCTACGCCAAGGCGAACTCGACAATTGGAACTGCTACAGCGGTCACGAATGAAGTTACTGCTGACGCGGTGAAGATTTCCGGATCTGCTGCTGCCGCTAATAATGTTGAAAGTGTATATCTCGGGACCGGGCACACAGATGGTGTAAAGCTGGCTGCTGAGCGTCTGTTGCTGTCGAATGACTCGGCGACTGAAGCGGCGCTGGAGATGGTGAACGTGAACGCGAACGGAACTGCCATGTTGGCTGATGGTGGAGATATTGGCGTCGCCAACAATGGTGGAGATATTGGCGTCTACAACGATGGTGGAGATATTGGCGTCTACAACTATGGTGGAGATATTGGCGTCTACAACGATGGTGGAGATTTTGGCGTCCACAACGATGGTGGAAATATTGGCGTCCGCAACTATGGTGTCAACACAGGCGTCTACAACTATGGTGTCAACACAGGCGTCTACAACGATGGGGCTGTCTATTACGACAAGGCCCCGACCGGCACACTACAAACAGTAGACGTGGCAGCTATCTCCGGCGACACCACAGCCGCCAATGCGTTGGAACTTCAGTACAATGGCACGGGGCTGTCCGGGGACCCATACCCGGCCACCCAAGCCCAAATTGGAAACATTGCGTCGGGGTCGGCCGCTATTTCCACCATAGCCACCAGCGTCGTAATCACAACCGGATCGGAGACGGGTGACTACGAAGACACTTGGCAACTAGACGAAACGTACCACATTGTTTTGGATGCTGGTGATGTTACGGAATTCTACTACGAATTTAACGTCGGTTCGACCGGCGTACCCACAACCATTTTGTGGAATGGTTATGCCCAAGGAAATAATGATACCTTCTTGATCAAGGCATGGAATTGGTCCACCTCGACATGGCAGCAAATCGAAACAATAATTGGAACAGCGGGAACAACTCGACGAGAACAAACGTGGCAGCTACTTGCTAGTCATGTTGGAACCGGCACCGATGCGGGTAAGGTTCGCGTCCAAGCCACCTCCGCCGATGGAGCGGCGTTCGCCACCGATCGAATCCTTTGTAACTACGCTGTAGTTTCTTCGCCGACTGGCTACGCCAACGGGGCTATTTGGGTGGACACCGTTAACGGCACAGCCGGGGCCGTCGACAACGTGAATGGTGTAGCTGACTTGCCGGTGGATAATTGGGCTGATGCCTTGTCCCTGTCGACCTCCACCGGATTGATCCGGTTTGAAATTGCACAGGGTTCCTCCATCGCGTTCGCGGCCACCACCAACGGACTGACGATGCATGGACTGGATTGGAACTTGGACTTGAATGGACAGCTTGTCTACTCCATGGTCATCACTGGGGCCATCATAGAAGGTGTTGCGAGTGGGAATACCAACAAGTCCATTCTGACCGACTGCCAGCTTTTGGAAACGTCTCTCCCACGGGTGGAGGCAATACACTGTTCCATCGTCGGCCCCATCACTTGCGTCGAAATTGGCAGCTATATTTTTGATGGATGCTTCTCCGCCATTGCCGGCCAAGCCGCTCCCGTGTTCGACCTTGGGGCGGCTATCGGTAGCCAAGGAATAAATTTCCGTCACTACAGCGGTGGAATCGACATCCACAATCTCGGAGCGTCCGGCACGGACTCTATGAGTCTGGAAGGCTGGGGCCAATACATTTTGGACTCGACTTGCGTAGGCGGTGGAATCTCGGTGCGTGGTAGTTTCCAGAAAACGGACAACAGCAGTGGGTTGGTCACTATCACCGATTCCGCCAACTACGCCAACCACGTTGTCCAAGCCGGAGTCGCCCAAGAAGATTCCGGGCTATACGTTAACCAGATCATGTTGTCGTCCGCAGCTTCGTCCGTGGACGGTGCCTATGACCCGGCCATGATTATGATTGTACATGGAACGGGAGCGGGCCAAAGCCGAATGATCCTCCAATACGAGGGAGCCACCCGAACGGCCACAGTTGACCGCGATTGGAAGGTGGCCCCGGACGCCACCAGCGAATATCATGTTATGGCCAACCCCGGCCGGGAACATGTCAACGAAGGGCTTGCCCAAAGTGGAAGCAGCAACACCATTACACTTAACACTCTGGCCAGTACGGCAAACGATGCCTATGTCGGTCAGTTGGTGTTTGTCCGCAGTGGAACCGGGGCAGACCAAGTACGAACAATCACCGGCTATGTTGGCTCCACCAAGGTGGCCACAGTGTCTATTCCTTGGGCTACCAACCCGGACGCCACGAGCGGATATGCGATTCTACCGTTTGAGTCGGCTGGTGAAGCAAACGTCTCGTCCGGCTCCACCGTTCGACGATTGAAGAAGTCTGTAGAGATTGCACAGGGAGCAATCATCTCCAAGCTGGATGAGGACTCCGGCGGCGACACCCAAATTTACAACGAAGATGGAACGGCCATCATCGCTACCGTTCCCCAGCCCACACAGGATGCCCGCGATGCGGGAACCATTACCTGATGATTCTAGCATTCCCCACAATTCGATTTCCTACCTATCCATTCCCGCAGTGGCGGCCTTTTGGTGGTGTAGCCTATGTGGGGCCACTTACGACGATGCTGCCCATCCTCAGCACCCAACTCAGGCAGCTATCCGTTTCGCTGGCCAACATCTCTTTCCAGAGTGTACCAGATTCGTGGGACGTCTACTTGGAGAATTCCAGTGGGACTCGTTATTCGCTTGGACAGATACTACAGGGTGAAGACCCACAGCGAATTGAAGTTCCGCTGACAGTCCCGGACGGTACTTATGTGGTGTGGCTCTACACCAACGGGGAACTGTGGGAAGGGCTAGATCAAAAACCCTTTGCCACCGTTCGGATCGCCCGCAGCGAGTCAGTAGCAATTTCCACCTACCTGCCAGAGTTTACTGATCTGGCGTATGAGTATGACGACGGGCAAATGAAATTGACTTGGAACGGTGAGATACCTCAGGAGGATGCTGGTTTGGTCTTCGCTGGTATCTGGCTGTCGGATACGATTCCGAATTTCGGGACGGACCCCGATCTCATCGTTCCGGTCTTTTCATTTGAGACGATGCACAGCTACACACTTTGGAATGGTACCTCGTACGAGTATGCTGGCGTCGCTTCGATGGATACCGCAGGGCTGAAGGGGGAGGGCATCTACATCGCGTTGCCAACCGATGCCGTTGTGACGCCCCCGGTCGAAATCACGGCCAGTTCTTAACTTGGACATGTCCCTTTCCAGACCCTCAAATTCGCGTTCTAAGGGTCGATCGCCTTTCCCCCCTCTCAAACTACCTAAAACAGTGTGATCATCCAACCTACCCGCCGTTATTCATGGAATTCGGCTGGTGAGGAGGCATTCCTTCTCAGGAAAACAGGACGGAGGGGGACGTTAGGCTGGAATGGAGAAGAACATCGCCAATGGCCGATAGGGGGTAATGCCCGGCGCAGCCTCTCGGCCACGCCGGACGGGGGGGATTAGTTAACCAGGCCCATGAGCACCAGTTCCCCGGCACCATAGACCGCCATAGCGCCGCATTCTTCGCATTCATACTCGTGGGCGTCAGGCTCGACACCGTAGGCTTCCGCGCCGCAGGCCGTGCAAAAACCGCCGTAGCTTTCCATGGCTTCCTCGATGTCCTCAAGATTGAATGTTCGGGTTGATACTTGCATGGGATTCTCTTTTCTGGCCAATGGCCGATAGGGGGTAATGCCCGGCGCAGCCTCTCGGCCACGCCGGACGGGGGGGTCTAGCTGGCCTGCATTGAGCGCCGGAACGCTGGCCAGTGGCGGCGAATCACAGCCAGCATATTGTCCTGCGTGGCGTGGAGGGCTTAGCCATTGATGTTTTCGCCGTTCTCATCGAGGACATACCAATCAGACTCCGGGTAGTTTTCCTCGGCCCAATCATTTGCGGCCGCGTTATTGGCCGCTGTAAAATTCTCTACGATGTCCCACGTTTGATTTCCGGGGCCTTCAAATGCTAGCGAATAGTTCATCGTTCTGATTCCTTCGGGGTTAGAGGTTTCAATCCTTACTCCAGCAATGTACAGCATCTGCTCAGATTTGTCAATCAAAAAATAAAATTTTTTTTGAGCAGTTTCAAACCATCCTCATCCAGCCACTTCGGGCGCAGGACAGGTAGTGGATTAGTCGTCCTCGAGTCCGTCAAAATGGGAGTCACGGCAATCACAGGCCGCTGCTTTGTTGGAGTAGGTTTCCCCACACACAGGGCAGGCAAACATTCCGGGGGGCACGGGCGTCGGTTCTTTGTCGATGTCTTCAAAGGATGTTGCGTGTTGCATGGGGGTGTCTCCTTGTTGAAGTGCTGTTCTGTTTTGCTTGTTATACTGTTTGTAATTCTTCTGAGCTGAAATCCCCTTGTTCCTTGTTGGGGAACTTGACGGTGAAGAGATGGGAGGGAGTGCCCCCGCAGTCCACTGGGGTGATGTGTGTAATGGTACCTGCACGATTTTGCCAGTATGAAAGGTTGCCGTGGATATTGTCTGGGGCAACTAACTGATCCTCAATGAGGATGATCATTACTGTTTGTCCGATTGAAAATAACTGTTTTGTCATGGTGTGGCCTTTCGATTAGAGGTTTTGATCCTTACTTCAGCAATGTACAGCATCTGCTCAGATTCGTCAATCAAAAAATAAAATTTTTTTTGAGCAGTTCTGTTCCTTCCAATCAGGCTTTGAAACACTGTCCTTTATTCCTGCACAGGACTGTTAAATGAGGGTCATCGGTGGCGGATGAGGATCCTCGCATATCGCTGTATGAAGTTCACATTGCCGACCCTGTAGAATGTCTGGCTGGTCGGGCGATCGCTAACCTTTATGGCAGGGCCATCATTGAGCTTCGACACTAGCGATTCACTACCGTCCTTACTGATCTGGGTCTGCGTGGGATACGTCTTGCATGCGCCGCCATCCCAAGTCTTCGTGATCCCCAAGATCTCGAACTGGTCGGGGTTGTACTTGTCGAGGAAGGTAATGGGTACGCCCATCGCGCCGTCGTAGTCGCTGGGGATCTCCTTGTAGGTGCCGACCTCAATGGCATCGTAGTTGTCGTATCGGTCGTAAGCCGTCTTTCCTCTCAGGTTCTTGCTGAACCGCAAGTTGTCTGCCATAGTCATGAGGTCTAGAGGATGATGACGGCGACCATGGTCCAAGTTCGTATACCAACAAGCCGTTGAAACTCTCGCTATCTTCCTTCCGGTCTCCTTGTCGGTGTGGTGGAAGTGCTCCCAGTTGTCCGGTACCTCAAAGAACATCCCGACATTGAAGCTCGTACACCCGAGCCATAGTCTGTTGTCCTTGATGAGTGGAAAGACGTCTTTGTAGGTGATCGCATTGGTGTTCCCGATGATCAGGAACTTCTTCCGGTGTTCCACGAGCAGGGCGACATACTCACGGAAGAGGGAGAAGGGTGGATTAGTGACCACGATGTCCGCCTCTTTCAGCAGCGTAATGCACTCGGGGCTGCGGAAGTCGCCTCCGGAGTACTTGTCGTTGCCTTTCAACGGTATCCGTGCGGCCTTGTTACGCTTGAGGAAGAGCTTCACGTCGTCAATGTTCGCTGCGCCGTCCCCGTCCTCGTCTTTCACACAGTCTATGACAACGGCGAGCGCCTTGGGCTTCTGCCGCGTGTCAGTTCCCTCGTCATATTCCGGGAATAACGTGAGCTGGCCGGCGATGGGGGAGCCGTCGTAGTTGGTGGTGACGAGCTTCTTGAGGCCGAGTTTGTTGAAGTTGGCGGCGAAGTACTTGAAGAAGTTGCTCTCGAAGGGGTCATCGCAGTTGCAGTAAACGACCTTGCCTCGGAACGTGTCGGAGTCGGACTCCAGGTAGGCCTCGACCTCCTTCTGGATATCGACGTACTGGGTGTAGAACTCATCCTTCTTGGCCACCTTCGCGGCACCGAGCCCTTGATTCATCGACTTGCTTTTCTCCTTCGCCATTGCCTTAGCTTCCTCCATCAGGATTCGCCGAACAGTTGATTGGATTGAATTCTGCACAACAGGGCCGTTCCCGTGAGGGGGCGGGGGAGGGCTTAGCCATTGATGTTTTCGCCGTTCTCATCGAGGATATACCAATCAGATTCAGGGTAGTTTTCCTCGGCCCAATCATTTGCGGCCGCGTTATTGGCCGCTGTAAAATTCTCTACGATGTCCCACGTTTGATTTCCGGGGCCTTCAAATGCTAGCGAATAGTTCATGGTTCTGTTCTTTCTGGGTTAGAGGTTTTAATCCTTACTCCAGCAATGTACAGCATCTGCTCAGATTCGTCAATCAAAAAATAAAATTTTTTTTGATCCTTTTTTATGTCTGTAACTCCACCACTTTTCCAGCGTGCAGTCCCTCTATGTGTGTCACCATTATGATCTGCACACCCATATCCTTGGACAGTGACTCCAGCATGTCTCGTACACCGGGGATGTATTGGGCGGATACAAATTTGAAGGGCTCATCCATAACAAGCAGACGGCGAACAGGCGGCCGCTGGATAACCAGACAGGCCAAACGCAGGGCGAAGGCCGCCACGTCTACGACACCGCCACCACTGGCCGTCAGCGGGTCCACCTCCATTCCATCCCGGCAGAACACAAGCCGGGCTTCGGTCCTGCCTCGTTTTGGTTCGAACAGGATACGGAATTGATAGGGCTCGTCGAACACAGCTTCCAAACAACGGGACACTACATCGGCAATTTGAATATGGAGTTGTTGCTGGATATGCTGAGCCAACGTCGTTATCACCGTTCGGGCTTCCACCAAAGAAACTGCCCGGCTTTCGGCGGCTTCCAACGTAGCCTCTTCTTCGGCGAGTTGTTGGGCTGTCTGTTCTGCACGGGCAACAAGTCTATTCGTTTTCAGCCGCCATTGTTTTAGATCAATCATTTTCGTCTTCCTCTGTCCATTCCTTTTCGAAATCTTCCTCAGCCGCTTCAAATTCTTTAGCGAGAAGACTCTCCTGTTTTCGCAGCCGCGTGATTTCTGTCTTTGCCGCTTTCAAGGTAGAGCATCCAAACTCCTCCTCCAACCGAGACATAATCTGTGACTGAGACCCTTCGGCTTGGTGGATGCGACGTTGCAATTCTTCCACTTGCTGTTTCATTTGGTTAAATCGTTGTACTGGGTTACTCATGGGAAATGGCCTCTAGTAAAATGTTTTGGACAGCTTCGGAGCTGGTCCCTTCTTTGATGTGACGGTGTACCGCTTCTTCAAAATCTAAACCGGACGAACTTAGATTTTGCAACTGTGAAATGATTTTAGACATGTCCACGGTGGATTCCGCAAGAGCAGTTTCGTTCCCACCATAGACATCGTCGGGGCTGTCCAATTCGTAACGTTTGAAAGAACCGTCGTCATACAGTATCCAGCAAGACGGGACGTGCTTGTCGTCACTCTTACGAATCATAAGGCTGCCACAGTTGATGACAGTCGGTCCACCTTTTGGTCGGACTGTGAATGGGATGTGGTTGTCTCCATAAATGATAGCGTCCCATCCATGCCATTGCTTTTGGTGAACTTTGATATGGTCGTGTTCCGCAGCATGTCCATACGAACAGCCTCGCTTCCACGCATAGGCGTGTACCAGAGCCACCCGAAAGGCTTTGCTTTTGCTTTTCGGAGCGGCTGTCAGTGGTGTACCAAACGGGAAGCCATAAATTTCAAGGCTTCCCAATTTTGTTCGCCATGATTTACCTTCTCGTCGTTTGTCCCATTCCAAAAGCACCGTCCCCTCTACAGACTGGTAAGCCGATTTGTGAATCATCTGTGTGTTGTGGTAGGGCAAATCGTGTTGTCCCGGAATCGACAACATAGCAGGCAACTCGTTCAATGCCCAGTTGATCAATTCTGGTTTACTATCCCACCGATCAAAAACATCCCCGGCACACAGGATAGGCACGTCAAAAGATTCGGCTAGACTTTGGAGTTGTAGCATGGGTCGCCGCATCGCCTCTTTCCAATCCGGCTCTTGGCTTCGATAGGCCGGCGGTCGGATACTGAGGTGGATATCAGCTATGGCAATCGCTAGAGGTTTTTTCCGCATAGTGGGCAGGCTCCTTTGAAAGTGTCTTCAAACACGGTCTGTGCTGTGGCCAATTCCGACACCAACTGTTTTTTGGACGAACTGGCAGCCTTGGCTTGTGCAAGCAACTCCTCCATCGCGGATCGCTGGCGACGAAGTTTCACCAAGTCCCCAACTATTTTTTTGATCGCTGTCAGGTTTGGGACAGGCGTATTGATTTCTTTCTTGGCTTCCTCCCCCTGCCACATGAGCTCCTCCAGCAATTCCCTTCGCTGGGCCACTTCTTGCCACAGACTGCCGGCCAATACCACACCTTCACCGAGATTGAACAAGACGGTCAACCGCTTATGCTCCTTCTGACTGACAACAGCGGCTTGCAATAAATTCCCCAACGTGGAGGTAACGCCCCGAATTTTACCCAGTTGGCCACCCAACTTTTCCAACTGTTTCAAATCTTGGTCTAGCTGATCGACGTGTTGTAGTGAAGCTACCTCTTTTGTTTTGTCGGCGATACGTTCCTGCACCACTCCAATCTTGGCGGCGTTCTTTCGAACTTCGCTGGCGATAAAGGATGTTGCTTTATCAATCATGGACAGGTCCACAATTTCATTCAGCTTGGAACTTACTTGCCCCGGTGTATCTGTGAACCACCATGGGGGATCATGTTGAGATTGGAAGTTAACAGCATCCAATCGAAGGGCATCACTTACCACGTCCGGTACTTTCGTTCCCATGGCCCGGCTTGTCTCGCCATCCACCTCGTAGGTGTTCAGAGTCTTTCCACGGGTACGGGTGATGGTATGGTTGTCAACGACCGCTCGGACTCCCGTTTTTTTTGATCCCTGCCGGCGGAAGGATTCTCCACTGGGGCGGTTTGTGGCCAGCCATAGGAATGCCCGAATGAAACTACTCTTCCCCGCATCCGTAGGCCCGACGATGGTGGTGATTTGCTTGTCGAAGTTTACTTTCAGTTGGGTGTGCTTCTGAAAGTTTCGGATTGTTAGACTCTTAATCATGGATCACCAGCAGGCCAATGTCACTGAATAATCTCGCATACTTTCTCCAATCCTCTTTTGCCTGCTTCAGTTGCTGCACGGTCAGTATCTTTGCCCCAACATCGGGGCACGTTATGTCTAAGACCCGATCATGGTGGAGCCAGTTTCGTACGGCATAGCGAGTCCAGAAAAAACTATCCAACGCCTCATGGACAGCCCCCCGGATTGCCTTGTCTTTGCTGGAGAATGGTTGACCACTGGTGCAGGTTCCTTTTCCATTCTCCCCCTTGCGATTCCAGAACCATTTTCGACGCCATCTGTTTTTTCGTACATGCCATGTTCTCATTTTGATTTTCCTTGTGTAAGAGCCTTGCGAATGTGGGATGGTTTTACCGATTGCAGGAAGGTAAACAAGGGACACGCCCAAACGCTTCCTACGGATGTCCATTCAGGGGAGAGTGTAAAGAGTGTTCTGGGCACCACTTTATTCAGAGGGCTCCCAGCATTGGAAAGAAGACGAACCAATCGCAGCGGCAGGTAGATCATAATCTCTCGCTGAGGCCGCCGGTGGATGAGGCCCCACCCACACGTTTGATTTTCTTTCGCCTCTTGGTCGACCTTTACAATCCATTGTTCAATCTCTCGGCTGTTCATTCTGGTGGGCTTGTCGATAATATCGGCCACGCTTGCCCTAGCATACCCCTTCTTCAGTTCCAAAATCATAACGTCAAGAAGGGGCTGTCCAATGGGGTCTTGGGCTGTGATGTCTGCACTTTGCCCGAAGGTGGTCTTGCCTTGTTTTTGCCGGACAGTAGACCGAGCCCCGCTGGTGGTGCTCCGCCAGAAAATATCTTCACGTTCCCCACCAGACCACCACGCACTCAACGTCTTGCTGATCAGACGTTCAAACGCTGGTCCTTTTCCTTTGCCTTTGCTCTTCTTTTTCTTCTCTTTGCCAGCCATTAGCGTCGCCTCTTTCGTACTCGGTGTTGTGGTTTGCTCTGCATCTCACCGGCAAAGAAGCGGAGCCACTCCGCGTGTTTTGGACCTTCCAAGAATGGGAACAATTCGAGACGGTCACACCATTCAAAAAATACGTCTGCATCATATTCTGGTGTTCGCACATTTGGAACTAGCGTTTCGGCATGGGGCAATCGTACCAACGAATCCCAGAAAGCAATCTCTCCATTCCCAAAGGCGGTGTCAATGGCCTGAAATGCTTTGTGATGGATTTTGAGAGTCTTGCACAGATACTGAATTGCCTTCTTCTTCCCTACTCCCTTCACTCCCGGAACGCCATCAGTTGTGCAGCCGGCAATGGAAAGAACTGTGGCCCATTTGTCCGGTGTGATTAGGTACTCGGCCAGAAAGGACATGGCTGTCATTGTCTGTTCTGTCTGCAAACTGATCCACGTTGTTCGCATGTCGGCCAGACATTGCCATAGATCGCGGTCAGAAGAAAGTATCACCTTGTTACGGTTCGCATGTTTTGGGTCTTCCACACAGGCAGCAATTAAGTCATCTCCTTCAAGCCCCCTCTGTTTGTATCGACGAAATCCTACCGCGGGAAAAATCTTCGAACACAACAGCCGAGATTGACTGTGAGCAATTTCCAGCCGGTCGAGTTCTTCCTGTGTCTTGTCCGTTTTTCTCTTCGCTTTGTACTCGGGAAAAGCGTTGCGACGATGGGACAATTTGGAGTCTACAAAGAAATGGAGGTCATTGGATTGTGCATGCTCGCTGAAGGCCAGACTTCGAATGTGCTCTAGTACCCCAAACAGAAGGGCGGTAGGAAGTTCCTCTGTCTCGACATTGTTCATGCTGTACAACGCCCGGTAAATCAGGTTTGGAAAATCAACTAGTACGAGATTCATACATACCTCTTTTTCCGTTTGATAGAAACCGCGTCTTCCCGTTCCTTCCAGACACGACCAACCAACTTCTGCAATTTACGTTCCATCCCTTTTTCTTCGATGGTAGCGATCAATTTATCCCTCGACATGGGAGTATCGAAAAGCCCGGTTGCTTTGATACTCTTCTTGGAGAGTGACCAATGCTTGACCTCTATCAGCCAGTCGATGCAGCCACCAATATCATCAATGCCCACACTGTAATAGAAAGGCACCTCCACCCGGCGTTCTTTACCAGTGAAACGATTCTTTTCCACTTGCAAGGCTGCCAGCATTCCCACCTTTATCTTTTCCCCTTTGTATGTCTTGGTCAGTTTCTGTCGTACTGAACTCCAAATTTCGACAGCGGCGTAAAAGCGAAGAGCGTTTCCACCGGAGCGTGTTTTCTTCTTTCGACCCATACCGAGATTATCGCGGGTCTGATTGATGACAATAAGGATGGACCCCGTTTTTTTGATACGGCTGAGGGCTTGCCGAATGCCGGCCGAGTTCTTTTTCGCCTTACCATCCCCGTAGGAACCTGTCAACTCTTTCCCTTCCCGGTGTTCCGTTTTGTTCTGTTGCAACTTCTCCTTCTCCGATTCACTGGTCAATGCATCCATGCTGTCCAGCACATAGATAAACGGCCGCCCGTCGTCCAGTGCATCATCCAAATTGAAGTAGAAGTCTTCAATAGTGGTCGATGCCCCATTTTTGTTTGGTTCCTCCAACCGTTCGGCTACTTGAGCCCCGAAGTAGCGTTCGATACTCATTAAAGCCCCATCTTCCACCCCATCATAGATCAATCGGTGTTCTTCAAAACCTTTGTTCCTTACGGCTTCGGCGAAGCACGTCATACAGAACCACGTTTTGCCGCTCGAACTATCACCGACAAAGAAATAGTACAGC
>Ga0210003_1003062_pt1 | contig 13824 bp, 10 predicted proteins | sample LantaG_FD_182804 | JGI IMG/M metagenome (GOLD analysis project Ga0210003, IMG submission 182804) | Deep subsurface microbial communities from Baltic Sea to uncover new lineages of life (NeLLi) - Landsort_02402 metaG (SPAdes) (version 2) | ecosystem: Environmental > Aquatic > Marine > Oceanic >... | reverse complement strand
ATCAACAAATCTTGTAGACCCATTACCAGAATCTGGTGTTGCTTATACCTATGATTATTTAAATTCTGCATCTCCGAGTATAACCAATCCAGGAAAGTTTGTTTACGGACAACAAATTTATGATACCAGTATTACCAGCCTTGACAGATTTGGAAGCAGTGTAAATTATGTGGACGGTGTTCTACTTGTTGGAGCACCCAATGATGACCTTGGAGATAGCACAGGTGATTATGGCAGAGTAATTGAATTATTGAATGCAGATAATGAACTAAGTTGGAAAGCAAGATATACCGAAACACCAGTTGTCAATTCTGCCTTGTTAAACAGTGTATTTACATACAATAAAATTTCTAATAGCATTACATCTTATTTAGATTTTATAGATCCACTACAAGGCAAGATACTTGGAGTAGCAAGTGCTAATATAGATTACACTGGTGGTGTTGATCCAGCATCTTATAACACAGGTACGGTGAACAATTTTGGAAGTATGTGGAGAGAAGAACACCTTGGAGAAATTTGGTGGGATCTAAGCACAGTCAGATTTATCGATTACCATCAAGATGATATACAATTTAAAGCAAGACGTTGGGGACAGTTGTTTGACGGTTCAAGTGTAGATATATATCAATGGACTGAAAACACAGTGCCGCCTGCAAGCTATACAGGTCCTGGAACTGTTTATACCACAGACAGTTATACTACTATAACCTATTTGGATAGTGCCGGAACCTTTGTTACAAAATATTTTTACTGGGTCAAAGGACTAACAGCAATAAGTCCAAACAAAACACTTAGCTCAACTGGTATTGAACAGTATATTGCTAACCCACGTGCAAGTGGCATAGCCTATGCTGCGGCAATTGCTACAAATGAAATTACACTTTATAACTGTAGAAACTTAATAAGTTCTACTGATACAATATTACACGTCGAATTTGATAAAATTGCCAATGATGATAATGTACACAGCGAATATGATATTATCACTGATGGAGACGAAAACAGCTTTCTCGGCGGGCAGTTATATAGAAAAATGCTAGATAGCTTTTGTGGAGCAGACACTGTGGGGAATCTTGTTCCAGATCCAACACTTAGTATTGCTGATAGATATGGTGTAAGTTTCAGACCAAGACAAAGCATGTTTATTGATAGATTTCTTGCATTAAAAAATTATATGACAAGAGCAAATGCTATCATGAAATTGTATACTATTTCAGAAAGCAAGAGTTTTACACTATTAAACAGTGACGAGCCTGAACCAACCACCGCAAGCGGGCAATGGGACAAACGAGTACTAACCTATGCTGAATTAACCTATCAAGATTTATTGCAGGTAGCAATTGGATATAGATATCTAGTAGCAAGTGATGTTAACAACGAAGGGTTGTGGTCAATTTACACAGTCCAAGCAGATAGAACTCTTTTACTTACTCGTGTACAAAGCTATAAAACAAACCTTTACTGGAGTTATGTAGATTGGTTTGGACTTAATGCCGACGGCTCTTTTTATTCAAGTGCTAATGCTCCTGCATATGAAGTACAAGTTTACAGTGAATTATTAGCTCTCAGTGATGTACAAAATGGTGAATGGGCAACTGTAACGGCAAATAGCAACGGAAAAACAGAAGTTTATCAGTATAGTACAACTTCAGATGAATGGACAAGAGTTTTTTTAGAAGATGGAACAATAGCAATTGACAACACAATTTGGGATTATACAATCGAAAATCCCATTGCTGGTGAAGAGCCGATTACTGAAACAAGACAAATACTTCAAGCTCTGAATACTCAAATATTTGTAGGAGATTTATTATTACGACGTAACGAACTTTTAATTCTTACTTTTGAATTTATTATGAGCGAGCAGGCAGCACCAAATTGGTTGTTTAAAACCAGTTTGATTGATGTTAATCATAAGATACGTGATTTGATAGAGTACCCAATTTTTAGAAGAGATAATCAAGACTTTGTTGAAGATTATATCAAAGAAGTAAAACCATATCATGTTCAGATAAGAGAATTCAATTTAAGATACGAAGGTGAAGATACCTATAACGGAAGTGTTACTGATTTTGACCTGCCAGCATACTATGATGATACACTCAAACAGTTTGTATCTCCTATACTAGATGATAGCGTAAATCCACAATCTTTAAGTGCAGTACCAAGTACATCTGCTTTGTGGACAACTTTTCCATGGAGTCAATGGTATCAAAACTATCTATTAATAGTTACAGGTGCCACAGTTGTAACTGGCGGTTCTGGTTACACAGTCGCACCACAGGTAATTGTAACAGGCGATGCTACAACACAGGCAACTATGACTGCAACTGTAAACACCGCTGGAGTGGTGACTGCTATCAATGTGATTACTCCGGGTAGTGGTTATACTACCACTCCAACTATTACTATATCAGGAGGTAACGGTACTGGAGCAACAGCAATAACAGTTTTAGCACCACAACAGGTACGTGATTTTACAACAACTATTGCTTATAACAGAATTACGTATTCAAGTACAGTTATTGATTGGACTGCAAATACTGCATACACCACAGGACAATTGGTACGTTATCCTGTTCCGACTGTAGGCGTAATAAACGTTGCAGAGCCCAAAGTATATAGTGTAAACACAAACTTTACTTCGACAAATGAATTTGATCCAGAGAATTATACTGTAGTCGATCCTGAAACACTTGATGCAGCAGATCGAACAATTGGACTTTACAATCCTGGTCCAAATGAACCAGGTCGTGAGTTAGCACAGGTAATGACTGGTATTGACTATCCTGGTGTACAAGTTGATGCTCCAGATTTTGATCAAAATAGCGGATTTGATATTGGTAACTATGATATCAATCCTTTTGATAATATTAGTTTTGGTGCGTCTGGGTCAGCAACATACGATGAAGGAATACTAGATGTCATATATGAAAGTTCATTTTCTGATACCTATTTAGGTACAAGAGCAACAGACATCAACGTCGAAGGTGGTGGATTCATTGACACCTATAGTTCACATGCTCCTGAAGAACTAGTTCCTGGAAGCGAATTTGATACATTAGATTTTAAAGTTTTTACTCGTCCCGGCAGTGACTGGAGTAATAATGGACATGGATTTGAAATAAAAAGTATTAGTGGTACCTTTACTGCGACCGGTGTTACAATTAGTTTTCTTAATCTAATTCAACATCCTATAAGTGTAAATGTAATCAATCTATCAACTAGACAGGTACTTCCACCATCAGCAACATCTATTAATTGGGTTGCTAAGACTGTAAGTGTGAGTGCAACTGCAAATGCAAGTGCAGGTGATACTATCAGAGTTGAAGTATATGGACTAGGTGGAGGTTCACAACTTTACAAGGAAAGTTTTGTTGGAAGTTTGATCACAGTGAGTAGACAGATAATACCAGTTGCATTTACAGAAATTAACCAAATGGTTGTTTTTATAAATGGCATCGAAAATACTGATTATACCTTTGCCGCAAGTGGAAGTTTTGCAACTGAAGTCACTTTTGGAAGTCAACCTACTGACACACAATGGGTAACAATTGTTGCTCTTGGGGCAACAACTCCAATTCAATATAGTTGGAGCACAGAGGTAAAAGATTATTTTAACTATGATGGTAGTAGCACACAGTATCCATTGAGTGCAAGTTTACAAGGAACAAACATTGCAAACATGGTTGTTGATAGAGATGGCTTTAGATTGCGTCCACCAGAAGGAATTGAGTATACCGGAGATGGTTCCAGCCTTGGACCATATTACTTGAGTACCACAGCAAAAACAAATCAGGCATTGATAAGCACTGCTGATTTATTGGTATATGTTGACAACGTTAAACAAAATGTGTCTGTTAATTGGACACTCAGCACCTGGGATGGAAGCAGTGATAGATATATCGAATTCAATAGTCAAAGTTTACCACCTGCAGGTTCTCGAATAGAAATTTATACCACTACTGAATCTGACTACACAATAGTTAACACAAGTGATATTAATTTACGAGTGAGTGCTGCTTTTGATGCACTTTTTGATGTTACTACGTACAATGATACTTCACAGCAGAATATAATAACCAAGGTTTACGTTGGGCCTACAACTGAAGGAGTAACAACCGGTGTTGCCTATGATGAGGATGCTTATGATGCAAGCACTTTTGACGAAACAGTTGGGTCTACAATTGAAACAAACAATTTTGCACTAGGAAGACTGGTTACTGAGCCACAAAGAATGTTGGTAACTCTAAACGGACAATATTTACAACCAAGTATAGATTTTACAGTATCAACTGGCAGTGATAACCTAAGCACTCTTTCACTTAATTTAAGTATTTTGAATGCGGCAGATGTTTTGGCGGTAACAATGTTTACTAATAGTGTTGTTCCTAACAGTCTTAACTTCCGTATTTTTCAGGATATGCTTGGTAACCAAAAACTTCTAAGATTCAACTCAACTAACACCACTGAATTAAGTCAATCAGTTGCAATAACAGATGATATTATTTTTGTCAATGATGTAACAAAACTCAGTGAGCCTAACCTTACACAAGGAATTTTTGGACAACTTATCGTAGGTGGAGAAAGAATAACTTACAGATCTAGAAATACAGGAAACAATAGTGTAAGCGGACTTAGACGAGGCACCGCCGGCACAGGAGTATACCAACACAGTATTGGTGCAACTGTTAGTGATGTTGGTGCTGGACAACAACTTCCTAGTCGTTATCAAGAAGTAACAACCACTGACACAACAAATGTTGGTGATGGTTCAACAAAGGTTTTTGAAACATCTATTGTAATTCCAACACTTATTGATAGTACAGAAATTACAGATGCAATCACAGTCACAGTAGGTGGTACACTATTAGTACCAGAAACTGATTATACAGTCACAGAAGTTAACCCAACAAGCACAGAAGTGACGCTTGTAACTGCTCCAGCAAGTGGAGTTGAGGTTTATTTTAGCCAAGTTACTGCAAATGTAATGTATGCTCAAGGCACAAATACTGCCAGCAATGGAGTTGCATTACAAGATCAAACAACACCAGCCGCTCTATTTTTGAAAGACTAGGTAATTTATTAAGGTAAATACAGCATGGAACAAGAAAATGCAAATGAGGAATCAGTGACAGAACCAGTTGAGGATGTTCGTCCAAATGAAAATGGACAAATTGCTATTAGTGGTCATATCAAAATTTTTGATCCCAACAGTGGCGAAGTTATTGTTGATAAACGCAATGCTATTCATTATGAAAATATCAGTGAAGCATTAGCAAACAGTCTTGCAAATAAAGCAGTTGGCCAAATTTACAGCATGGCATTTGGAAATGGCGGCAGTAGTGTTGATACCACTGGAGTAATTACTTACTTGCCTCCAAATACAACTGGTCAAAATGCCAATCTTTACAATCCAACATATTCAAAAGTTGTTGATGACAATAGTGCAAGCAATACAGATACAACAAGAAACAAACTCACAGTAACGCACACAACTGGAAAAGTATATTCTGACATACTTGTAAGTTGTTTATTAGATTATGGAGAGCCTTCAGGACAACAGGCTTTTGATAATTCAACAGATTTCAATGGTGATTATGTTTTTGACGAATTGGGTTTAAAAACTTGGAATGGAAGTGCAACCGACTTAAGACTGATAACACATGTGATTTTTCATCCAGTACAGAAAAGTTTAAACAGACAAATACAGATTGATTATACTGTTCGTATACAGACATTAACCAATCTTAGTTCAACATAAATACAGGTATATTGTAAAAATAATAAATACACTTGTAGTAAACGGAGTAAAACAAAATGGCATATACCATTAACCTGACAGATGGTACAATATTTGCAGTAGTTGCAGACGGTACAATCAATACAGATTCAAGTCAAACGCTAGTTGGAAAAAACTATGCTGGCTATGGAGAGTTCTTAGACGAGAACTTTATTAGACTTCTTGAAAATGCGGCCAACACCAGTGCACCTGGTGCACCATTAACAGGTCAGCTTTGGTATGATAAAACAAATAACGTAATTAAAGTATACAACGGAACACTATTTAAATCAATTTCTGGAGCAATAAGCTCAGCAAGTCAACCAACTTCAAATGTAGCAGGTGATTTATGGTTTGATTCAACAAACGGCCAATTAAAAGTTTACAATGGTACAAGTTTTATAACAGTTGGTCCTGCAAGTACAAGTGGACAAGGAACATCAGGTGCAATTGTAGCAACAATTGCTGATAATGTTGCAACCGATCATGTTATAGTGCAGATGTATGTGAACAATGTAATAGTTTCAATATTCTCAAAAGATGCTACTTTTACTCCAGCAGCAGCTATAAGTGGATTTGCAACCATTGGTCCAGGTTTAAACATGAGTACAACAGTAACAAATGCAGTGTTTAACGGAACAGCAACAAACGCAGATACACTAGATACTTTGAACTCAACATCATTTATGAGATCAGATGCCGCTACAAGTAATGACACCAGTATAAGTGTTTTATCTGATACTGGATTGTACATTGGCGGAGATAGTGATGGTCATATAAGCGTAAGTGGAACAGATGTTAGAATTGACAACGACACACAAGACGGTGATTTAATTTTCCGTGTCAATGATGGTGGTGTAGTAACGACTGCAATGACAATCGATGGTGCTACATCAGTTGTAAACATCAACACAAGTTTAAGTGCAATTGGCAATATAAGTAGTGGAAATTTAACCACTGCTGGTCAAGTAGCAGGTGGCAACTTTGCCGCAACCGCTAGCATTACTGCTGGTACTACAATAACTGCCACAGGAAATGTAGCAGGTGGCAACATTACTACAGCTGGTGCAGTTGCAGCAAGTGGTAATATAACTGCTCAAAATATCTCAGTAGGCGTTGGTGATGTCGCAGTTGGTAGTATATCAAATAATAATGCAGACGGCGTTGGAAACATTGGAAGTGCAGGTGTTTCATTTAACACAGTACATGCTCTTGCAACATCAGCACAGTATGCTGATATGGCAGAACGTTTTCATGCAGACGCAGAGTATGCACCAGGAACAGTTGTTGAACTAGGTGGTGTAAATGAAGTTACAATTTGTACAGAAGAATTAAGCACAAGTGTGTTTGGTGTTGTATCAGACAAACCAGCATACCTAATGAATGGCGGGGCTGGCACAGATGCTACACATCCGCCAATAGCAATGAGCGGAAGAGTACCTGTAAATGTAATGGGATTTGTAACAAAAGGTGACAGACTGGTAAGTGCCGGTAATGGATTGGCAAGAGCTGCAACTTTGGAAGAATCATCTGCTTTTAATGTTATTGGCCGTGCATTAGAGAACAAAACAGACACGGAAATCGGGTCAATCGAAGCAATTGTGAAAATTGTGTAAATATAAATATATCTTTAGAAGATAAGGAAATATAACAAATGACTTATAGCTCAGGAAATACCATCTTAGATGATGACTACAACGGGTTCAAAGATAGTATAAATGCAATATGGAGTACTGGGTCAGGAGATTCTGGTTACGGTCAAACTGCAATAAGTGCAGTAAGTGCTGGTTCTACTATTACTGCAACACAATGGGGCAGTTTATTAACACCAATGACAAGTGCCGGTGCACATCAAAACACCAGTTTATCACCCATAGGAAATCCAAGTGTGGGCGATACAATTCAAGCCTACACAACACTATCAACTAACATTACTGCTATTACAGGTACTAACCGTTTGAATGCAGCGGCTAGTGGTTCGGACAGTAGTGCAACTACCACAACAACCAGTGCGTGGAGTAATACTGCAACTACAACAAAAACAATTACATTTGCCAGCGAAAACCAACTGCGTTATTTTTTCAACGCTGGTGGTATGATAAGAATGAGCTTTTCACGTTCAGGTGGTTCTGCTACAACACAAAACACCAGTTGGACGAATCTACTAACTGCAACAGGAACCATTGTTGCAACAGGATCAGCTGCTAGTAAAACTATTGCTGGAACAGTATACACAGGCACTTCAAAAATTGGTGGATCAGGTTCAGAGAACACTCTAAATACTGCATACGGTGCAGTAACAAACTACACAACCTCAAATGTGATTATTTTGAAAAAGTTTACAACCACCTATCTTTATACCAGTAACTTTATACAAATCACCGCCCGAAAGAACTCAAACGTATTAACATATATAGTAACACTAGATGATAACGATAGCACTATTGGAACTGATCAGGTAAATGGTACACTAACTATGACAACAGTTATACGTCCACCATCAACAGCCAATCTAACTGCTAGTTGGGGATCAGTAAGTCAGAATGCTGCTTCGTGGTCATTGACATAAAATTTAAAAATTAAACCATACAATAGTTTGCATACTAATTAACAGTATGCAAACTGATCAACTTTCTCAAAACATTAAAACCAGATTCGACCATCAACAAGCAAGAACTATTTTGCGTGAAACCTATCAAGCAAAGATGATTTTTGCACACAACGGTGGTATGTGGCGTGCATCACCTGAACTGATTGTTCTGTGCAATTCGTGCGAAGGCACTATTGTGCTAGAAGACATATACAATACGCCAGTCAGTGTCGATAGCAATGAACTATGCACTTTAGCAAAACAACGCTGGCAAGAACAAATGAATGCTTGGCAAGCAGAATACAAAGAAATTTCAAAAAATCGATGACAGTTGGTGCTTTGATTTTTGCTTTTGACAGCGAAATATCTTATACTAGACTAGCCGTAGAATGTGCAAGTCGTGTAAAAAAACATCTTGATATTCCTGTCACGCTTGTGACCGACAAACACATTGACACAGACGTGTTTGAAAAACAAATAATCGTAGAAAGAGGTGCAGATACCAATCGGCGTTTCTTTATTGATAGACAATCATCTACAACTTGGTATAATTTTGGAAGATATCGTGCCTTGGAACTTTCGCCTTATACAAGAACACTGCTCATTGACAGTGACTATATGATCAATAATGATGCACTACTTCCATTTTTAACAAGCTCACAACCTTTTCTATGTCATAGATCAGTACAAAGTGTACACCATGCTAAATCAAGAATAGAAAAATTTGGCACCAAAAACACACATATGTGGTGGGCCACTGTGGTAGTATTTGACAAAAGTACTAGCTTTACACAAGATGTGTTTACAGTTTGGAAAATGGTTGAAAAAAATTATAAACACTATGCTGAACTTTTTGGTTTTAATGTGAAACAGTTTCGAAATGATTATGCATTAAGCATTGCACTGTTGTTGTGCAATGGAAATCTACATCCAACTCAGTGTGAGATTCCTTGGCCTTTGTTAAATGTTGATACTGATGTAAAAGTAAGTTATATGGACAACACCTGGTGGATTGAGTACCAAGAAAAAAATAAAAATAAAAAAATATGTGTGAAAAACAATGATTTACACGTAATGTGTAAAAGTTACCTAGAAGAATTATATGCAATACCAAGCTGAAAAAGGATACATGATAGTTGCTGGTCTCAACGAGCGAGTAGACTACTTGACCTGTGCTACCACTCTTGCACGAAGTATAAAATATTGGCACAAAGAAGCAAAGGTCTGTTTACTCACAGATGCTCAAAACTATCAAAACAGTATTTTTGACTATGTGATTAATTTTCCTTATGGAAATACTGGTGGATGGACCACAGACTGGCAGGTCTTTGAAGCAAGTCCTTTTCATGAAACTGTTAAACTAGAAGCAGACATGTTGGTTAGTGGTCCAATTGATCATTGGTGGACTTTGTTTAGGAACAAGCCTGTTTGGATATCTTCTGGATGTAGAGATTTTCACGGTGAAACTGCAAAGAATAGACACTATCGCAAAATATTTGATCGAAACAATCTTCCAGACGTGTATAATGCCATAACCTATTGGCGAATGAGCAGAGAAGCACAAATTTTTTTTTATCAGACAAGGCAAATCTTTGAACAATGGGATTCGGTAAAAACTGTTATACAAGGAGCTCAGGATGAAATAGCCAGCACAGATCTAGTTTATGCGTTGTGTGCAGATGAATTTGTAACGCCTGGTGTAGGTCCGCAGATTGTCCACATGAAGTCGCACATAATTGGAACCAGTGCTGAAGATTGGAGTAAAGAACTTACATGGGAAATTGCTAATGGTGTCTTACGCATTAATGGACACAATCAAACAGGAATTGTACACTACAATCAAAAACATCTAGCAAAAGATTTTGGAGAATTTTATGGATAGTAAAGAATTTGCAGAACTCTTCAATGAAACACTTGTAAAAGGCAACAAAAAGATTGACATTGAGTATAGATTATACTATAATAAAGAAACATATGAACCTCTCTGTTATACCATGGAGGATAAATCCCAAGGCGATTATATTGTAGTCTCAAAAGAGCAATATACTGAAGGGCGTTATGATATAAGGGTACGCAATGGCATCATTGAAAAATTAGTAGATGCAGTAATCTGGACAAAACTAGTGCCAGACCAAGAAGGATCTATCTCAACCAGAACTGATAATGTTATGATTGTAGACCAAGACGGATCAGCCAGGTGGAAGCTCAAAACTTACTACCTAAATTAGGTAGAAGGAGAAAATATGAAAAAACTTTTAGCAATTCTATTTGTGGTTTTATGTATTAATACCGCAAGAGCAGAAGAGCATGTTCCTGTGCCTAAACCACGTCCAGCAACACAACTTCTTCTTAATATCACTATTCCATGCAGAGAAGATGGCGTGAATTATATAAGCGAAATTGTAAACTACTACAAAGAAGAGGAATTTGCAAGTGGAACTTTTAGTTTTAAACCAATTAATTTAGATGATTTTCAGCAAGCAGATTTTCTTATGTATGTTTCTAAAGATAGAAAAACATTTAGTATCTTTTCTTTTCAGGACTTTGGTGATAGACAGGTAGCATGTGTGATAATAGGTGGAAACGACTTAGAACCATTTGATGGGAAATATAGAAAATGACAAAAACTGTTGATGTAGCCGACCTTGATTGTATATACCTAAGCTATGACGAACCTCAGAAGGAAGAGTTTTGGGTCAAGATACGCAACATGGTGCCTTGGGCAAAACGTGTTGACGGTGTACACGGTTCAGATGCTGCACACAAAGCAGCCGCCGAAGCAAGTGATACTGAACGTTTTATATTGATAGACGGCGATAACTTGCCTGATGAAAGTTTCTTTAACGAAACAATAGAATACAAAGACAAAAGTTACGAACAAGCTGTGTACAGATGGCGTGCTAGAAACGATGTTAATGGATTGATGTATGGCAATGGCGGTATCAGTAGTTGGACTAAAACATTTGTAAACAACATGCGTACACATGAAGCAAGTGAAGGTGCAGATGATACTGATGTAGAATTTTGCTTTGATGATTTGTATTGGCCGATGTACAACTGTTACTCAACAACATACCCAGGAGGCAGTGCAAAACATGCTTTCCGTGCAGGATTTAGAGAAGGTGTAAAGATGTGCCTTGATAGAGGTACCAAGCCCAGTGCAAGTGAATTTAGAGAACGAGTACACAACAGGAACTTGGACCATTTAACCATATGGCACAACGTAGGTTCAGATACAGAACACGGACTATGGGCCATTGCAGGAGCAAGACTAGGAACCTGGAAAACCATGCTCAGTGATTGGAACTACAAAGAAGTACAAGACTTTGCTGTATTAGATGCTATGTGGAATGATATAAAACATCTTACACCACAAGAAGTTGCCACACTTAAAATGGAAGACCTAGCAAGACAATTGGGATTGCCAATGAATGTATACACGCCAGTGCAAAGTAAGTTTTTTAAACACCACTATCGCAGTAATTGGCACAACCAAACAATCATGACAAGAGAGATTGATGTAATTAGGAGTCAAGAAGGTTGGTAACATGACAAGCTCTATTAGAGATTTATTTACTAATCTTGATAATGGCTACAAATATACAATGAAAGCATTACCACGTGGCAAGAATGAAACTCAACCAATTGCGTATAGTTGTAATGTTCCACATAAAACCGTAACAATCAATGACAACCTAGATTGTTTATTGTGTTCATGTGATGGATGGCTTCCAATTCCTGTAGGTCAGGTGCAAGATTTTAAAAGTTTATATGATATATTTTCTAGTCCAAAAGCAAAAATTCTTCAAACTGATATTGATGAGAAAAAATATACATGGTGTGCAGTGCAAAATTGTGGAATTAAGTACCACAATATTAATCAACAACAGTACCAATTAATAATTAATATTGATAGAAGTTGTAATTTACAATGTCCTAGCTGCCGAAGAGACAAATTTATGGTAACTTCAGGAAGTGTGTACGATAAAAAGGTAGAAGCTGGAAATCAAATTTTAAGTTGGTTAGAAAATTTTGATAAAAAAATTCGGATTACTATGAGCGGAGATGGTGATCCTTTGGCTAGTTTGATTATGCGTCCAATGATTAAAAATTGGAAATACAAAACCAATCAAAGTATTTTACTAAAAACCAATGGTTTACTACTGAGAAAACAACTTCAAAATACTGAAATGCTTGATAATGCACAGTTAAGTATAAGCATTGACGCCGGCAGTAAACCAGTATTTGAAAATATTCGACTTGGTGGAAATTGGGAAGTATTATTAGATAACTTTAATTTTTTAGTTGAAAATAACAAACAAGAAGTTACAACATTAAATTTTACAATACAAAATAATAATTATTTTGATTTAGAAAACTTTGTATCTCTTTGTGAAAAATATAAGTTTGCGGGAATTGTATCTAAATTAGATGATTGGGGTACATGGAATGATAAAACAGTTGTTAATCCGGATAAATGGACCCAACAAAATGGTTACTTTTTTGAACATGATGTGTTACACTTAGATCATAAGAATTATAAAGCAGCCAAGCAAGTATGCACTAAGTTTTTAGACCATCCATTGGTGAATATCACCTCATCAATAATAGAAAGATTGTAACTCTATGAAACAGAATAAAGGTGACGAAGTTGGCAACGATTTTAAATCAAAATTCCTTAGTGATGCTGAAATAGCACAACAAAAACTAGATACAGTTTCGCCTAGCATGTGTTTGGCTAAATGGAAACAACTTAGTTTGCACTTAACAACTGGCATGAACAACAGTTGCTATCATCCACCATTGCACAGAGTAGATGCAGAAGCAATCAAACAGAATCCCAGTGCATTACACAACACAGAACACAAAAAGCAACAACGCAAATTGATGCTAGAGGGCACCCGTCCTACAGAATGTAGTTACTGTTGGGCTATGGAAGACAACAACAAACTAAGCGATCGTCACTATCGTTCAGGCGAGCCGTGGGCAATGAAAGACTTTGAAACAATAAAAAATGCATCTTGGGATCAAGATATTACGCCAAGTTATGTTGAAGTAGACTTCAACAGTGCATGTAACCTAAGTTGTAGTTACTGTTCACCGCAGTACAGTTCAACTTGGATGGCTGAAACAGAAAAACATGGTGCATGGCCAACATCAACGCCACACAACGATCCAGCACATTTTACCGGTGAACGCAGACCTATACCAGCAAGAGAACACAATCCTTATGTGGAAGCATTTTGGAAATGGTGGCCCGACTTGTATCCAGAGCTAGAACATTTTAGAATGACCGGTGGCGAACCAATGATGGATAAGAATACATACCGTGTATTTGACTATGTGTTAATGAATCCAAGTCCAAAACTGCACCTAAGTACAACTTCAAACTTCAGCGTTGAAGAAAAACTGTGGCAACGCTACAAAGGTTATGTTACTATGCTATGTG
>Ga0210003_1003061_pt1 | contig 13825 bp, 12 predicted proteins | sample LantaG_FD_182804 | JGI IMG/M metagenome (GOLD analysis project Ga0210003, IMG submission 182804) | Deep subsurface microbial communities from Baltic Sea to uncover new lineages of life (NeLLi) - Landsort_02402 metaG (SPAdes) (version 2) | ecosystem: Environmental > Aquatic > Marine > Oceanic >... | reverse complement strand
GATTCCATTGTTACGGCTGTATATTCGCCTGAACTCAATGTAAATCCTGCTGCAGCAATGTCGGCTCTATTTCCTAACCATACATTCTTGCAACCTCCTGAACGAGCAGTACAAGTTTTTACAAATCCCGAAGTCAATAAAGCTAATCCAGTTCCTGTAGAAGATGCTATAATGAAGTCATTAACAATCATATTGAAAATAACCAGACCAATAAATGCACCTATAATAGATAGTAAGTTTTTTATCTTTTTCATGTTTTTAAAGTTTTTTAATTAATAGTAACTGCTTAAAAAGCAGCTACTATATAATTAGAATGAATGTATTGCGTTCCACCTTTGTATTGTACTCTAAAGATGTTTTCTTGTTCTACTTTGTCATAAAACTCTTCAGCCATCATATCAGCATCTGCCATATCTGTACCGAATACTAAGTTTTTAGGAATTGTCATTAATGCTCTGTGAGGATAGTATCCTGCAAAGTCATCAGCGATGTGTACATCCCACTCCTCTCTTTCAATTAATTCGATTCCTCTAAATGTTAATCTCTCAACACCATTAACCAATTTAATATGAGCTGCTTCCGTTCCATCTGCTTCTAAACTTTCTCTATAGTTTTCGTAAAACGATGAAGTACAAATTACTTTAGTTTCTGCTTTGAATTTCTTCATTTCAGCAGGACGTGCTTTCCACATATCTTGTAGAGCAGTTTGTGCTTCGTCAGTTCCTAAATCAGCAGGCAATGTATTTGGTGTGGTTGCTACAGCATTACCAGCTAAATCTCCTGATACGTTAACAGATGCACTCATTGAATGTGCAACACCTTCAACTCCTGCTGTTAATATCAATCCTGCTCCTGAACTTGTTAATACATGACCGTAATGTCTAGCTGCTATAATTGCTGCATAAGCAGTTACAAAGTTTGCTGCTGTTATTGTTAAGCTAGTAGCAAACGTTGCTAAATAAGCAGTGCCATTAATAGTTACGTTAGATGTTCCAGACGTTCCAGTTAATGTAGTTGTTGTTACTTGTTTTACAGCTCCATTAGCTAAAGTGATTCTTTGAGCTGCAGGAATAGCTACAGATTTGAAATCAGCAATTATTCTTGTCCAAAAACCATCATACTCTTTGTAGTCAGCATCTAATGTTGCATCAGACACAGACGTTTCTTTCAATTGGTCACCAAAGAATACTTGTCTTTGTAAATCGGCTTTTAAACCTGCCATAAATACTTCAGAAACTATTTCTTCAAATACTGTTCCTGTAATATCATCCCAATTCACACCTTTCATTAAAGCGTGCTCTTTAACCCATCCAAAGAATGCATTACCAGCTTGTTTAACTTCAGCTTTCATTTTCACTACGTTAAGAGTTTTTTGTGTTACCACAACTCCTGTAGACGAAGTAAATGAACTTCCTTGAGCATACGCTTTAGTAATTTTGCTTAATGTAGATATAAAATCTAATTTTTCAGAACCCTGAATGTCAGTTCTTACTGTAATAATATCTCTAATGTCCGACTGGATGAAAAGAGGTTTTAAAATGTATTCAGTTAAGCTTTCTTTTGAGTAGCTTAATGAGTGAGTAATTAAGTTTGCCATTTGTTTTAATTATTTAAAGTTTAGTTTTCTTTGCTAGTCATTATCAACTTATCAGATTCTGATAAACCATTAACGAATTCTTTTGCTGCTAAGTCAGAACTAGATAATTTTGCATCATCTCCTAAATTGGCATCATCTCCTGCTCCATCAGAACCATCAGCAACCAGTTTGTTGTATTTAGCTTGTAATTCTGATAACTCAGTTTCTTTTGCTGTTAATTTTGCTTCTTGTTCAGTTTTGAACTCATCTACATTTGCCTGTAAACTCTCAACTACTAATTCAGTTGATGTAGCAATTAATGCTTCGATGTTTTCATCTGTTTGTTCTTCTTTAGACATTTTACTCATACCTGCTTTCCAAGCTCCAGTAACAATGTCTTTAACTTTTGTTAAATTGAATTTCATTTTATCTTGTTTTAAATTAATGTTTGCTTTTATTTTAAATTCATGTAATTCGGTTTCTGTTAACATAGCTGCCGCTTTGCTATTCGATTCAGGTTTATAGATTGAATCTACAAAACCTTTCTTTTTTGTTTCTTTTGCACTCCAAAATTCACCTTCACCTCCATTGATTGCCATTAACAATTCAGCATCCTTAACACTCATTCCTGTTCTTTTAGAATATATGCTAGCTATCTGTTTGTTGATTTCTCCTAAGAATTTCGCATCAGATTCAATTTGTGATTTTGTTCCTACTGAAACTGTTCTCGCTTCATGAACTAAAAAGAATGTGTTATCCACCATTTTAACTTCATCTCCTGCCATTGCTATAACTGTACCCATAGATGCTGTCCATCCTGTTATGTTTACAACTATTTTAGCGTTGTTTGATTTTAATAGGTTGTAGATTTTCATTCCATGTTTAACAGAACCACCTAAAGAATCTAAATCGACTATAATAGTATCAGCTTTTAAATCCTTAATATCTTCAAGGTCAGCCTCAACTTGAGCATCAGTAACTCCATCTTCAAACCAACCGCCTCCGATTGTTCCATGAATTTTAATGTTAGCAGTTTTATCTGCTTTCATTGATACTGACAACCATTTATCTTTAACTACATTCATAGTTAACAAAATAAATGACAATAAAGAAAAGTGTTTTGTAATTTATTACAATTGAAATAATTAAAATTTCAATGTAACTTTTCGGTATTTATAAATAGTATTATGTACCGTTGATATGCTCACGTTAAATTCTATCGCTGCATCCATTACTGTATTCATAGAATGACAATCATTAGCCTTGTACTTCTCATCGTAAAAATGATTTATGCACGCTTTTAAAAGGAGGTTTTTATTTATGATATTACTATCAAACAATAAATTAAAGAGGTCAATCTTGCTTTGTTCATTTATGTTTGATAAAGCATAGTTTCTTAAAGCCTCTATATTCATGTTGTCAAATATATAAAAAAATATTTGATAAACAAAAAAAGAAGATGCAAATATTATCCAAACGCCAAGCCACTTTGTGTGTTTATTACATTATTTGCTATTCCGTTCGTTTCTGTAGCGTTGTTTATTATCTCAGTTCGTAATATAGTTTTTTCTGTTGTTTCAGCTATTATTGAGGCTAATCTTGTCATGTCAAACCCTCTACTTGCTTCGGTCAATGTGCTATTAAAACTACTAACCGTAGGAACAGAACCTCCATTAGCAAAATAACCATTTGTTGCCGTACTTGATGTACCGAAATTTAAACTATCTAAATAATCTTTTCCTAATTCATCAACTTTCTTAGCTGAGAATATATACTCATTACCTTCCATTTCTCCTAAATGAGCACCACTTTTATGGTACATTTGAATTCCTCCCTGAGAATGTGTAGGCCCATCAACTAGTCCACCGTCAGCAAACTTAGCATTATCAACATTGGCTATTTGCTTAGTTGTTTGAATACCCACTCCAACTATCGCAGCAGCCTTTAAACCTGCATCTACCCAGCCGATACCAGTATATTGAGCGGCTAATATTTGCATTACTGCTTTAGCTGAATCAATAGCAATAGCAGCCTTTGCAAATCCTTTTTGTGTTGATGAACCCTCTTTAGCTAAAGACCCTAAATTGTTTGCTAAATTCGAAGCACCTTCTAAAACGATTTGTTGATTCCGTTGTTTTACCCTTTGTAAGTGTTCTTCATCAGCTAATTCAATATCATCATACTTTTTATTGATTACCGCAATTTGTGATTTTGTTAAATTCTTTTGCTGTAATTCTAAAGCCCGTTGTTGTTCAAGTGCAACCCTTCGAGCCTTCAAGTCCTCACCAGCTAATATCAAAGCATTGTCTATTTCTAATTGTCGAGCTTCTAAAACTTTTGCATCGTTTACCTCTTTATCAATTGCATCCATTTCAGCCTTTTTCTCTTTATCAATGGCATCCATTTCGGCTTTTTGCTCTTTTAAGGCTAAGTCTTTTTGGATTTCTAAGTCTTTACGTAATTGAATTTCTTTTGCACTATCTCCTGTAATAGCTTCTATTCTTTCATTAAATTCATTCTGAAGATTCAAAGCTGCTAATTCATTTTTAGTTAATCCATATTCTTGTTGCTGTTTTAATAAGAATTCTTGACCTTTCTTTTCTCCGTCTGCTCTTGCTTTTTCAATATCTTCAGCGTGTTTTTTAGCTTTTGAGGCAGCTTCGTTGGCATTCTTTTTAGCTTCTTTTGCTCTTTTATCAGCCGCTTCTTTATCTAATAATTCTTGCTCGGCTGCTGCTTTTTCTGCTGCAACTATTTGCTCATTCAGATTGTCATCTATTGTTTTTGTTGCCTCTTCAGATTGTTCTGCAACTCGTTCCCATCCATTACCAATTTTAACAATAGCTTGATTATATTGTTTTTGAGTGATTAAGTTAGATTCTAATTGACTTCTTAGTTCATCAGTTAAAGATGTATTCCTAGCTATGTTTGCTTGGAATTCTGCTTGCCCTTTATTCATCGCTCCTGATGTTTGAACAAATTTTTCCCCAAAATTGATAAATGTATCAAATGCACTTTTACCATTATTGATGTCAGTAAGCAATCCTAAGAAAGCGGTACCCATTTGAGTAATATTTCTTATTCCTTTACTAATTCCACCACTTCCATCTTCTAATGATAAAATAAAACCTTCAAATGCTGAGTTGGCAATAGTTATATCTCCTGCAAGGTTATTAAGCATTGTATCTGCCATTTCTTTAGCAGCTCCATTAGCATCAAGCAATTTATCTTCTAAATCTTTCGCAGAAACACCTGTTTGTGCTAAAATTACACCCGCAGTAGCTCCACGTTTACCAAACAAATCAAAAGATGCAGCATTTTTATCTGTTGCATTATTTATTTTTGCCATTGCAGCTTCAAAACTTATTCCCTCAGATGCTAATGTTAAAAAGATGTTTCTCAGTGAACTTGCAGATGTCGAAGCATCTATGCCTCTATCTGATAAAGTACCCAGTAATGCAGTTGTACGCTCTAAAGACACTCCTGCTGCATTTGCCGTAGCACCTACAATCGGTAAAGCTGTTGATAACTTACCAAAATCTAATGCTGAGTTACTAGCCGCTTGTGCTAATACATCATTTACTTTTCCTGCTTGAGTAGAATCTAAAGAGTATTGTTTTAATACTGCTCCTGTCAATGCTGCTTGCTCTCCTAATTCACTTCCTAATGCTGCAGAAGCATTAAGAGTTGATTCTGTCATGTTTTCAATCTGCTCAGTAGGAAAACCTAACTTTGCAAACTCTGTCTGTAATTCCAATACTTGTGTAGCAGTAAATGCTGTTGTGCTTCCTAAATCTTTTGCTTGCTGTCTTAATATAGCCATTTTTGCAGCACCATCTTCAGCTGTTTTAAATGTACTACTTAATACTGCTTCAAGTTTTGAACTCGCTTTATCAAAATCAACAAAGATATTAAATGCTTTTGATGTTATTGCCGTTACAGCCCCAATTGCTGCTGTCCATCCCAGCATAACCCCAACACTAGATGAAATTGCCTTTTTGAATCCATTATAAAACCCCGTACTTTTTTTAGTTATACCATTGTTTAATAATTGTACTTTGTTTAGTTGATTATATTGAACATTGTTTGCTTTAATTTGTCCTGTAAGTTGTTGTCTAAGGTTAATTTGTTTTGTTGTTAACGCAATAGCATCTTTTTTACCTTTATTGTAGTCACGCTCCTGCTTATTGATTTCAGCAACAGCAACTTTCATTTTATTTGTTTCTACGGTTAATTGAGCCATTTTAGACGTTTGCTCGTCCGTTCCTTTTACCTCAATCCTAAATCCTAGTACTTGTTCTGCCATTTTTATTTATATTAATGTTGTTGTTCTGCCTTTGCTATTCAATCCTTGCATATTAACCAATGCTTCATTTCCATTTGCATCAGTTATACTTGTAGTCATTGGTACGCCTATTTGCGGTTGTATCTCATCTCCTTCAATAAGAGGAAATTCTAACGCAACTGGATTACTTTCTAATTCTGTTTCGTATTCTGCACGGCTTAATAAACTTACTTTTACATAACCACTTCTCTCAGGTTGATAATTGTCTATTTTTTCTACAATGTAGTATCCTTTTAATTCAACTGGCTCTCTTATATAAACAACTTTTTTAAATTTAAAGTCTGCCCAGAGTTTTCGATTAAACCACATTGAACAAGTTGTCTTTTTCCCTTGTATTATTTCAGTTAATGTTTTTCCCCAGTATGTTTCCATCAAACCTGATTGCGTTCCTATGTTGTGAAATGCTAAATTAAATTCTGAAGTCGCTTGAGTTGTTCCTTCAACTATTACTGAATAAGGTAGTAAAGCAGGTATTATAGTTCTGTCTGTATATTCATCAAACATTCTAAACTTAAAACTATCAGCACCATCTGTTTGTGTATCATAAGAATAATACAATAATCTAGGAGCGTGATTTTCAAGCATATCAATTGGAGATACTTCTGCAAATGTACTCCAATATCTTGTAGTCCAAGGAGCTAAAGGATTTAATCCTTCTTCTATTGCATCTGTATCTTTAATTAAATAACTAGGAGATAATACACTTGTTGATATTGTAGTAATCCCTTCTTTAAATTTACTAGGTAAGGCATGACTATAATTGAATAACAAATTAGCTTGTTTTTTATTTCTTCCCACAACAAAACCATCTGCCGAATCTTGAGCATATTTAAAATCTAATCCTCTTTTGTGAAATGATGAATTATAAGTTGTCTTAACTTCTTTAGATAAATCAATATTCTCTCCATATTCAACTGCATTTGCTATTGTATCATAGAAATTATCTCTCGGCTCTACTCTTATTTTCTTTAATACAGGGTCTGCATCCCAAAATAAATTAAATATCCTACTAACATCATTTATGATGTCAATAACTTTTATTTTATCATCTACAACATCAGAAATGCTAAAAGTATCATTTTCTTTCTTAGCAGCTATTAACTCAATCGTTAATTCCATGTTTCTGTAAGCAACCTGACCCCATGAATGATAACGAGGTGATATTGAATCGTTATTAATACATTTCCACAGCTCTATTCCTTCTCCTGCTTCTAACCATATTTCAACTGAATCATCAACTGCTATATTAGTAAAAGCGTCACTAGGCGTATGTGTCGCTATTGTGTTTTCTTGAAATACACCCGTAGTAACTTGAGTTGACACGCCAAGAGAATCATATTTTTTTACAAATATTTGATGAGTTAACTCTGTTCCTTGAGGGTCTGAAGGTGTTTGAGGATTTCCTGTTAACCATACTCCAAAATCTCCTTTAAAATTAACTTTATATGTCCCGTTTTGAGGAGCAATATATCTACCTGAATAATAATATTTACCTTGTCCTAAATCATATAGTTGAGTTCCTCCTAAATGATTAAAATTACTACTGACATCAGAAACCTCTACCCATTGATGCGATAATCCAAAAGCAGGCCCAACTTTTAAACAAATATTCATAGGCAAGGCACTTCTATAATGACCTGTTCCTCCCAGTAAGTCTTTCCCAAATCTTTGAGAAGCAATATAATCAGCAGGGTAATAATCTCCTGCATTATTATTGTCTGCATTATTACCGTAGGTTTTATTCGCAATAACTAAACTAGCAACTATATCTTCTACAGTGTTTCTAAATCGTTCTCCAAAATGAGATATAACTAATTTTTTAAAATCTGTTCCTGATAATGTTGTGCTTTCAAATGAATAATTTGCAGTTTTCAATGTTAATTCAAGTATCTTATAAAAAAACAATGCAGGTCTGAAGTCAGATGTACTTATTGAATTAGGATTTAATCTACCCCCTCTATGTTCTAAAGGAAATACCCATTCATCTCCGTTGTCAGCCGTATTTAACCAACTCGCTTTAATTATTGCAGGGGTGTATGTGATAGCATTATTCACAAAAGTTAAATCAGCTAAAGTCAAATCTTTTATAGCTTCTTTCCATTCATAATTGTTTCCAAAAAATAATAATTCAACCTGTTCTACTCCATTTATATTTGTGTTATTGATTATCCTAACCTTTCCTCTTTCTATTTCTTCTTTACCTTGAAGTATTACACAAGGCTTATCTGTATCAATATCTTTATAATTATAATGTTGTGATTGATTAAAAAAGTCATATTTCTGAGCAACCTCTTTCGATATTGGTATTTTAAAATGCCTACTTTGAACACCATATCTTTTAGTTAAGTCAGACAAATCAGATAATTGCTTTGATAAAGCAAAAACATTATTACTTAATGATGCTAATGGTATTTCAAAATCTAATGAGTTCGATGTGTCAGTTATTTTTAATACTATTTCTTCCATTTACTAATCTCCTTTTTGTACTTCATGACTATTACTAGGCTCGAATGTCAATGATAAAGTATTAATTAAACTATCATTATCTACAGTTTTTGTACTGTGAGAGGATATTTTCCTTCTTCTAAATGTATTTGCAGCTTCCCAATAATAAGTAACTGAATGATTTTTGATAAATTCCTCTAAGAATGTCAATTCAACAGCAGATAAACTTTCAGTTTCAACTTTCAATCTTTCATTTACATTGCTTTGAACAATGATATTTCCAGCATAATAACTTTTAAAAGGAGGCGCTGGTAATGGTTTCTTTATTGACTGATTTTTTGTGTTAATATTTTTAATCTTATGTCCTCCAAAATTGAAGTGGTCAAAATCTCCTAAATGATTCTGAATAAAAACAGGGTACAACATACAAGCATCTTCTATTTTGTATCTAATTGTTTCGCTTCTTATAGCATCCCCTGCATCTATTAAGTATATATCCAAATAGCTATAACTTGCAGATGAAAAATAAGATTCTGGTATCTCTATAATGCCTTTGCCATAAGTCGCAGTGTTAAACCCTGATTGAGCCGATGTAAGAACATTTAAGTCTTCATCTAACCTTTTTATAATGAAAGATAAATTTATCGCGCTTAAAAACCCTATTTGAAATGGAACGCCTCTTGGAATTCTGCAATTACTTGTTCTCATTGTTAAGAATTTCTTTGATGAACTTGAAACTGTGTAATCTGTTAAATCTTCATTCTCTTGTATTGCTGTGTTTGTTACATTATAAGTAGATGATTCTTCATAACCTGTTCCTGCTCCATCTTCTGCCCATGTTGTAGTGTAAACGCCTCCTGATAATACTACTTCATAAAACCTAACTTTTACTGAACACGCTGAAATAATTGCAGATGTAATTGCTAAGGATGTTATATTATATCTTAATTCGCTAACTAATTGTGATTGCATTATTTTTTGAATATCCAAGTCAAATGTATCTGTGGTTCCTAATTGTTGTACCGCATTTAAAGTTGTTGAATAGTTACCATTTATATAAACATCAGCTCGAATTGCTTTAATATTAGCATCATTACTAGTTACATTCCAATTAATTGGAGAATAAGCAGCGTTCATTGCATCAGGTGTACTATTTATAGTTATTGCCATTTTAAGCGAAGTTTTTAGCGTTGTTAATTAAATTTGTTAATGATATGTTTAAAGCATTATATGCTGCATCATTCAATTTTTGACTTATCAAATCTTTGTCTTTTTCAAATACTTTTTCTATAAAATCATCAGGTTTTATTCCTTCTTTTTTTATTCGTTTTTGTATATGAAAAGCAACACCTCTTGTTTCATCAATTCCTCTACCAAAGTTTTTATTATTCAAATAATCAACTAAAGCTTGGATTGGTATTCCTTTCGCTCCCGGTTGCCTTCCGCTTATAATAAATAAACCCTGTTTTCCCATGTATCCTTCAATAGTAAAAACATTAGAGCCTTTTGAAACAATCGTTTCAATACTTTCAATTAATTCTCCGGTTGCTCTATGTCCATCATCTAGTAATTGCTGTTTTATATCAGCTTTTAAATATGTAGCTATTTGGTATAACTGCATTTCTAATTGTTGTGTGAATATGTCTGCCATTTTAAAATAATTCTTTCCAAAGTAAGTTACCGTTAAATGTTGCTTGGTTTACAGCCTTAACAGCTATTGTAATCCATTCGCCTGATTCTAAATATATCTTATAATCTAATAAGCCCTCTATTATTTTATCGTTTTTACCAGCTAATTGAAATCCTCCCATTGATTTCCCTCCTGTAACGGTTGTTCCAGCAACATCAATTTCCATTACTGAATTAGTGGCTTGAATATCTGCATACGAAGGAGTACCTCCTAATGTAGCATTTTTAACAATTCTAACTGTTGCTAAGTTATTAGATGAGCTTGCTTCAATACTTACTGATAAAAGTTCTAAAAGTATATCTATAAAATTAGCCTTGCTCGCATAGGTTGTTTTGTTTCTAATCGTGAATAAAGCCGTTTCTGTTGTAACTGCTGTTTTTTGAATAACATCACTTGAAAATTGAGGTTGATGCAATTCTATTTCTTTTGTCAAACCCTCAACAAAATAAGCGTAACTAGCACATTTTAACACTAGATTTGTTGTTGTTGCTAAGTTATTAACGAACATTGTAAACCTATAATTTGGAGAATAAGTAGATGGAGTTGTGTTTAAGTTAGCATAAAGAACAGTATGTAATAAAACAAACTCACCTGTTGAGTCGTCTTCAATCCAAAACTCTATCCGACCAGCCCCTAAATATTGGTAACGTATTTGAAAAACATTTAAATTAGTGGGTACATAAGTCATGCCACTTGCCCCATTTCCGTCTAAAGGGTCGTCGCAATCAGCTAAAACAACAGTAGTAATTGTATCATTTTTAAATCTATGTACTCCAAAAACAGTACCTACATATCCAACCATTAACCCATTCTTGTAAGGCTGTGAACTTCCTATTTCGTCTGCTATTCCAATTAATTGATAAGACAAAGCTATTGGCGTAGAAAATAAAGCTGTAAATCTATTCAATCCACCTATTCCAGCTCTATATCTCCCTTTCGTTGTGCTTTTCAATTCTGCAGAACGTCCTGTTGTTGTTGTTGTTGTGCATACAGCCATAGCATCGGCTTGTGTAACAGTACCCCCATTTACAACAGTATTAGTGTTTAATTCAGTATTATCAACAGTATATTCAAATGAGCCTTGAAATATAGGCGATACTTGACCGACTAACAACTCTCCAAAGGCTGTTTTTTGATTTGGTATATTAGGTATAAATGTCATATTATAATAAAATTAGTTCCATCAAATTGGAAGGTTAATGATGTTTCTTTTACTGTTACTGTTGCTGATGTCTTATATTGAACTGTTCCACTTTCTGCAACTATTGTTAAAGTGTTTGCAGCAGCAACTTTATTTATAGTCCACGTTTTACCTTTCACTACTCCTGTTGTTAGTAGTGTTACAGTTATATTACCTAAAGAAGTATCTACCTTATAAGTTCCAATTACTAGTGCTGTGGTTGTATTAGCTGTGATTGTCTTAATATCATTACTATATTGGTTAATCAAAGTGTTAAACGCTTCGCCTAGTAAATAGAATAGTGTTTGATAGGTGTAAGTTCTATTATTTTCCTTAGCAAGTGTTTCCTTGTTAGTTATTTGATATATTATGTCGGTTAAATAACTCATATCTTAACATAATGAATTAAATACTCTTAAATTAAAAGAATAATTGACACCAACCAATTGGTCAACGTGCTGATGATGGCCTCTTGTTTTTGCTACTGATTTATCTCCAAACAAAGAATATACATTACTCCCTGCTTGTAGAAATGTCCTCAAAAAAGTATTGGCGATTAAATCACACTCTTTGTAGCGCTGCTCTAATGATACAGTTTTTTTATCTTCAAGCGTCCACGTTTTTAAACAGTAAAAATTAATATTATAGTTTTCCCACAATATCCCTTCATCTTCAGTTGTAAATGGTTGCATTACTGATTGTGGTGTTTTCATTAAGACAATAGGATATGCTTTTTGTCTGTCTTGATTTATAGACGCTAAGTCGTCAAAAATAAATGTACCTATCGCTGCATCAGCTTCACCAATCGTTCTTAATTGTTGTACTAATTCCTCTATATTCATTACTTATTATTTTCTTTGTAAATCCTTTGAAAATCACTATCAGCTCTCATGCTACTTAATACAGTCATAAAATCATACAAATTTGTCTGTCTTACCGATTCTAAAGGAGTTAAATTTGATTGTGTTAATATTCCCATAGTAGCAACACTTTTAATACTGCTAAACCAACCAAAATCACTCAACCCACTTGAGTCAGATGCTGAACTTACTTTTGCATCACCTTTTTGATATAAGTTAGGAAATAATTGCTTTAATGTGTTATTCGTTTTCGATAATTGATAAATTGCCGAATTATAAATGTCACAAGTAATTAAACCTTTGAACTGTTCTGATGTATCAATTGCTTCTTTCTCAGTATAGACATCATTCTTTCTTCTATAAACAATAGCAATAATTAACTCAGCCATTGAATACTTAGCTTTATTCTTTTTGCTGCTTGAATCAACATCTGAAGCATCACAAAACACAGCAGCATATTCATTATTAAATGGTCGATTCATACCCATTACTATCTTTTCAGACGGCTTATGATATGTTTCTCCCATAATAGTAAATTCGTCAATATCCTCTATTTCTGTAATCGGATAAAATAAAACACCAAACACAAAAGGAAATATTAAACGCTCATACAATTCTTTTACATCAACTTTATAAGTATTTGTTAACACCTCTTTAGGTATATCGCTCAATACACAAATTGAATCTTCATAAAACTGATGAACTTCGTCTAATTGTTTAGATAACGCTTCTTTGAATAATCGTATTTGGTCAATATCAGGTTCTGACTTTGATTTCTCAGCATAGATAGATTCTAAAGGTTCAGGCATATTCAATGAAACATTGTATAATTCCTCCGCTTTAGATATGGTTATTTCTTTCCAGCTATCTAATACCTTATATTCAACCTCGTTTATAGTTACAATTATCATTCACTATCTTACTAACTGTTTTCTAATAACAACTAATCGTTTTGCTAAACGTCTAGCGAATTTACTGTCCGCATTTCCTTTCTTGCTTATTTTAGCATTAAAAGCTAATGTTTTACTGATTAAAGCAGATAAATCATCTTCTAGTTCTTTTCGGTCAGAATCTTTTGCTTTTCTTCCTCTAGTTTCTACAGGGATTTCCTCTTCGTTTTCTTCCTCTTCGTTTTCTTCCTCGATTTCATTTTTAAAGTCAGGATTGAATTTTAATAACGCTTTAATACATCCTGCTTCTTTAGAGAGTGCATGAGGAACTAATCCGTTAGCTCTCATTAAATCTTGTAATTCCTCAAGATTCATAGTTGAAAGATTAATTTCTATGTTTTCGTTTTCCTCTTCTTCTTCGTTTTCTTCGTTTTCGTCAGCATCTATTGCTTCGATTTGTTCAAAGTATTCAGCAGATTGTTCATCCGTTACTCCTGTTAATGTTTGAAATTTCTCAAACGCCAACAAGGCTGCTTCAGAATCTTTCGCTTCGATAGCCGCTTTTAATTGCTCTTCAATTTTAGACATAATAATAATTTAAGTTAACTTGTTTTAGATTGTAAAAAAACAAAAAGACTTTAAAAAATAATGTTAAAAAGTTACAATTAAGACATTATCCAAGAATAGACCATCCTTGAACTTCATTTTGAGATGCAGATAAACGATTAATAGCCGCAGTTAAACAATCTACCTTATCTTTTAATTTAGCACGTGGAAACGTACCGCATTGATTAACAAACGACTCATTCCATTCGCCTTTGATTAATACACATCTTCCT
>Ga0210003_1003060_pt1 | contig 13830 bp, 15 predicted proteins | sample LantaG_FD_182804 | JGI IMG/M metagenome (GOLD analysis project Ga0210003, IMG submission 182804) | Deep subsurface microbial communities from Baltic Sea to uncover new lineages of life (NeLLi) - Landsort_02402 metaG (SPAdes) (version 2) | ecosystem: Environmental > Aquatic > Marine > Oceanic >... | reverse complement strand
TTTCCCTGTTGAATAATCAACACCTTTAAATTCAACAGGAATTCTCCACCAAAACAGGTATTCTCCTTTGTTTTTCAACCATATTGCAATAATTATTTTCGCTATCGAATCACTGATTTGAATATTTTTTATCTCTATTTTTAGAGTATGTTTACCTTTTTCCAGATTTATCTTTTTATTGTATGCCTTATTAGTTGCTTGGAAATAAAGTGCGGATTCATTGCTACTCAATATTGCAGTGTCAATACCAACATCATTGTAATTTACTAATGATTCATATTTCATAGATAACGAAAATGAATCCCCTGGATAAAATGTTCTTTTGTTCATTTCTATATCAAAAAATTTTATTTTATTATTACCGTTACAAATTTTTTCCATACCTAAATCTTCTTTGTTAATAAATAATTTAGTGTACTCCTTAACGCCCTCCGCAACGCTGTTAAAATACTTGGTCTTGCCATTATTCAAAAAAATAATTTTTTCTGTAAAAGTCGAGATTATATGCATATTATGAGACACTAATATAGTCGTTGTGCCATATTTTCTGAGTTCGCCAATTTTGTTGAAACATTTATTTTGAAAACCTTCATCCCCCACTGCCAGCACTTCATCTACTAGCAATATATCAGGTTCGCAATGTACTGCCACTGCAAATCCTAATCGTACAAACATTCCGCTGGAATAATGTTTAACCGGGACATCTAAAAAATCGCCGATATCTGCAAATTCAACAATAGCGTCAAACTTTTTATCTGTTTCTTCTTTAGTCATCCCCAAAATTGCGGCATTGATATAGATATTTTCCCGGCCAGTAAGTAAGGGATGAAATCCTGCGCCTACTTCAATAAGAGCACCGACTTTTCCTTTAACCGTGATTTTTCCTTTATCCGGCCAGAAAATACCATTGAGCATTTTGAGCATGGTAGTTTTACCCGAACCATTTGGCCCAATGATTCCCAGTGTCTCTCCTTTTTTTACTTCAAAGGAGATATCATCAAGTGCCCAGAATTCGTTTTTTCTTAATTTATCTGAATGAGAACTTAAGCCAAAGGTATTTCTGGCAATATCCTTAACACCATAGAGCATAGACCTTTTTAGAGATTTACAATATTTTTTTGAGACACCTTCAACTTTTATGGCAAAATCTTTATCCATTTTAAATCCTTTCTGCTACTCTGGTTTCGGTAAGATGAAATACTATTAAGCAAATTATAAAAATAATAATTGAAATAACGCTGGAAATTAAAAAACCTTTCCATTCGGTAATGACCCCGGTCAATACGAGTTCCCTTGGAACAGAGGTTAAATAATATAATGGATTATAATTAGTGACTCGGGCAAGGATTCCGATTGATGGTTTGGCATATAAAATGGGGGTTAAAAACATTAAGAAAGTCATTAGTATGGAGAGTATATTCCCGATGTCTCTCACAATCCCGTTTAAAAGTGAGAAAATAAAACCAAGACCAAGGGTTAATAACATAATGGGAATCATAAATAGTGGAATCAGCAGTATGGCTGTGCTTGGGAAAATCTTATAATAGATAAATAATATAATTACCAGGGTAATCTGAATCAGGAAGGATACGATTGACTGACCAGCAGAGGCAATGACCAATGATTTTTTAGAAAAGTTTATCTTTACAATCATCGAGCCTGCTTTAACCAGTGAATTTGAACTGGTAATCAGACCGGTGGAAAATAATTGCCAGAATGCCATTCCGAGTATGGCATAGATGGGATATGGTACATTGATATCCCCGATGAAAAATATTCCGGAACGATTTAACAATATAAATGTACCCACGCTGACCAGGGGTATAATAAACGCCCATAATACTCCGATAAATGATTGCTTATAGAGGGCAAAAAAATCTCTTTTAAACAATTGGTAGGTTAGCCATCTATTTTTTTTAAATTCATTATATATTTCAGAAAATATGGATAAATATCCTTTTTTTAGGGAATTATCCGGTTCGTAAGTAGTCATGATTTCAGACATAAATTTACTCTCCAGTTTTTTATTTTCTCCCTACTCCCTCATAAGTAAAGCCTAAGGATTTTAAGGTGGCCGGTTCATATAAATTTCTCAAGTCAATCAGGATAGGAGTTTTTAAAAGTCTTTTTATTTTATTTAAATCCAGGTTACGGAATTGGTTCCATTCGGTTGCTATGACCAGGGCATTACCATCGCGGGCGGTTTCGTATTCATCCTGACAATAAGTTAAATCGGGAAGAATTTTGCGAGTATTTTCCATTGCTAAGGGGTCAAAGCATCTGATGCTCGCACCTTCTTTAAGTAAGAGATTAATAATATCAACGGCTGGGGACTTACGAACATCATCGGTATTTTGTTTAAAAGCCAGACCTAAGACGCCTATGGTTTTTCCCTTAAGGTGGTTGCCAAGGTAGCGTTTTATTTTTTCTATCATTAGTTCTCTTTGACGTTTGTTGGCAGAGATTACTCCTTTTAAGAGTTTAAAATCATAACCGCAGGTAGAGGCAAAGTGGCAAAGGGCCTCAGTATCCTTGGGGAAACAGGAGCCGCCATAACCGGGACCGGGATGGAGAAATTTTGGACTGATACGGCCATCTAAACCCATAGCCTTGGCTACCTGATGCACATCTGCCCCTACCTTGTCACAGAGGTTGGCAATCTCATTGATAAAGGTAATCTTAGTAGCCAAGAAGGCATTACAGGCATATTTGATTAGTTCTGCGGTTTCAGGATTGGTAAACACAAAAGGTGTATCGATAAGATAGAGGGGACGGTAGATTTCCTGCATGATCTTTAAGGCTTTGTCACTGGTTGTACCGATTACTATTTTGTCGGGATGGGTGAAGTCATAGACGGCTGAGCCTTCCCGGAGGAATTCGGGGTTGGAGACGATGTCGAAGGGATATTTCTCCCTTACCCTACACTCTCCCCTCAAAGGCGAGGGAGAAAAAGGGTGGATTCCCGCTTTCGCGGGAATGACAGAAGAAGGGGCGGGAATGACAGGGGAAGGACCGGGAATGACAGAAGAAGTCTGATATTCATTAATGATCTCTTTAATTCTACGTGCAGTGCCAACAGGAACTGTGCTTTTGTTGACTATTACTTTATATTCATTGATATATTGGGCAATCTCTTTCGCTACTGCTTCTATCTGGGAAAGATCAGCCGAACCATCATGATTAGGAGGGGTTCCAACCGCAATAAATATTGCTTCGGATTGCTCTACCGCTGTTTTAAGGTCAGTGGTAAAGGAAAGCCTGCCGGCGGCTACATTTTTTGCGATTAAATCTTCCAGGTTTGGCTCATAGATGGGAATTTTCCCGGCATTAAGGCCTTCAATTTTTTCACTATCTTTATCTACACAAGTCACTTCCAATCCAAAATCAGAAAGACAGGTTCCGGTAACCAGACCTACATAACCGGTACCGATGATACAGATTTTCATACTCTTTCCTCCTCTTCACATTCGGTCTGGGCTCTCAGCAAAAACATAGTGCAAGTTAAAAGATATGTTCAACATATGAACTTGAATAAATAATATCATAAAAAGGTCTTGGATTTCAAAGTTATTTAAAATTATTATAACATATACTTTCTTACAAACATAAAAAAAGACAGACCTCCGCCTGTCCTATTCGATACTGTTTTTGGAAAATAGGGACACATCCCATTTTTTTCTCAAAATAAAAAAAATGGGATGTGTCCCTATTTTCCAAATTGCTTCACTTTGTTTGCAATAACAAAAAATTTAAAAAATCTGTTAGCGCTTCTTTCCAATCTCTTATACCCAACTTAAATTCCTTTTTTATCTTCTCCTTGGATAAAATTGAATTCTTTGGCCTTGCTGCAGCGGTGGGGTATTCTTCTGTTTTAATCGCTTTTAGCACAACTTTTTTACTAGCACTTATTAAATTTAGTTTTTTGGCTTTACTGTAAATAACCCGGGCAAATTCATACCAATTGGTAAGCCCTTCGTTGGTAAAATGATATATGCCGTATTTAACCGAATCATCTTCTATTATCTTTAAAATAGCACCGGCCAAATCCACCGTATAAGTAGGAGATCCCCACTGGTCATCCACAACTTTAATAGCTTCCTTTTCTTCAAACAACCTTAGCATGGTGGAGACAAAGTTATTTCCCTGAGATCCATATAACCAGGCAGTACGAATAATAAAATATCCCTCTAGCATCTTTTTTATCTCCTCTTCGCCGGCCAATTTACTCTTACCATATATATTTATAGGATAAGTCTTATCATCTTCTGTATAAGCTGCGGCATCCCCTTCCTGCCTGCCATCAAAGACATAGTCTGTAGAGATATGAATTAATCTTATCTGCTTCTTTGCCGAAAATAAGGCAATATTTCTCACCCCATCTTTGTTTAACTTAAAGGCCTCGTCTATTTCTTCTTCTGCCTTATCTACCCTGGTATACCCTGCACAATTGATAATCCATTTAATCTCCTTATCTTTTCCAAATTTCTCCAGCACTTTGTAATCACTAATATCAATTTCCTTATCACTGGCCCAATAAACCAGCTCCCGCTCTTTTAATAATTTTTCTACATCATTCCCCAACATACCTTTATTTCCAATTAACCATATCATCGGCCATTTATCCCCCCCTGTCTCCTCATCCAATATATTCTTATAAGCATTAAAGTTATTTAAAATTATTATAACATATAATGCAAAAAGAGGATGGGCAACTTTTTCTCTATTATTCTGGAAAAAGTTGCCTATCCCCTTTTATGACGTATTTTATTTCTCTATTTTGTATTCAACTCCATAATTTCCTTAACGCAGGTCTCAAACCACTCCTGTTCATGTCCACCAACAGTAGGAATTTCAACAAGATAAATATCACCTATTTTCACTGCAATTTCCTTTCAAAATCAAAAAATGCCTCGTCGCTAAGTTTATCCCATTCTCTAAATTCCTTCTTTAAGCCTATATCCTCTTTTCTTTGCTGAATAATAGAATTCTTAAAAATGCGAATAATTTTAAGGAGATTAGATATCTGCTCCTCTGGCAAATCTTTCACTTCCTCTAAGATTTTTTTCTGATAAACCAATGTCTTCATTTCTTTTACTCCCTCCCATACTGGTTGAATTTTCTCCCGCTATTTCCGCTCCATCAGAAGATTTATTAGCTTTTCTTTTCTACTTTGACACTTATATTATATCACAAATCTATAATATAAATAATAAATAATTATCTGAATGCCCTTGTGAGCCTATTTATCGTAGGACAGGCGTCTCGCCTGTCTATTTCTTATCTCCTCCCCCTCGCAGGGGGGAGAACTAAAGCCACTGTATTACAACTTGCAATTAGTTAATATCAAGATGAATCAAAAGTGCCTTCTCTACCTTTTCTAATTTTTCAGGAAGTAAAGCGCTTACAAAATTGATAAGTCTTTTCTTATCTACAGTTCGAATTTGATTGCATTTCACTTTAGAATCTTTAGGCAGATGAGTTTCTTCTCTGGGAAGAAAAACTTCAAATGGATAGATTTTTTCTGTTTTTGAAGTAATAGGGAGGACAGTTACCGTCTCAGCAAACAAATTATTTCTATCATTAGATATTACCAAAGCCGGTCTTGTTTTCCCTATTTCATGTCCCACTACCGGCTCTAAGGATACAAACCAAACCTCACCTCTTTTTGGAAAGTCCATATTATCTCCATCCCTCCAGAGTAATCTTTTCCCACTCCTGGTTAATCTCTTTATCCTCTTTTCTGGTTGCTTTATATCCTTCTATTAAAAGTTTATCCAATTTTTCCTTATTTATCCTATCAAGTTTTTCTTTTACAGCTTCTGAAATGAAACCACTCTTGTTAGGAATATACTTTATCTCTTGGGCAATTTCCTCTGGCAAGGTAATATTAAATCTTTTCATGTACATCATCTCCTGTATTAATTATACACTAAACAATACACAAGTCAATTATTTGTTACTCATTACTATATTTGCAACCCTCTTTATTTTGCCTCACTATATACTAAATACTAACGGCTAAATACTAAACACTATTTTGATCGCTAAATTATTTATACCCACATGTAAACCTGCAAACTGGAAACCAAAAACTAAAAACTAATAACCGATTTACTTACTGGTAAATCCTAAAAAGGGAGGTGATTTTATGATCAAACTTTCGATCTTCTCTTCATCTTAGATATGCCGTAATAAAAATCATTCTACTATTTGTTTCAGTTTTAATTATAAAAACATAGAAAGAAAGGAAATGTAGTAATGCCCAAATTAATGAAAATTAAAGATTTAAAGAATTATGGTATCCCCTCTTATATTCTAAACATCTTGGAAAAACACTCCTCTCCGTATTTACTGCCCTTACAGGAAGACGCGGTTAAAAATTATGGGATTTTGGATTACAATAAAAATCAAAATCTCCTAATCATCGCCCCCACCTCCTCGGGAAAGAGTTTCATCGGAGAGATGGCAGCTCTCTCTCATGTAACTCACCACAAAAAAATCATCTACCTGGTCCCCTTAAGATCCCCGGCTGAAGAAAAATACCGCCACTTTAAAAACCTTTACAACAGCCATGGATTAAAAACAGTAATCTCTACCCGTAATCGCAGAGAGGAAGACTATCGCATAATCCGGGGAACTTATAAGATAGCGGTAATGGCCTACGAGAAATTCAACTATTTTCTCCTGAAATATCCTAACTTCTTAGATGATGTCTCTCTGGTAATTATAGATGAGATGCAAGTCATCAACAATCCGAAATGGGGCCCCCTCCTGGAAGATATAATAGAACACCTGCGCAAAAAAGATTTAACAGATCTCAGGATTATCGGCCTATCTGCCTTTATAGAAAACCCAAAAGCCCTCTTGAAATGGTTTCCCCCTCAAACCCAAACGCTCATCTCTTGTCAATACCCGGTAGAGCTGCGCAAAGGTATAGTAAGAGATGGTACCTTTAAATATATTACTTCCCATAAAAAGAATATTTGCCGAAAAGAAGTATTTTTTAAACCAAACTCGGTTCGCGATAACTGTTTTGAAGATTATCTTTTAGAGACAGTCAGGTATCTTATAAGCCAGGGAGAACCGACCTTAATATATTTCGCCACCTGTACCGAGACCCGGCAATGGGCTGAATGGCTGGCTTCCTGCTTAGAATCCCCACCTGCTTCTTCCGCTTTAAAAGACCTCGTAAAAATGGAAGAGACCTTATCCCGTGATGAATTACTAAAGTTATTAGAAAAAGGAATCGCCTACCATAATCAGGACCTCTCCTATGAAGAAAGAAATCTGGTTGAGACTTATCTTAAAAAGGGAGAGATAAAAATTATCTGTGCAACCCCAATCCTGGAAACAGGTATTAATCTGCCCTCTAAAAATGTCATCATCCCCCTGGATAAAATACATAATGATGATGAAGATTATATCCATAATTATCGAACCAGTATTACCTTTGCCGATATTGAAAATATGGGTGGAAGAGCCGGGATATTAAATATAGAAAAAAACGGGAACTCCACCCAAAAAAAGCACAAGTTTGGCAGGGTCATCTTTTTAGCCTATTCCCCCCTCTCCGAAACTGCCTTTAAAAATCTTTACTTTAAATTCTCAAAAAACAACAACCCTAATAAGCACAATGATAATACACCGGCCAAATATTTATTGAAAAAAGAAAACAACAGTAATCTATCTCTCACCCCCAGCGGCACCCTGATAGCTGCCAAAAGAATTAAAGTAGAAACTTATCTTTTTCTTAAAAACTGGATAAACTACACCAACAAAGGAGAAATCAGCAATCTGGAGATACTCTATCTCTTATCTCAAACCCCGGATGGCAAAGAACTGTCCATCCCCTTTTATCATCCCTCTACAAATGATTATAAAAAAGAAAGACACAAATGTGACCGGGAAGAAATCCATGCAGAGAGAATTCTACACCTAATCTTCCAACAGAATGAACAAGATAAAAAACTCTACCAGAATAAAATTCTCTTAAAAAACTGCAAACAAGATGAAGTATTCTCTTTACCGGAACACCTATCTTTCAAGAAGACTCTCCTATTATATGATTGGATAACCGGAATTAAAAATGTTAAAACCATCGAACAGGAATTTAATCTTTACCAGGGCACTATCTACAGATTAGGAGAAAGCTTTTCCTGGTTAGCTGATAGCCTGGCTGCTATAGCAGAAAATTCAAACTGGAAGAAAAAAAGAAAAGAAGATTTAAACCAAATAAAACTCTTATCCAACCGGCTGATTGAAGGAGTGGAAGAAGAAGGATTAGATTTAGCTAATCTCTATATCCCCGGACTAAGCCGCTACTATATCAAAAAATTATTACAAGCAGGTTATAATAATAAACAGTGCCTGCAAGAACTCTCTGAAGAAGAACTTTCTAAAATACTCCCTGATATGCTGGCCAAAAGAATCAAAAATGACTTCCCTGCCCTTCCTCCTTCATCTTCCTCCTCTCCCTCTTGTAGAAATTATACTAACCTGGGGATTTCACTAAATACTAACGACCAACGACTAACGACTATTTCACCTTGCACCTCGCAACCTGAATCTTCCCTTTCTTCCCCTCCCCCTCGCAGGGGGAGGACTAAGGTGGGGGTTTCACTAAATACTAACGACCAACGACCAACGACTATTTTACAAATCTCCCTTCTCCGCCCCGACCGAATCATCTTTATGGGCAAAAAGATTGAGCTAACCGCTACTGAATTTTCTTTAATTCACTTCTTGGCCCAGCATCCTGAACAGGCAATGAGCTATGACGAACTTTTAAATAAATTTTGGAAAGATGAAGAAGATGCTATTTATAACCGGGTAAGTTTTCACATCTCTAAAATTAGAAGAACTATTTTAAAAACAATCGGAGAAAATAAAACAAACAGAGAAAGACTTAAGAATATTTTTGCGGTAATTCCTAGAAGAGGAGTAATGTTAAACTTAAAAACCGAAGAAATAAAAATAAATTAATAATCGGTAGGACAAGCGTCTGCCATCATCAGCACTCGTAGGACAGGCTACTTTTTTGATTTAAAAAGTAGCCTGTCCCCTTTTATTCCCCCAAAATATCTTTGAATTCATCAGGAGATATTTTTGTGGACAATCTACTCATACTGCAACTTTTTGTATGCCAACTATTTCTTTAATATAAGGTTCTTCTTCTCCTTCTACCTCCAGATATAGTTCTATAGCTTCTCTTATATTTTTAAGAAGTTCTTCTATGGTTTTTCCTTGAGTATGACAACCTTTAAGTTCAAGTGCAGTTCCTATTAAATATCCATCTTCCCTTCTTCTATTATAACTGTAAATTGTCTTTTCTTTTTCATTTTTTCTTTTGCCTCCTGTTACCTCTGGCTAGCTTAATTATAATTAAAAACAAAAAAATAGTCAAAATTAAATTCCGAACGATAAAAAATAAAAGTCGTTCGGAATTTAATTTCTCCCCTTTTTCTCCGCTCATCAAAAACTCATTGAAAACTCATCGAAAACTCATCGAAAACTCGATACAAGAAAAATTTTTTATGTTGTAATTATAGTAGTTAACCAACCAATAATGTCATTTCGATCGACCATAGGGAGAGCGGTAATTTCTAAAATGTAGGGGTTCGATTCATCGAACCCGTCTTTATTCTCCCTAAGCCGAAAACTTGTATTTTACATCTTTCTTTGTATTTTATAATTAACTTGCATCTTGCACCTTGTAACTTGTCTTTTTATCTTTTCTTGACTAAATACTAACGACTAAATACTAAATACTAATTCTATCTTGCATTTGTTCTCTGTATTTTCTTAACTAAATACTAACGACTAAATACTAAATACTAATTCTATCTTGCATCTCGCATCTTTCGACTATTTTCGACTGAAAGGAGAAAATATATATATGCCCAAACAAAATCCAAATAACCAGAGCAAACTTTTCCCTGAAGGCAAAGAAGGTTATCTAATCGTCCCCAACTACTTCCTAAGAGAATGGGTCAAGGTATTAGGAATAGGACCCGCCCTACTCTATCTCCAACTGCTTTCCTATTGTCATAAAGAAAAAGATATTGCCTGGCCGACTTTAACTACCTTAAGCAGTAAATTAGGTATATCTAAAAATAGCCTGCTCAGCTATCGAAAGATTCTTCTTAAATACGGACTAATTAAAAAGATAATAAAAAGAAGAACTGCTCAAGGAAATTATCAATCTAACTTCTATAAAGTTACCCCTATAGAGGGTAGTGCAAAAATTGAACCCCGCCAAGTTCATATTTTGGGAGAGGGTGGTGCAAATATTGCACCCGGGGTGGTTCAAAATTTGCACCCTAACAATACCAATCTTAACATTACCAATACAACAACAACAACAAAAGGAGGGAAAGATGCTGTTGTTGTTGATTTTGTAAAATTAAAAGAGAAAGGAAAAGAAAAAATGCAAGCAGTTAGAGAACAGTTAAGGGATTTAGATTTTAAGGAGGAATTTATTGAAAAGATATTAAAAAAATATTCGACGAAGAAGATTGATGAAAAATTAGACCTGCTCCTTATCAAGAGGAACATCCAGAACCCTTCCGGCTGGCTAAGTGCCGCCCTAAAAAACGATTACCAGAATATGGAGAAGGAAAGATATGCGGAAGAACCCGTAGAGAAAAGCGCCAATCTCAAATCCCGAATTCCCCCTCCCCTGGCGGAAGAGGGTGAGGGGGGAAAATTCCTCTCCCCCGAAGAAGCAATAAAACGCTTTCACCTTCTAAGGCAAAAATTAATGACCATGAAATAACTTCAGCTTGTAATTTGTATTTGTATTTTTAAACTTGTATCTCGCACCTTGTATCTTGTCTTTTTATCTTTTCTTAACTAAATACTAAATACCAACGACTAAATACTAAATGCATCTTGTAACTTATCTTTTTATCTTTTCTTAACTAAATACTAAATACCAACGACTAAATACTAATTGTATCTTGCATCTCGCATCTTGTTTTTTATCTTTTCTTAACTAAATACTAAATACCAACGACTAAATACTAATTTCGACGAAGGAGAAATTTATATGTCCGAACTAAAAAAACTAATTACCCGCGCCAAACAAAAAAACCTAAAAGCAATGGAAGAACTATTCAATCAATTTAAACCATTACTAAAATCAAGAGCTAAAAAATACTCTCGCTATGGTCTGGAATATGATGATGTTTTCCAGCAAGCATCTCTGCTCTTTATCCTGGCGGTCTATGCTTATGAAGAAAGACCACCGGTTACTTTTTCAGGTTATCTAAAAAAGACCATCGACTGGAGACTGTGGCTCTATTATCAGCAATTCTTAACCCAAAAAATAGAAATTGCATCCGGTCTAGAACCGAAAGAATCCCACCAGTAGGGTATACACTCCCCTGTCTACTTCTTATCCCCTCTCCCCACGGAGGGAGAGGGTCAGTGTGAGGGGGAATAAACTATACGCTAAACGCTGTACGCTATACGCTAGTATGTAATACTAACGACTATTTTTAACGAAGGAGAAAATATATGAACACCTTAGAAAATATCTTAATCAATATAGATCTGGAAAAAGTTTACTATCTTCTAACCAAAAGAGAAAGAAAAGTCATTAGTCTTTATTATCTGGAAGGATATACCGATGAAGAGATAGCAAAATTATATGGAGTTTGCCAGCAATCGGTAAACGAAAGTCGTAAAAAAGGAATAAAAAAATTAAAACATTTTTAATTATTTTTGTAAACTACCCTGTAAAATCACCTTTTTTTCTTTTCTATATAAGTAGAGGGGTAAATTAGTCGTTAGTGAATAGTATTTTGTAGGGGCAGACCTTGTGTCTGCCCTCTCCTCTCTACTAAATACTAAATACTATCGACTAACGACTAAAGAAGAAAGGAGGTGAAAATAAATGGCCACAGTAATAACCGTTCCCCGTGATTCAAGCCTGCAGTTTAGATTGGTAGTAGGCACCAACCCGGAAACCGGAGCACCTATCATCCAGAGCAAGACCTTTGCTAAGATTAAGTCTGCTGCATTAGATCAAGATACCTATGATGTAGCTACCGCTTTAGTAGACTTGCAGAAGTATACCGTAGATGAAATCAGACTTGAAAAAGAATCCCAACTAACAGAATAATCATTCCCGCGGTTCTCTCTGTCATTCCCACGAAAGTGGGAATCCAGAACATTTATCGCCCGCATGTAAGCCCGCAAACTGAAAACTAAAAACTAATAACCGAAAACGGATTTACCTACTGGTAAATCCTTAGAAGGAGGTGAAAAAAATAATGGCAACCGAATTAGGAGAAGTAACCAGTTATAAGAGACTGTATATGCAGTTTAGAGATAGTGCAGCTAAAACCATCAATCTAACCTTGAATAACCCCAAGAACGTAGATGACGGAGACTATGTGGATTTTGCGGCTCAAGATGTGGCTATTGAGGGAGTGATGGATACTATAATTACCAAGAACATCTTCCATAATAACGGTAATGACTTGATAGCTAAAGTTAATGCCAGGATACTTGATTACAAGTCTACTGATGTTATGGATATTTAACTAATCGTTAATTAATAACTCCTTGGTTAGAGGACAGGTAGTATTGATAACACAAATCGCCTGTCCTCTCTTTTCCTCCCTCTCGCAAATGGAGGACCAAAGTGGGGTTTTACTAAATACTAAATACCAACGACTAAATACTATTTAAGAAAGGAGAAAATAAAATGATCGAAACTTTTATAAGTAAATATTTGCTCAACGCCTTACTATTATCTTTAGTCTCCATCTTCTACAGTTTCCTAAAGAACAAATTAGGAGAAGACAGAGCCGGTACCATTAAAGAAGCTATCCTCTCCGCCATGCTCTGGGCAGAAGAAGAGCTGGGGATAGGAAGTGGCAATCAAAAATGGGAGATAGCCTGGAAGAAGTTAATAGAGATATTAGCTGATAAGAATATTAAGTTAAGAGAATCTGAAGAGAAAGCAGTAAAAACTATGATGAAGGCCAATGTGGGAAGAATCAATAAACAGACTTACGATATCTTATCAAAAAGAAAATTATTGAAAGATAAAGCTCCTGTCCAGCAGTCACTGTTGGCTAAATAGTTAGCTGGTTAGTCCGAAGGTAGGGGCTCGATTCATCGAGCCCGTCTTATCTTTAGATGTCATTACGAGTCCTGACTTATTAGGGCGTGGCAATCTCAATCTATTCCGTAGGACAGGCGTCTCGCCTGTCTATTTCTTATATCCTCCCCCTCGCAGGGGGAGGATTAAGGTGGGGGTGATTGATTTAATATTTTTGTATTTCTTTCTCTTCACTATATACTCGATACTGATTTTATTAACTCGCATCTTGAAACTAATATTTTACTTACACTTGTAGCCCGCACCTATACGCTAAACGCTGTACGCTATACGCTAGTATGCAACTATTTCCGACGAAGGAGGAAATTTCATGCAAATGTTAAATAGTACCAACAATATAATCATCGCTTCCCACTTCAACCTATCCGAATTTGCTTGTCCCTGCTGTAATAGGGTTATGCTTCATCCCAAGCTTCTGGGAAAATTAGTAGAATTAAGGAATGTCTTGGAAAGACCGGTTTATATTACCTCCGGGTATCGTTGTCCCAGATATAATCAGAAGATCGGAGGAGTAGTAAACAGTTACCACTGTATCGGGCTGGCGGCAGATATCAAGGTAAAAAATATCAACTTAATTGAACTTTTAGAGATATGTGAGAATATAGACTTTAACGGTATCGGCTTTTACGAGAAGAAGGACTTCCTCCATCTGGATGTAAGGCCCACCAAACGTAACCGCTGGAGGGAATAAATTGGTC
>Ga0210003_1003059_pt1 | contig 13830 bp, 9 predicted proteins | sample LantaG_FD_182804 | JGI IMG/M metagenome (GOLD analysis project Ga0210003, IMG submission 182804) | Deep subsurface microbial communities from Baltic Sea to uncover new lineages of life (NeLLi) - Landsort_02402 metaG (SPAdes) (version 2) | ecosystem: Environmental > Aquatic > Marine > Oceanic >... | reverse complement strand
AATTAAGGGACAATAACAATTTTAAAAAGTTTTGTCCCTTAATCATTAAATTTATTCCGAATATTTTTCTTATTCAAAAACTGTAAATTAAATATTAACAGAATTAATGTAGAGAATAAACGCTTGATGTGCTTTTTTAATATATATAAAAAATTATCTTTAAGCAAAAAATACTTACACTAAAAAAAAGAATTAAGAATAGTATAAGATAACTTAGTATTAAATTAAAATTTATACGGCCGAAAGTAGATTTTTCAGATTGTTATAGATTTTATTATTTTCTTCCATGCAAAAGTTGCGAAACTCGTCTACTAGCCTCCACCAAATCCTTATAAATAAAGCCTTTCAGCGATTTTACTGAAGGGCTTTATTGTTTTTATAAATTAATTTCAAGAAAAAGAAGGATTTTTAAAATAAGTGTAGTATTTTACATAATAGTGTGAAGTTTGATTTTGTATCAATATCAAAAACATGTAAATATAATACAATTAAATATTGAAAGCCAGAAGATAATTATCGGGAAATATATCAAGTAAGGAAGAGATTAAAAAAAGAAGAATTTAGCTGGAGTGGAAAAAATATTAATTAAATAAATTTGACCAATTGTGCAGGTATGTATTATATTGATTATAGATTTTAATAGACGACTCCCCGGCAATATGCCGGTTAGGCAGCTTATATGGTTGCCTTTTTTTATGGAGGGAATGCTATGAGAAATAGAAGCATAATGTATATTGATGGATTTAACCTATATTATGGTGCAGTTAAAAACATGCCCTGGAAATGGTTAGGTATGGAGAGATACTCTTCACTTCTTCTTCCTTATGACGAAATACAAATAATAAAATATTTTACTGCAAAAATCCTTAGCTCACATAAAGTAAACCAAGGCGCATATATAAAAGCATTATCAACACTTAATAAAGTTCAAATTATATATGGCTTGGCTTCGAATAAATAATGACACCTGTTTGCTTTTATATATAATACATGTAACACACCCGCTACGCCTCTTAACAATGCGCACCCTGGCGGGTTTTTTCTTTGGAGGTTTAAAAAGAACAGACAGAAATAATATTTCAAAAGATTGCTTTAGAATTGACGGAAAAATTCTTTCTTCATGGATTCATACCCTGGTATACATCCGTAATCTTTGTGCCCACCATAGTCGTATATGGAATAGGATACTTGCCATTAAACCCAGGGTTCCGAATAAATTAGCTGGATGGAAGGGGATTTCGAATTCTAAAATATTTTGTCTTTTTTTGATATTTAAGAGATTAATCATCCTGCCTGGCGAATGAGAGAAAGTTAAAAACAATTCTTTCTCTCTACATCTTCTAACCCAAATACCTTCGAAGTTCTTTATAAAAATTTTCCCGAGATCCTACGAAGATAATACTAATTAGTTTTAGCTTGTCATCTAAGATATAAACTATCCTGTATTGGCTCCCTGAAGCTCCAACGACTACTTTTCTGAGTTTTGAAAAAGCTTTTGAAAGCAGAGGATGTTTGCAAGGATTCTCTTGTAAAGTCCGTATTTTCCTCATTATTTTTCTGCAAATTTGAGGAGGAGGCTTTTTTTATCTGCTGGAAAGCCCGCCTTTCAAATTCTATCCTGTAACTCATTTTCTAATTTCTCCAGAGTGATAGTCTTCCTTTCCCGAAGGTTCTTTAAAGCCTTCTGTTCCATTTTCTGTAAAGCCTTGCTCAAACCAGGGCTAAATTCAAAGAAAAGAGATTCTTTTTCACTATCTGAAAGTTTATTAATGGTTTTTTTATTTCTTCAAGATCAATCCTGACCATTACTTTACTCATTGTCTTTTACTCCTTATTTAAAACGATAATAAAGTTTATTTATTGCCCGTATCTTTTATTAGAAAATTTTCTATTTTATCCATATTTATTATAGTTATTAATATATTATATTGTCAGGGGCGAATCCTTTTCTTAGCAGATGACAACCTATTGGATGCTTTGACCATACCTTAAGAAGGAATAAATCTAAGCTTATTTATATTTAACCATCCCAGGTGTTTTATAAAGAAGTTATGAGAAGTTAACAAAATTAGGTCTAAAATTAGTGAATTTGGGGAATAATATAAATAGAATAATTGTTTCACAAAGTTGAAAAAGGCAAACTATCCGAAAGGATAGGACGTAAAGTTATGGGTCTAAGGTGTTTTAACACTATGACCGCCAGACCGCCAGCTTTTTTTATTTTGAAAAATTTATACTTTACCAATTAAATTTGATAAATCTAAGATTTCACCAAGACAAAAATTATAAAGAGAATAGAAAAAATTATGTAAGAAATGAGTTGTTTAAGGATTTTTTATAAAAAAGAAGGATTTTTTAAAAAAATGTCGTATATATTTATTATGGATAGTGTAAATATATAAAAATAAATTAGTCGACAAAAATATTTTTATAAATTTTTTATAAAATGAGGTGAATAAAATGAGAAAATTAATTTTTTATTTTGCTGCCATAGTTTTAATCTTGACTTTAGGAGGTATGGGATTAGCTCAGGGTTTACCTTCTTTAACCGAAAATAGTCCTGCCCCTTCTCCTACTCCTGCCACTTCTTCTATTCCTGTTCCTCCTACTATTACATCTATACCGGTATCTTCTCCGAATGTTTTTTCTTATACTGACCCCACCTGTAGTTTTAACTTTAGTTATCCTTCTGCCTGGAAACCATATGATGAAATTGATGATACAGGGACTTGCAGAGCAGAGGTTGATCTTTTTGAAGGAGATTATATAGTATCGGCTTTTGCGGTATATGTGGAAAATTATGAATCATCTTTAGCGAGTTATGCTATTTCTGTAGAAGAATGGATGATGGATACTCAAAATATGCCTGAATATTATAAAATTAAGGAGGAAGCGGTAACTATAGAAAATTTACCTGCTATCAAAAGATTTTATTCCTGGACTAAGATACACCAAGATGATAATTCCAAGGTTCCTATTAAAGCGATTGATGTTTATTTAGTGAAAGATAATAAGGGTTATATTTTAGAAGGCCAAGTAGTTCAAGATAAATTTGATAAAATATTACCTCAGTTGGAGAAAATGTTTAATAGTTTTACTTTGCCCGGGGGGACAACCGAATCAACTTCTTCTCCGGTATCTGAGGTAACTTCCACGGTAACTACCACCGAGACTCCTTCCTCTTCTACTACTTCATCTACTACTGAGGAAATTGCCTTTAAGTTCTGCCCTTATTGTGGAACTCCTCTACAGCCGGATTATAAGTTCTGTCCTGGATGTGGAAAACCGGTTGCAGTCCAAAGATCAGTGAAAGCTCCGAAAAATGTCGGAGCAAGAAATGGTAATCAGACTAATATAAATTACTCAGAAAATTTAATACAGACAAGAGGATTTTCTGAAGAGAACAATCAATTTAACTATCCAAGAGGTATGAACAAAAGTTATAGTAAACCTTTTAAATCTTATAAACCGGCTTTTATCTCCCGAGGTTTTGGTTCCCAGTTAGTCCGTATTTTCCCACAAAAACCTTTAATCCCCTGGGCAGTTTCTAAACGAATTATGTTAGGCAATTATAATAATTCGTTTCCTAATTCTTTGGGAAAAAAAATTTTCTCTCAGAATTTAGTTATCAGAAGTGCTTATCCGACAAATTTAAATTTTTCCTACATTAAGAAGTTAGGTAAAGAGATAGCTTTTAATCCTAAATTAGGAACAACTTTTCGGGGAGAAAGAATTAATCAATTAGGTTCCTCCTTAAAAAATTTAGGAGGAGGAATTTCTCTTAAGATGATAGTTAGCAAGGCCTCTCCTTCTAAAGAAACCTGGGTTTTAAGAAGTTCTAAAAAAGGTGCTCAAGAGAATGTTTCTATGGGTTCTCCTATAGGAAAAATAGGTTCCAAAATCGGGAATATAGTTATTAGCGAAATCCGATCTTCTTCCTCGTTCGGAGAGTGTTTTTCTGCTTTAGGGAAGGGAATAACTTATGAGATCGGAGCCAAAAGGGAAGCAGAGACCTTACCTTCCTTAACTCTGACTACTCCTTCTCCAGCTCCTACTACAGCTGCTCCCCAAACCACTCCAACTCTTCCTGCACTTTCTCCCTCTCCTGGCCCAGAAGGCATAGTCAGTCCGACTCCCGGGGCTCCTCCTCAAGGGGGAATAACTCTTACTCCCCCAGGCCAACCTGTACCGGCTCAACCTGGACCTGTTGGAATCGCTTTGCCTACTCCAGGTCCTCCTCAAGAACCTCAGATTATCTGGAAACAATACAGCCTGAACCAGGCTTTTGGTCGTAATCCTTTAATTACCGGTTATTTAGAATATCCCTCTACCTGGCTGGTGAATTTAGACTCATTTAATAGAAATGTTACTTTCTCCGAAGATGCCAGTGGTCTTACTTCTTTAACCCTTTTTCCCGGTCTAATGGGACAATTTAGCAGTGCACAAGATCTGGCTCAGCAGATGTCTTATAGGTTACAACAACAGGTTCCCGATTTATCTATATTAAATCAGAAATTTAAAATAGTACCCACTCCTGGTGGTGGTGCAATAGAAGTAACTGAGGGAAAAATAAATTTACAAGGAAGTTACCAGGGCACTAATTTTCGATTTAATTTAGAAACTTATGTTTTATATACTGGAGCTTATGGCTTAGCGCCTGGTATGTCTGGTACGGGATATGTTATTTTAACTCAAGCCCCTCAGAATATTTTTACAGAGAAAGAACAAAAATATTTCAACCATATAATACTTAGCTATAAAAGGGCTTTGGGAGTGGTAAAATAATTTTTTATTGTCCGAAAAAATTGCTAATCAATAAAATTATAGGGAGAAAAAATTGAGCAAAAATAAAAATGCTTTTATTATCATCACCGGGGTAATTATTAGCCTGGTGGGTTTATTTTTATTTCCTTTATTTGCTCAAGGGGTATCTATCACTTTAAATGATGGAACAATTATAAACTTACCGGATACCGAGTTTGATCCCTCCCGATGGGTAGAAAAGGAGATTGAGAAGAAGGATTTTTCACATTATACCTTAGATATTACATCCCTTTCTTTTGAGCAGCAAAGAGAAGTAATTAAATATATTAAGGATAGAGCTGACAAAAATTATCTTACCGGTCAATATTCCCGTCTAATAGAAGAGATGAATATTTTAAAAGCCCTTGCGCTTGCCCAAGGTGAAGATGATTTACTTGCAGAAAGCCTTTATTATCAAGGGAGAGCTTGGTATCGTCAAGGGAAAGATGACGACGCCCGTCAGGCAATCCTTCAGGCCTTAGAAAAATATGAAAATTTGGAAGATAATCAGGGTATTATGAAAGTCTATATTACTCTTGCTGGTATATATCAAAGTTATCAGGACTTGAATAAATCAGAAGAATATGCTCAACTTGCCTACCAATTAGCCGAACAACTTCAGGATATTTCCGGGAAGGCCTCTACCTTTTTAAGTTTTGGAATAATGTCTTTTTATCAAGGAGACTTAGAAAAAGCAGAAAAATATTTTTTAGATGCTTATAATCTTGCAAATCAAGTCGAAAATGTGGAAATAGCCACTCTATCTTTAAATAATTTAGCTTATATATATATAGAAAGAGGAAATTACCAAAAAGCCCAGCAAGTTTGTGAGTCCTCTTTACAGCTAAGTTTAGGGGCCGGTTTTAAGTGTGGAGAATTTGCAGTTAAACTTTCTTTAGCCCGCCTTTATCACGAATCCTGGGGTGATTCTAATCAAGCACTTCAATATCTAATAGATGGACAGATATTAGCTCGAGAAATGGGTCTGGGTTACCAGGAAGCCTGGGTTCTCAATAATATGGGGATAATCTACTTAGATAAAGGGGATTTTGAAAATGCTAAAAAGGTCTTAGAGGAAGCAGAAGAACTTATTCGGTTATATGATATGCCGGGAGATATAGGGGTATACACCAATCTGGGCAGCCTTTATCTACAAACCAATGACCTAAAAAAGGCAGAAAATTATATTACCCGGGTTCTTAGATTAGCTACCACTTTAAATTATCCTTTAACTATAGCCGATTCCTGGATGAATCTGGGAGTGGTCTATAATAATGAGGAACGGTTTAAAGATGCGCTTGCAGCTTACACCGAGGCGATGAAAATATATGAAGAACTAAATATCTCGCCCCGTATCGCTGCCTTAATGAATAATATCGCCTCTTTAAATCAACATCAGAACAATTTAGAACTTGCTTTAGAAAGCCAGTTAGAGGCCTTAAGGATTCACCAGGAATTAAATATGCCTTTTGACCTGGCCTTAGATTATGGTAATTTAGGGACTATCTACCTGGATTTGAAGGATGTGGCTAAGTCAGAAGAATATTTTAAGAAAGGCTTAAAATTAGCCCAAAAATTAAATTATTCCCATATAATTTGGTATTGTCAAACTGGTTTAGGTCGGATTTTATTGGAACAGGGAAAAAGAGAAGAATCTCTTGTTTACTTTAAAGAGGCTATAGATATTTTAGAAGGATTACGAGAAAAACTTACTTCTACCGAAATGAAGAGAGGTTTTTTTGAGAATAAACTCCTGGCTTATGATTTAACTATAGAGGTTCTCTGGGATTTAGGCTGGTTTGAAGAGGCTTTCAATTATACCGAAAGGGCAAGGGCGCGTAGTTTTTTAGATATCCTGGGCGGAACAATGCTTAAGGTGAAAGATGAAGACAAAGAGATGGTCAGTCATCTTCAAGATTTGGAAACAAGGATTAGCTCTCTTCAGGATAAGGAACGCCAGGAGAGAGCTAAACCGGCTGAAGAACAGAACATCGCTTATTTAGGGGAATTACAAAAGATTCTAAAGAAACTTCAACAAAGCTATTTCCAGGCAAGAGAAGATCTAAATCACTATTCTCCCGAAGTAGCTTCTTTAGTTACCATTAATCCCCTTACTTTAAATAAGATAAGAGGAATTTTAGATAAAGAAATTGTTCTATTAGATTATTATATTACCGGAGACAGGATTTTAGTATGGGTTGTAGAGCAGGAGGGAATAAAGACTAAAGAGATAAACATAAAAGATATTAATCTTAACGAGAAAGTAGATGAAGCTCGGAAGGCATTTACAGCTACCGAAGAGGACTATGAGTATCAGAAAATTTGTAAGGAGCTTTACCAGATACTTTTTGCTCAGATAAAACCTTTAATCGGCAATAAGACTACTATAGGAATTATTCCTCATCGCAGTCTTTTTTACCTTCCCTTTCAGGCTTTAATGATGGAAGATGAAAATTTTTTAGTAGGTCGCTATAATCTATTTTATATACCTTCCGCTAGTGTTTACTCGTATTGTTTGGGGAAAAATAGAGGAAATCAGGAGAGTTATCTTGGTTTCGGCAATCCCTCTTTTGAAGGAGAAGACCTATCTCCCTTACCCTTAAGTGCGGAGGAAGTTAAGATTGTAGCTCGAAGCTTCCTTTATAATGATGTTTTTGTCGATAAGGAAGCTACTGAGACAAAATTTAAGGAAATTTGTTCTAATTTTGATGTGATTCATCTCTCTACCCATGGATTAGCTGATGACGAGAGACCTCTTTTTAGTGTAGTTTGTTTAGCTGAAGATGAGCAAAATGATGGGGAAATTAGGGCTTATGAGGTATTTTCTTTAAATTTGAAAGCCAATTTGGTAGTATTAGGAGCTTGTCAGACCGGATTAGGTAAATTGAGTGAGGCAGAAGGGTTAGTAGGTTTGGTAAGGTCATTCCTTTATGCCGGGACTCCCACAGTTACAGCCAGTTTATGGAGCGTATTTGATAGGCCTACAATGGAACTTTTTATAAAATTTTTTAGATATTGGAAACAAGAGGGAATGAGTAAAGTTGAAGCCCTGGGTCGTGCTCAAAGAGAATTAGCGGAAGAATATAGCCTCCCCGTTGCCTGGGCCGGATTTATTCTGATAGGTGATGGTAGGTAGTTACTATTTAATTAGATTATAGACAGGCGAGACGCCTGTCCTATACAGGTAAAAGTTATTTTCCTTCTACCTTCGGGGAGAGCGCAGGGTGAAGGGTTAATCTAAAAAATACTTTTTAAAATAATTTTCTAAAATAAAAAATAAAAAGGAGAAAAAGTAATGAGAATAAAATGTAAATTTATAATAGGGATAATTTTAATTGCTTTTATGCTAAGTGTGGGGATAGTTTATGGTCAGGGGAGTCTCTATTCTGATTCCCAAGGTCGTTTTTCTTTTAACCTACCTGCCGGTTGGAAAGCTGCTTCCCCTTATGATTCTGCTCAAGCAGCTTATTTTGTTTATGCAGTACAACAAGGAAATGTCGGGGAGTTAATTATTATGATTGAAGAGTTACCCTTTAGTGCGAGTATAGATCAATATGCAGCAGCGTCGGAAGAAAATGGTTTTAAACAACTTCCTGGCTATAAATCAGGGACTCAACTTCCTACAACTATTTTTGGTTTACCGGCAGTAAAGAAGAATTTTACCTTCAGTCCCCAAACAGGATTAACTTTACAAGCTGAAGCCTATATATTTATAAGTGGTAACTCTGCCTATACTGTACTTTTAGATGTTTTACCTGAATATTTTGCTCAAACAGAACCAGGTTTTGCTCAGGCGGTGGCGAGTTTTAAAGTTCAAAGTGGGACACCAGTGGTAGTTCAGCCTGCACCTCAACCAATACCGATAACACCAACTCCCACTCAGCCAACGCCAGTTCCATGTCCTACAGTAGAGCCAACTACTCTGCCTCCAAGCAGTTCTGATATTGGTGGAGCACCACCGGCACCTACTACACCAGCTACTCCAGCACAACCAGCAGTACCAACACCTACACCAATTATTCCTACCACACCGGTTCAACCTCCAGTGACTACCGGAATGAATGTATATACAGATCCCCAAGGTCGCTTTGGTATTCCCATTCCTGGCGGCAGCACTACAGCTCAAACCACTGAGATAGGGGTAGTTCTAAATACACCTGGAGGGGCTGGAATTGTAGCAATGTATACTCAAGGAGAACAGTATGTCCAGAGTATGATAGCCCAAATTAAACCCAACCATCAATTTCACGGTCAGAGCCAGCTTCAAGCCGGAAACAGACAGGCCTTAGTCGAGCTTTATTCTAAGGTTAATCCCCAGGATAATATAAATTACGCTACCGTCATAGTTACTTATCCCGGCACACCTTTTATGATAATAGTAACTGTTCCAACAAACAATTATAATCAAGCCCAGCCTTGGATACTGGAGATGATAAAAGGAACATCCATAAGATAAAAACCTTTCTCTCGTTACTTGTCTTATTACTAACAAAAGAAAGTAATATTAAATATAAATGTTTTTTTAACTACCCCACTAAAGTTTACACTAACAATAACATAGGCAGAACTTCTTTATTGAGGTTCTGCCCTTTTAAATTCTTAACAGACTCCAATTGCTTCTTCTAACTTATGATACACCTTTTCAGTTTCATCGCTCATGCAAAAGTTGCGAAACTCGTCTACTAGCCTCCACCATAGTATACTGATTTAGAAATATGAATAATTTGCGAATAATATTGCAAAATATTATCTGTATATAGTTCATAGAATATATATTTTTTAAAGGCATCCATGAAAAATACAAATAATTAACTTATTAATCTTATATTTTCAAGTGCGATTTCCCCCTTAAAAGTTCTAAGTGTTTCCAATAGGGGGAGCCAGACAATTACCAGCCCTTTGGCATTTAGCCGAAGGGCTTTTTTCTTTTTAATTTTTTAAAACAAAGAAGGTTTTTCTTGATGAATCAAGTATAATATAAATAAATAGAAATAACACATTATCTGTTTGTATTTATAACTATCATTATTCATATTAAGTCTTAAGTCGCAAAAATCTCAATGTAAGAAGTCTATAATTTATTAGAGCGAATGAAAGAATATAAAACTTGATGAGATTTTATGAAAAAGAAGGATAAAAAAATGAACATTTTCTGGTATCATCGTCTTTTTATATACCGATTATTATTATGGCGTTTAGTTTTTTTCTGGCATTTGTCCTTAAGGCAAAAAGAATGGGAATGCCGGAAGGTGGAAAAATCTGGAGGACTTTTCAGATGATAGGTCTTATCATCATTATTGTAATTTTGTGGTTTGTCCCATTTAGTATTAATCTGGCTTTCTGGATAGGGTTAGGCATAGTTATTTTTGGTGAAGTCATTTTTGCCTTGGGCTTTATAGCGATGCAAGAACATCCTGAGAAAAAACAAAAAGTGGTCGATTGGGGGATTTACAGGATGAGTCGGCACTCCCATCAATTAGCTGGAATAATTACTGATTTGGGTGTGATTATCATGGGATGGAATCCTGATTCTTCGCTTTATATGATTTTATGGATTTACCTTATTTTACAAATTATCTTTAGTCATTTTTATATATTAATGGAAGAAAGAAAAAATATTGAAAAATTTGGACAGGAATATAAAGATTATATGAAGAGAACACCCAGGTATTTGGGATTAGGTAAAGCTTCCTAATATGAAAAATATATTTGTAGAAAAAATATAATCCTGTTATCTTGCTTTAAGGTTTTAAAAGGGAAATAGTGATGCTTATAATTGTTGGATAACACATGAATAAAGAAAACCTGAATAAAGCAGAATAGTCATATTAATTTCTTTAGCAAAAATATAAAATAAGGCCAGAAGTGCATAGTGTATGAGCAGTTTAAAGCTATTAAGATAAATCGAAATTAGTATATCTAATAATATCAAAAAGATATTCTTAATTTTCCGTGTTTCATACTACATATATGAATTTTGGCCTTATCCCATAGAAGCACGTTTTCAGACATTAACCCGGGGAGCCAGACCATTCCAAGCCCTTTGGCATCATTGCTGAGGGGCTTTTATTTTTTAAATTATTTTACAGAAAAAGAAGGATTTTTGGATAAGCTTGTCGTATGTAGTTTTACAAACTAATTTAGGTTAGGATAAAAAAATATGAATACAAATTTATCTATTGATCTGTTTATCTTAATTGGACTAATTGTTATTGGCTTAGTATTTGTATTGTATTCGCAATTTAAAAAGGAAAAAATAAAACCAAATTATCGTCTCTTTTTTATATTAGGAATGACTTGGGTTCCGCTCGGTGTCGTTTTTTATAAAACTACAAGAAACATTGGTTTTCTAATAATGGGTGTAATATTTTTAATAATTGGATTAATTAATAAAGATAAATGGGGGGAAACGGTAATAGTCAATCCCCAGAAAAGAAAGCTACTGATGATTGGATTAATACTTACTGGACTTTTGGTTTTAACTACTTTTTTATTGAAATATTTCAAATAAAATAACTATACCTACTTTATGATATATGGTTAGAATAAGCGTAGGGAGTATATTTTATTGATAAATAAGGAAAAATTAGCAATTTATCATTATTTATGCTCTTACAGGAAGGCTAATTAATTCCTTTAGTTTATAGATATTTCGCATTTCTTCAATAATTTCACCCCAATAAAAAGTTCTGAAGCTGACCACTAGGGTGAACAAAAATTTTTGTCTATTTATTTGGGCGGTTTTTTGGTAGGATGAATAATATGGAAAACTGGAAAAAAGATAAAAAAATGCTTTTTGAAATGATAATTCTTACTGTTTTGATAATCGTCCAGATTGTCTTATTTATTATATTTTTTAATTATGGCAAAATTTTACCTCTAAAATACATCGGCTATTTTTGTTGGGTATTATCTGCTATTTTTGGTTGGCTTCCCATCTACGAGTTAAAGAAAGAGGGTAAAGTTCTAAAAGGAAAGAGTTATGTTCATACTACAGAATTAGTTACTTCTGGTGTTTATAGTATTGTAAGGCATCCCCAGTTTTTAGCGGGAATATTATTGAGTCTTGCCTTTATTTTAATATCTCAACATTGGTCTATTTTAATCTTAGGTATTCCTGTTATAACCATTCTTTACAAAGATATGTTTAATGCTGATAAATCCGGTATTAAGAAATTTGGTGACGATTATAAACGCTACATGGAAAGAGTGCCAAGAATGAATTTCTTTGCAGGACTCATACAGCTGATAAAGCATAAGAATTCTATTAATGAGAAAAATGAAAAAGACTAAAAAGATTCTTCCACCAACATACTTTATAATACTCTTATTATTATCAATAGGATTGCATTTTATTTTCCCTATTAAGAAAGTAATTTTTCCTCCATATACCTATTTAGGATTTATTTTAATTATTTTTGGTGGGATTATAAATCTTTGGACTGATTTATTATTAAAGAGAAAGAGAACCACAGTAAAACCATATGAGAATCCTACTTATTTAATAACTTCAGGTCCCTTCCGAATTAGTAGAAACCCACAATATTTGGGATTCGCTGCAATACTGTTGGGTGTAGCAATTAATCACGGGACCTTAATCACATTCTTGTCTCCAATTACATTTTTTATTTTAATGGAATTAATGTTTATTTCCTTTGAGGAAAATAATCTTGAAAGAGCTTTCGGGAAGGAATATATAGAATACAAGAATCAGATAAGGCGATGGTTGTAAATTATTAAGTTAAAATTTTTACCAAACATGTTCTAACATCATCCAAAAATAGGCATTCTCATTTTAAAACTTTATAACTCTTCTTTTATTCTTATCCAATCTAAGGTTCTGAAATCGTCCTGTCTGGGAGCCAAGACATTTCGGCCCTTTGACCTTTGCTGAAGGGCTTTTTTATTTTGAAAAGAAGGAAATTTTAAAGATTTGTCGTATAAACAAATATACAAGAATGGCAAAAGTATTTGGACAACTTGGTCTTAAAGGTGAGCAAACTATAGTAAGAAATATCCATAATACTGTGGATATTGTGTTATTTTCGTAGGATAGACGTAATAATGCATCTATTGGTAGTTATACACAATGCTAAAAATGGAGGTAGGTTAACATGTTGATTAATCTTAAAGGTTGTTACACTATATTAGGAAAAATACACTCTTCCCCAAAGGAACATAGATTTCAGTTTAAAGTTCATTTAGAGGATAAATCTTCGATTATCGTTGACATAATTTCAGATGAAAGTATCGTTGAATCATTCCGTAACTACGAGGTTTCTAAAGAAATGTGGGATGTTTTACAAACGGATATACGAGATGGAAAAACCCTGACTCCAAAATTGCAAGCTGAACTCTCATCGATGACATCAAATATTTCGAAAGCGACTAAAAAGGTATTATATCTTATTAAATATTGCTTAAATTGTCCAGATTTAAATGATAACTTATTTTCCAATAAAGGTATTTATTGGTCAATAGATAAATCTAAATGGAAAAGGATACCCGAGATAATTTGTGTAACCGTAGATGAGCATCTTTTATTACCGCTCAACGAAAAAACTTCTAATTCTATTCAGAGTTATATAGAAGATGATTTTGAACCTTTCATTGCATTGAGACATTTACATAGGGCAAAGAATGAAAGCACTCCTCGTCATAAATGGATTGATGCTACCATAGCTGCAGAATTGGCAATTAAGGAGTTTTTAATTAGACTTAAACCAGATATTAAAACTCTTTTATTAGAAATACCTTCCCCTCCATTACATAAGTTGTATGGTTCAATTTTAGAATATTATACAAATGAGAGGTCGCCAAAGTTAAAAGAGCTTGCCGAAGGGGTAGAGATGAGAAATAAACTTATTCATAGACCGAAAGATATACATATTGATACTGAACAGGCCAATCAATACATTCACGATGTAGAAATAGCCATTTATCATCTGTTAACTTTACTTTATCCCGATGATTCTATTACGAAGCATTTTTATAGGCCTCCTCAAAGCTATAATAAATTCCATAGGT
>Ga0210003_1003058_pt1 | contig 13831 bp, 16 predicted proteins | sample LantaG_FD_182804 | JGI IMG/M metagenome (GOLD analysis project Ga0210003, IMG submission 182804) | Deep subsurface microbial communities from Baltic Sea to uncover new lineages of life (NeLLi) - Landsort_02402 metaG (SPAdes) (version 2) | ecosystem: Environmental > Aquatic > Marine > Oceanic >... | reverse complement strand
CTAGATCACCTAGGGTACAGAGGTTAGGAAATTATTTGTTAGAAAAGCAATATTTAGCTCCTCAAGGCTTTCAACCAGTTGATCAGGAGACATTTCAATCTGAATTCCTAAGGCTTCTAAAACATCTTTGTCTCCAATTTTACCCGTCCATCCAATGCAAGTAGAACCAGAATCATTTCCAGAAATGGCAATCTCAGTATCAGAAGGGTTAATTTTACACTGTGAGAGATTCGTTGGATCTGAGCAAAAAAGAACTAATAATAAGACTAAATTCATTCTATTTCTAAACCCTCAAAAAATTGCCCTAGATGACCTTAAATCAACCTAGATTACCTAGAGTACAGAGATTGGGAAATTATTTCTAGAAAATTTCGGTAGCTAGGATCAAGCTACGTCAAGGGAAGGCTATCTACAACTCCGGCAAGTTTACGGTATAAATTGACGAAAATGGCTTCCTTGATCAAAATGCCTATTCTAATCAGGAGAAAAAAATGATTAAATATATGTTTATATTTTGGCTTGGGTTTGTTACACACCTTTGTGGATTTCACATTACAAAAACTATTTCTGTATCTGATCCTGACTTAGACGAAGTAAATGGTTCACAACTAGCTTTCAATGATAAAGGTGATATTGTTCTATTATGGAATGCTAAGGTCAACAATAAAAGCGCTCTTCAGCTTTCAGAAAAGGTTAATGGGTGCTCATGGTCAAAAACTCAAACTTTATCTTCATGGGGAGAAGAAATATCAAATACTGGTATTCATCTAGACTCAAAAGGCGTTACTTCTATCTGGTGGAAAGATACAGAAAGCAAAGAAACAACTCTGCATTTGATTCAAAAGCCTTTAAAGGAAGAAAACCTTAACTACTCTATGCTTCCCTCTAGTATTTTTAGTGAAGGTGTTATTTTGACAAACGGAAATTTTGCTCAAATAACTTCTGATCTAAATTATTCTAACATTAATGTTTGTGGCAACATTACAAAATCTCTGCACATTAGAGAATACTCACCTTCACAAAGACCATCAGCAATTAACAACTTTACCAAAATGCAATTGGTTCTCGATATCCCAAGTTTTATTTCAAATCATAAAACTCATGAGTTTGTTGTTTGGACTGAGCAAGATCTTTCATTAAATTGTAGTTGGTACAAAGATGGGCAATGGTCATTACCTGAAAAACTTGGAAATTTACCAAATACAGCTTCTGTTGTTAATAATACATCTGGTGTAATTGATCAAAAAGGTAGAGGAGCACTGGCAATTCCTCTTTTTGATCAAAGCTCAAATGAAATGAATTTTTTTGTAACTTCTTTCTCTGAAGGAGTTTTTTCTCCTGTTCAAGAAATTGGGAATAATGAATTCGCAGTTGGACCGAATTGTTCAATAAATCAATTTGGTGACATCTTTATAGTTTGGACTTCTGCATACGATAAACTAGGTCATGTTGGAGCTGCCTACAAATTACATAATCAAGAAGAATTTACTCTAGTCGATACGACAAATCTAGATGGCGATAATCTTTTTCCAATAGTTCGTTGCAAACCAACGGGGGATTTTATTATTCTTTGGGAAAATATCGAAGAAAATGATGTGGCCAGCTTGTGCGGCATTCAGTTTTCTATTGATAAGCAGAACTTCCTACCTCCGATAAAGCTTTACTCAGGTAAAGGGGGTGATTTGCACTTTCAAGACTTTCTTGTAAGTGGAGAAGATCAAGGAATTATTACGTGGATTTTTGAGAACAAAATTCAAATTTCTGAATTCCATCTATAAAAACCGCTCCCTTTGAAGCACCCTCCAAGGGAGCAGGAATGATTTTCAGAAAAGTTTTGTAGCTAAGATCAAGCAACGTCTAGGAAAGGTTATCTGCAACTTCGGCAAATTTACGTAAAAACTTCGACAGCTTTGTAGGATTTGGCTTTGGCTTTACGCTGAAAGCCATTTTTTGATAGCAGAATGGCTAAATCTACAAATAAAATAATAATCATATAAAAGGCTTCAATAAAGCAGACTGTCTAAATAAAAAAACCGCAATATTGACTCAAAAAACTCAACTATTATACAATTTAGAAATTAAAAACCTAATAATTTAAAAGAGGAATGATGAGCAAAATTCAAAAAACTAATTTACGCCTAAATTATCTTTCTAAAGACAACAAAGCAACAAGAAAAAAATGGCTGGTATCCAATTTTATTTTTTTCGGGTTTAATTGGATTCTTTTTGCTCTTTTACTTATTACATCTCAGATTCGTCTAGTAAGTAATGAAGTTATTGCTGAAGCAGGGCTTTGGGCTTTTTATTCGTTACTCCTTGGAAGTTTATTCTACTATTTTTCATACAAAAAATTTGGAAATCGCCTTTTAACCTGGTCCCTTTTGTCACCTTTGCTAATTATTATGAAGTACATCAATAGCATGCATAGCAGTTCCGAGGGGTATGGAAATGAAATTCTTGAATATTTACCTTTTTGGGGCATTTGGGATGCCGACCTTCTTGGGGCCATTTTTGTTCTCATTCACTCTAGCCTTTACTGCTGGTGGTATTTCTTGAGCTATAAACTAAGGAAAATAAACAAAATCATTAACCCAAAGGTAAACGAAAATGACTTCAATTACTATGTTAATGAAATGAAACTCGCGGCTGATATGGGTAATTTGGATTTGAAATATAGCAAATCTATAAAAAGATGGCCTCAGTTTGAAGAACGTCTCCAGAAAGAGTATCTCTTAAAAAAATCTGAGTTGTCAAAATGAAAATCGTGATATTTTTATTATAAGCTGAATCTTGGCAATATAACTATTTGGTCCCGCGATTAGAAGAGCAATAATGGATGAAATTTATATTTATCGAGTTGTCAAATCCCCTTTGCATGTAGGTATCGCTTCACGAAATATTAAATTGAAACACCAACTCTCCAAATCTGGACACCAGAAAATTCAACAAAACGCTATAGAAATTCGACAAAAAAGTAGGCAACCTACATAGCCATTTTTAAATATTGCTAATTATCCAAAAGATTCAAAATCCCAGCCGTACTATTTCTTGCAATCGACTTTTTGCTTTTCTCAATAACAAATATGCACATTCAAATTCTATAAGATTACTTTGAGTATATTTTCCATGGATAAAATGTTTGCGTTGAATCGCATCAATCCCTTTTTTCGTCCTAGGCCCCGTTGACTTCCCTCCATGTAATCTACATCGTCCGTTTCTCATAGCAGGCTGACGACAAGGCTTTCCTGTTCGTTTAGATTTGGCGCCACAGAGGGCAAGAGGTATTACCTCACTTTTTTTCATGCCCCCCTCCATTAGTGAGAGTTCCAATGATCGCTTTTCCTCCATCACTTACGTGAGTAACAAATACTTGTTGCTGCCCTTTATTCCTGTACTTAATCAACGTGAGTAGAGTTTCCTGCGATAGCCTTAATAGCTTAGAAGCCATGTTAACTTGACTGTTTGAACTGGATACGTGTTCAGAGCACTTGGCCCTACCTAATCGATTTATTCCTTGGTGGTGGAGGACGATGAATTGCTGCACTAAGGAAGCTTCAATAGGATCTGAAGGACGCATTTTTTCAAATGCACAAAGAACATATTCGACCATGTCATCTTTTTCAAAACCATATATATTCTCCCCAGTTAAGAGAACGTAATATAAAGCATGAAGAGGTTCACTTTGACCTGTAGCCTGACATATCCGGTTCTCAAATTCTTTATCCTTAAAAACAACATCCCCATCCTCCGAAACGTCTATTACTTTTTTAGGATCTATTTTTGAAAGTTTATTGCTCATATTTCCTCTTCCAAATTAAAGGACATTAGGGACAGAAAGGACAAAACCCCTTATTGTCCCTTTTGTCCTAAATTTTCCTCACCTGCATCATACAAGAAAGGATTGATTTCAAATACATCACTTGGCGCTCCCTTTTCAGGTTGCAGCTTCCACTCTTTCAACATATCGTGCTCTTTAAGAAGGGCAATGCCTTTAGCAAGATCGCACTTTTTATAGCGCCTAAATTTTCTTTGGCATTCTCGAGAGGTAAATCTTTCTCTATGCTCCTCTAAAACCCAGTTTAAGATAGACCTCGCAATGACTATCGAGGGATCTGCTTGTGACAAATCAAAAATAACTAATGCATGGTTTGTGAGACAATGGCCCATTTGCACTGCGGCCTTCATGTCTTCTATACTTATCTCTCGAATCTGTGGATCTGTATTCTGATACCTCATGAAGTGTAATATTCCTGCTATCCGAGCAATTGCTCCTGAGAGCTTGCCAGCCCAATCTGTGATATGAGTAAGGTGACCTAAATCCTCCCTCATAAGAGATTCAAGTAGCTGAGAATATTCCAACCATTTCCGATACGCCTCTTTACTAAGCTTCAATTTGCAAGTCCCGAAATCAGTTTTTCTGAGTGACTCTACGGCATCTAAGAGAATCCTCATCGCGGTCTGATATTCTGCTCGAATGCTCGGAGAAATCGGAGCTACATCCAGTTTTCTGTGACCAATATTTGAAGGTGGAATGACATAAAGAAAACGACCTAGAAGCCCCCTACCCTTGAATGTGCTATTCCTACAGATCGTCGTAATCACTTCAGGTTGTGCTGTAAGACCCATAGTCAACACTGCCCTATTTAGAAAAATCGGCGCCCGTGAGCCACGACCAACTCTGACAGGGCTGCCTGAATGCCCCTGTAAAAAAAGATCAAGATTTGCTTTGCCGCCAGAATAAAGTCCCCCTAGAATGTCAAAAATTCCTCCTTCATCACTCAACACAGCCATGGATCCTTTATTCTCTGCCATGATAGTTCCGAGGTGTTCAGGAGTAATATCACCAGTCCAAAGTTGCGGCACCTTAGGCACTTCTGGGATATTATTTTCTAATCTTTCTATCTCTTCCTGAAGCTCATCGAACTTTTCATCAGACATTCCTTTTGGCCCAACATTTCTCAGGGTTTTCAATCGAGCTTCTGTCGTCTTTTTTTGGCTTTCCGCAGACTTAATTTGAGGCTCCAATTTTAATTTCTGCTCGTATTCCCACTTGCGCAAGGGTGCAGTCACCTCGGAATAGATTTTGGACTTTCTTGAAGCCGGGGGAAGTACTGCTAGAACCCAAAGATTTGTTGGTTCGCTGTAATCTTCTTTAACCTGTACTTCGAAAGCGCTTTGCATGACAGTTGCAATCGTAGAAAGCACTAGCATGGCTGGCAACTCAATAGGCACTTCTGTAGATCTTGCTAGCTCTTTAACATATAGATCAAAGGGCTCAGGAAATACAGCTTGCGGCCAAGGCAATAAAGCAGGCCCCTCCCTTAAAGGAAGGGGCTGACTCCAATCTTCTTTACTCATAGCAGTGAACGTTTCTTGACTCATTCGTCGTCCTCCTTAAATTCCAAGCTCATAGGCCATTAATTTTCTCTGTTCCTCTGAAGCTGAAGGGTTATCTCGTTTCCAATCTTCATAGTCATTCAAACTGGAATGATATCGAGAAGAAATCCCTCGATTAGGATGTCTTGGATAGATTGGCTTAGCTCTTTTATAAAGAAATAATTTGAAATCTTGATTTGAAGAGGGCTTATTAGATATAGTCATGAGTACAACTCCTGATGTTTGGGGTTTAATTAAGTTTAGAGGGGCGGTACGAACGCCCCTTTTTTATTTACTCTCATTGAGATAGCTCAGAAGGGCCTCTTCATCCAAGATGACTTTACGCCCCAGCTTTCTCGCAACTTTGTCACGAAATCCATCTGTATTTTTGAAAAGAAGGTTTTTAAGCGTATTCTCAGTAAGAAATGAGTATTTTGAACTTGCTTCTTTCTTACTCAAAAACTTGGTTGATAATTCTGTCGTCATATCTTGCTCCTTTATTTGCTCCTGCTTGCCGGCAGATTCCTTAAACAACTAAAACAAGACTAAAATTACCCAAGGTTGATTTTTGGAAAAACGTCGCAGTTAAGGTATAAATTTTGGGTCATATAGGCTGCCATTTTCCGCAAGCGCTTCTTTGATCCAATCATCAACAAAATCACCTAGATAGAAATTCAAAAACGACTTGTAGACCTCGAAGATTCTACACTGGAAAATTTGTTCACTTGAGAAGCCTATGGATTCCAAGATCTTGGTTAAAACGAAAATTACATAACGTAAATAAATAAAATTCGTTCTAGATGAGGTTTCGAAAAACACCCCTGGGATTGTCACAATTGTATCATACAGACCGTCTTGCCTTTTAGGTTGTTTGAGAGGACGCCCTTTTCTTGTTCCCGGAGGTCTGGGGTCGACTAGTCCTATCGGATCTTCCAAAGTCCTTGCCCTTTGGTGCTCTGGTTTAGCATTAAGGAATGAGCTCAGCTCCAATAACTTTGTCAGGCCCTTGTCTTTGAGGATTTCCATTCTCATCTCTTTTTGAGTCGGAATTGCATCACCTTTAAGGAACCATTTAATCTGAGCTGCCGCCTGAATAGCCATTTTATGCATTTTGTCTTTGTCTAGATCTAATCTGACTACTGATATTCCTAGAAATTCTTGCGCATGCTTCGAAAAAGGATATCCTTTTTCAAGTGCCAACTTTAAAAAACTTTTGCAATCGACGTACTCATTTAACAAAGCAGGCCTATTTCCATGTTTATTTTCATATTTAATTGCGATGTTGATCAAATTTTCATATGAACTGTCCTTTTCCAATGTTGTTCGATCATCAAAGTCCAAATAATAGGCCAAACCAAAGGTATTCTTCTGCGCCTCCATTAAGAATTCCACCAACCTATTTTCAAACTCAGCTAAATCTTTGGGAGGATTAACTGACTTTGGAGCCCTTTCAATGGCCAATTTCAAGCACTGCTTTAGAGGGGCGGGCAGCACCCCTTCTCTTAATTTCTTCCCCTTCCAGAGAAGTTTCATCTTTTTAGATTTAGCCACTTTTTTCCTCCTTGAAAATTTCCTCCGTCATTTTGGCCACAGCATCGATAGAGCGTGACTCAATAAGATGACAATATTTTTTCGTAACTTGTATGGATCTGTGGCCAAGCAAAAGCCCAATTTCACCCAGGCTAAGCCCCTGACCAAGCATTTCTGTGGCATAGGAATGACGACAGTCATGCCCTCGAAATCCCTTCAACTTAGCGACTCTTATAGCGGTCCGAAATGCTCGACGGAGATCGAGCGGCTTGCTCCGATCTTTGCTAGGGAAAATATAACCAATCGAAGCACCCCTTACAGAAAGGTCCTGCAACAGTTCTAATGCAAGCCCGCGAATCGGAATAGACCTCATATCACTGTTCTTAGACTCGGTGATTGTAATCCGTCCTTTTGAGAACTCGACATCAGTCCATTTGAGAAATCTTGCCTCATTGTACCTACAGCCCGAGCTGAGCAAAAGCACGACGAATGTGTAAAGATAGGGGTTTTGGCTCTTCTTACAGGCCTCCAGAAAGCTCTTACGCTCATCTTGAGTAAGAAATCGAGTCCTTTCACGGGGCTCCTTCTCCCGAGACACCCTTTTTACTGGATGATCCGTGATCCACTCCCATTGCCTTAGGCAAACGGACATTAAATGGCTTAAGGTAGCGAGGTAACGATTAGAGGTACTCTTACTTCTGATTATCCCTTTAGGTGTAGGTTCTGAAAGAAGCTGCTGCTTTTTTTCGACGATAATTGAAGGCCTGATATCTTGTAGGTAAAGATGGCCCAACTCTTTCTGCCACCATAATAAATGCCCTCGTTTTACTACAGATGTGTGCTCTTCCCTGAAATACCGCTCAATCGCCTCTTTAAGCGTGTGCCGTTTGCTTTCCGAATAAAGCTGATGACGACCACAACGAATGTCCGTCTCAACCTTTTGAATCCACTGCTTGGCGTCAGTTTTGCGATTAAACGTAGCAGTTAAGGTCTTGTGTCCCTTAAGTCGTACTTCAGCCTGGTAGCGGGTAGATCCATCTTTTATGTCGCGTTGTCGAATATAGCCCATTTTGACTCCTATATTAGCGAGCACAAGATTAGTAGTCCTGAGGACACAGCAATCTTTGCTCTTGGTGTTTAGTTACTTATCTAGGAGTATTAAAGCTAATGCCGTAATTCTGACGGAATAGAAACTCCAAAACATGATCCAATTCAAATTGAATGGAACCAACGTTCTGGTTGTTTAAGGAAATCGGTAGTCCGGCAATACTACGGGATTTCAGAATTTAGAAATGTTTGGCCAGAGCCAGAATCGAACTGGCGACACAAGGATTTTCAGTCCTCTGCTCTACCGACTGAGCTATCTGGCCAAAAATGATAGCTTACGGCAGTAGGCCGGTTCTTTTCAAGGATTTTTCTCTATTGCTAGAATATCTTTCATAATGTTGAGAGATTCTTGCATTTGGAGGTCTTGGTCTCCCCAGGGGGGATTGGAGATACGGCGGAAGGCTCTAGCCGAGCGTCCTTGGATTTTATTTTGCATTTCGATGAACTGGACAAAGTTTTTGTCGCTGGCTAATCGCTCACTACTGTTTTGCTTTAATGCTGGAAGCGCTTTCTGGAGGCGGTCTCCTGGTCTATGAAGATTGGGCAGGTAATTTTTTTGGAACCAAGTCCGGTTTCTAAAGTCTATGTCGGTGAGGGGGTCTATGTAGGCGGAGGCGACCTGGTCACTCGGAAGGGGGTTTTCCAAAAAGCGTTCGCCAATTTTATAGGAAGCAAATTGGGTGGGAACGACAATGTCGGCTTTAACTCCTTCTATTTGGGTGGAGCGTCCCGAGACGGTGTAGTAACGACCAACGGTTACTTTGTAGAAATTTTTGGCTTCTTTGTCTGTGATGGTCTGATATTGAATGGTCCCTTTTCCATAGGTTGTTTCATCCCCAACGACGAGAGCTGCTCCATAATCTTGCAAAGCTTGGGCCACAATTTCCGCTGCTGAGGCAGATGCTCGAGAAGTAAGAATGATAAGGGGGCCATCATAGAAGAGGCGCCCATCAAGGTTGCGCAGGTATTTGATCTTTCCGTGGGAATATTTGGAAATGACGACGACGCCTTTCGTGATGAAGAGCCCTGAAATTTTCACAGCTTGAGTGAGAAATCCCCCTGCATTTTCGCGCATGTCGAGGATGATGCCTTTAAGAGGGGCTTGTTTTTTTAGTTTCTTGATCGCCTCGCGCATATCGCTTTCAGCGCTAGAGCCGTGTCCACCTTCGTAAAAGGAGGGAAGGGTGAGAATACCTATGTGTCCATCCGCGACGGGCTCTGAGGTGTAGCGAAGCCTGTCCTCATTCATCATGATCTTTTCACGAATGAGATAGACTTCGTGGATTTTTTCACTTGGGTCTCTTTGCAAGCCGAGGCGAAGTTCCTTATTGCCCTTTCCCTGCATAGATTTGAGGACTTCTTCATAGCTCTTAGAAGAAATTTCTTCCCCATCGATTTCGATGATCCGATCTCCTGGAGCAATTTTTCCACTCCGATGAGCGGGGCCCCCTTTGATGAGATCTTCAATGAGGATCCCATTGATCCCCTCTCTGAGGACAACGCCTACTCCCTCAAACTGTTTTTCAAGAGCTGTACGCATATCACGCGCTTCTTCGGGGCTAAAATAAGCTGTATGCGCATCAAGACTTTTTGCTAAGGCTCTTAAGCTATGAAGAGCAAGATGATGCTCCTTAGCTTCGCTACTTGCTGTATAGTCCGACTCCTTTCTCCGAAATCGGCCCTCCCATAAGGCAAAAATTTTCTCTCTATCTTTAGGAGACCAATCTTCCATGCGATTGGCCCGCTTCTCTTCTAAGAGAATGCGAATGAACATCTTGTGGAGTCTTTTTTTTAATCCAATCTCGTCTGCTGCATAAGAAAGATAGGTCTCTCCTCGAGTCGGCTTCACATCAAATGCAGAGAGAACAAGTTCCTTTTGAATCTCTTCGCGCCATTTTTTTGCCCTTACAATCGCATTTTTCACGAGCGTATTGATCTTTTCGAAATCAGAAAGGTCATTTGCGGTGTAACGCTTCACCCCTTTTTCTAGTTTTCTCTCAGGGATATTGAAAAATGCTTTTACCTCATGATCCAATAGATACATTTTGCTATTATCGAACTGCTCAATAAAGTTTTTCATTGACCGAGCAAGGATAGAAGGATCGATTTTTTCGTGCTGAACGTGAATGGAGAGCATCTCTTCAAACGTATCTTTCACATCGCTTTTTTTGAGCTCGAGCTCGCCAAAAAGCCCGACTGAAAAGAAGAAAATAAGAAAAGGTATTTTTTTGATCAGCCCCATCTCTTTCTTCTTAGCTGACTGAAATATTTTTTTACATTTATATTTTTCTACAAGATTGCAATTGGGCTTTGCAAAAAAAACGATCTCAATATATAGTTTGTCCTATTCTCTTAGTGAAATGCAAAAGGAGTAGGCCAAAGATGCCGACAATTAATCAACTCGTTCAAAAAGGCCGAAGACCTAAAGTTCGAAGAAAAAAATCACCAGCCTTGAATAAATGCCCTCAAAGACGAGGTGTATGCCTTCAAGTAAAGACTAAAACCCCTAAGAAACCGAACTCTGCTCTTCGAAAAGTAGCTTGGGTCCGCCTCTCAAACGGGAAAGAAGTCATTGCCTACATTGGTGGCGAAGGCCATAATCTCCAGGAGCACAGCATTGTTCTCGTTCGCGGAGGTAAGGTGAAAGATCTTCCGGGTGTTCGATACCATATCGTCCGTGGAGCGCTCGACTGCGCTGCTGTTCAAGATCGCAAGCAAGCCCGCTCAAAATACGGGTCAAAAAAGCCTAAATAAGGAGTAGTCATTATCCATGTCACGTAGAAGACGCGCCGAGAAGCGCAATATTGAACCCGACCCAAAGTACAACAGTTTGGTCCTCTCTAAGTTCATTAACAAAATTATGCTCGATGGCAAAAAGTCTCTTTCACGAAAAATTGTTTATGGAGCTATAGAGAAGTTTGCCGACAAAATTAAAGCAGAAAACCCTCTAGAGGCTTTTGAACAGGCTCTTGAGAATGCTAAGCCAATGCTAGAAGTAAAGTCCCGTCGTATCGGTGGTGCTACTTATCAAGTCCCTATTGAAATTTCACCTGATCGCCGCACCTCTATGGCAATGCGCTGGATCATCCGCTACTCGCGAGAAAAAGTGGGAAGAACTATGGCTGATGGTCTTTCGCAAGAACTAGCCGATTGCTTCCAAAATCAAGGGGCTACCATCAAGAAAAAAGACGAGACACACCGAATGGCAGAAGCCAACCGCGCTTTTGCTCACTACAAGTGGTAATTTGAAGAGGACTAATGGCACAAAAACAACGACCTGAAACAGACCAACTAGACAATGTCCGCAATATTGGGATTATGGCCCACATCGATGCGGGCAAAACGACCACGACAGAGCGGATTCTTTTCTATTCTGGACGCCTCCATCGCATTGGCGAAGTTCACGAAGGTGCTGCCACCATGGACTTCATGGAGCAGGAAAAGGAAAGAGGGATCACTATTACCTCTGCCGCAACAACCGTCTATTGGGATGGCTGCAAAATCAACATCATCGATACCCCCGGACACGTCGACTTCACCGTTGAAGTGGAACGCTCACTTCGCGTTCTCGACGGGGCTGTAGCCGTCTTTGATGCTGTTGCAGGTGTTCAGCCACAATCTGAAACAGTATGGCGCCAAGCCACCCGCTACAACGTTCCTCGCATCGCGTTCATCAACAAAATGGACCGCACCGGCGCAGACTTCTTCGCAGCTGTAGAATCGATGAAGGAAAAACTCGGAGCCAATGCTGTCCCCGTCCACTGCCCTATCGGCGCAGAGGGTGACTTCAAAGGGATGGTAGACCTAGTCTCCATGAAAGCCTACCTCTTCCTCGACGAGACAATGGGAGCCAAATACGACACAGTCGATGTCCCAGCAGACCTTCTCGAAAAATCAAAAGAATTGCGCACAGCCCTTCTGGAAGAACTCGCAACTATTGACGAGTCCGACGAAGAATTCATGATGAAAGTTCTGGAAGCTCCAGACACTCTTACCGAAGATGAAATTCATACTGTTATTCGTAAAGGTGTTGTGACCAACAAATTCAATCCTGTCCTTTGTGGAACGGCCTTCAAAAACAAGGGTGTACAGCCTCTACTAGATGCTATTATCCGCTGGATGCCTTCACCTCTTGATCGCGGGACCATCAAAGGTTTTGATGCTGATACAGACGAAGCTATGGAGCTCGAGCCTAGTGATGACTCTCCCCTTTCAGCTCTAGCCTTTAAGGTAATGACGGATCCTTATGTTGGACGCCTAACCTTCGTACGCGTTTACTCTGGTGTTCTGGAGAAAGGAAGTACTATTCTCAACACCACTAAAGGAAAAAAGGAACGCGTTTCTCGCCTTCTTGAGATGCATGCCAACCAGCGTAAAGACCGCGAAGAATTTTTCACCGGTGACATCGCAGCTTGTATCGGATTCAAAAATACATCTACCGGAGATACTCTCTGCGCAGAGGGAGTACCACTACTGCTAGAGAAAATGGATTTCCCTGAGCCTGTGATTTCGATGGCGATTGAGCCTAAATCTAAAGCAGATAGAGAAAAACTCTCTGTTGCCTTGGGCGCCTTAGCTGAAGAAGATCCAACTTTCCGCGTTTCAAGTAACGAAGAGACCGGACAAACCATTATTGCTGGTATGGGTGAACTTCACCTCGACATTTTACGTGACCGGATGATGCGCGAGTTTAGCGTGGAAGCAAATGTCGGCAAGCCAGAAGTTTCTTACAAAGAAACCCTCACCAAGCCTGGCAAAAACGTCACAAAGTACGTCAAACAAAGTGGTGGTAGAGGACAATACGCTCACGTTGAACTTGAAATTGAGCCCAACGAAAAAGGCAAAGGAAATGAGGTCATCAGCAAAATTGTTGGTGGTGTCATTCCAAAAGAATATATCCCTGCTGTTATCGCGGGTGTTAAAGATGGCCTTACAACAGGTGTTGTGGCCGGCTACAATATGGTCGACGTCAAAGTTACCATCGTATACGGATCCTTCCACGAGGTTGATTCGAACGAGATGGCCTTTAAAATCTGTGGATCTATGTGTATGAAAGAAGGAGCGCAGAAATGTGCACCAATCCTTCTCGAACCGATCATGAAGGTAGTTGTAACAACTCCCGAAGCATCCATGGGAGATGTCATCGGTGACATTAACCGTAGACGAGGAAAAATCATGGCCCAAACTCCGCAAAAAGGAAAAGTCGTTGAAGTAGACGCCGAGGTTCCTTTGAGTGAGATGTTCGGCTACTCTACACAACTCCGCTCTCTTTCATCTGGTCGAGCGACCTACGCGATGGAACCGAGCCACTTTGAAAAAGTACCAAATAAAATCCAAGAAGAAGTTACGTCAGGAAAAAAGCGTTAAGAAGGAACATATGGCAAAGCAAGCAACTAAGCAACAACCTGTAAAACCCGTTTCAAAACAAAAGATCCGGATCCGCCTTAAAGGGTACGATCAGCGAGTCCTTGACCATGCGGCGGCAGACATCGTCGAAACGGCAAAGAGCACCGGCGCTCGCGTCGCAGGCCCGATCCCTCTACCAACTAAAAGAGAGATCTACACGGTTCTTAGATCCCCTCACGTGGACAAGAAATCACGCGAGCAGTTTGAGATGAGAACGCACATCCGCCTTCTCGATATTCTTAACCCTACACCCGATACAATCGACAAGCTCAAAGTTCTTCCTGTCGCAGCTGGTGTAGACATTAAAATTAAAGCATAATCCGAAATACTCTTCAGATTATAACAAAGAATTAAGCTCTCGAATTTTTTCGAGGGCTTTTTTTTGATCGATAGGCTCAGAATGAGTCAGCAA
>Ga0210003_1003055_pt1 | contig 13844 bp, 19 predicted proteins | sample LantaG_FD_182804 | JGI IMG/M metagenome (GOLD analysis project Ga0210003, IMG submission 182804) | Deep subsurface microbial communities from Baltic Sea to uncover new lineages of life (NeLLi) - Landsort_02402 metaG (SPAdes) (version 2) | ecosystem: Environmental > Aquatic > Marine > Oceanic >... | reverse complement strand
AGCGTGCATATTTCGGTCCCCTGGTTGATTGCGTTGAAGTGGATTCAGAAGTCAATACCGGCGTCGGTCAAGGCCCGCATGAGCCCATGCATTGCCGCATGTGGGACTTGCCAGATACCGCGGTTCACTTGATTAGTTGCGGCAATCAGGGCCACAGCGGCGGTGGCAACGGCCTGCAATCGCTCTTCCGTGGTCGGTTCCGGTTCGGCTTCCTGCTGCATGGAAACCGCCCCGTCGGCCAGCTTGATGGCGATGGCAGGATCGGACTCCTGACAGGTTTTGTTGACGACCGACATCGCGGAGGCTAGATCGGAAATTTTCACGTGCATCATATCGGTGATTCCACGTTCGGCGAAAATCCCAGCCGCTTGCCATCGGCAGACTAGACCGAGTTTGTCATTCCATGGCAGTTCTTCGCCGTCTTTCACGGCGACGAAATGGGCGGCTTTGGGCGAATTGTACATGGTTGATTGGTCCTTTCTGTAGTGCCGCACCCGGGGCTGCCAGATGCGGCGTGTAGCGTGTTGATGTGGTTGATTGTTCCTCTCGGTCCTACCCGCAAACCAACGCGTCACGTTCGCGGCGTACACGGTCGGCGATGGTTTCCGGTTTGCTGGTGGCGATGTGCTCAACAAACGCCACCGATTCACCTGGGACAATCCAGGTGATTTGACCGCGATGGATACAGTAGGCGGTAGGGTCGCCAACGAAGCAGGCCCCGACGTACAGATAGATTTCTTTGCTCGCGGAAGTTCCGTCTTGAAATTTTACCGAGTGTATCATCTTGTTTTCCTTGTGGTTGCGTGTTGCGGTTGCGACTATTCCCAAATCTGCCCGCGGCGGATTGCCCAGGCGGTGACGGCTGCTTCCACGTCCGATGTGGTTGATTCAGCGAGGATACCGGCCAGGTAGCTGTCAAATTGCTGGCAGGTCTTTACTTCGTTGACGGCCGCGGCGAAAGCCGCCAGGTTAGCGAATCGCGATTTCAGTTGATTTTCGATTCTGGTTGCGGTCGCGGCTGACATCTCGTTTTCCCCTTGTTTCCCTCGTGTCTTATTCCATTGTACATACTATTCGGTTCCAGTCAATTGATATCGGTACAGAAAATCGAAAGATTTTGAAAGTAGGCATAATTCACAACGATGCGATATCAGGGCGATACCGGACCGGCCACGAATAGTGAACCGCTGTATACCTATTTGATGATATCTAGGCTGTTTCTAAAATCTTTCTGTTTTCTGTACCGATATCGCTTGCAAGCGGTCGAATAGTATGTACAATGGATAAGTGTGAGAGGGAAACGAAAATGAAATCGCAACGCAAAGGGAAACTAAGATGGAATCCGGAACGAAAGTCACAGTCACCGATGAAACATCTTCGTGGCACGGGAAACAGGGGACTGTAGTAGCAGAACGCGGCGGAATGATCCGCGTTCAGATTATTGGATTCAATCGGAACGGAAGTGCAATCGACTGCTCTTGGCATTTCAATGTGGATCAACTGGCAGTCAGGAACTGACGCAACTAACCAACAGGGGAAACGACAATGAAAACCAAGCGACAACTACTGATCGACGCCTTTACCGCGATGGGCTGCAAGTCGGCAATTCTTCGCACGAAAAAGTACGTCGGATTCGAGATGGACCTCGACCGACGTCCATACGTCTACCTGATCGGCAAATCGGCGGCCCTGCGGGTGGTCCCAGAAGGCCAGCCGGTCGCCAATGCCGGCAGTATCAGCGGCGGGCGGCTCTACGCGGCTCTGCTCGTTGTCGGAAGCCGACTCGGATGCTACTCGTCAACCGACCAGGCGAAAGCCGATCTTGCCCACGAATTCGGACGGAAAATCTGACGCAACGCAACTACAATCAACAGGGGAAACGAACATGATCTATCACGACGAACCAGAAACCGGCATCTGCGACGAATGTGGCGAAGCCTGCCAGTCGACGCCGGTTGACTTTGGAATCGGGCCTTACGAATTCTGGGGTGACCGAGGGACGCACCGCGATATCCACATGTTGTCGCCGTGCTGCGAAGCGGAGGTGGTTCCCGGCGGGTGCAAAGAGATCGCAGACGCTATCCACGTCGCGAGGCGTGACCACAAGGACGGCAAGGTCAAGATGGGCCAGCGATATCGCCGGATCGTCCGCAAGCATTGGCGGGACAATGGTCCGATGTGGTTGACTGAAGAGAAGCGAATTTTGACGAGCTAACCACCGACAACCAGCAACAACCACCAACTAACCAGCGAGGCTACCATGTTTTTCGAGACGATCAAAAAGCTGTTTACCGTCCCTGCCACAATCGACCAGCAGCAAATCGGCAGGCAGCCAGCCAATCCTGACCCGTGCGACGAACCGGAAGACGATGCGATATTCTGCTCATTCTGCGATGCGTGGGCTACTGACGTCGATACGGCGTCCGAAGCCGGGTGGATTCCCAGCTTTTTCGATGCCGATGGGGTAGAGTGTTCGGATATCGTTTGCCACACATGTATCGCCCGCACGATGCGACTTGATGACGAGACGGGCGAATTCGTGCTGATCCCCGAATCGGCCGCGGTCGGGCGTTGACAGCATCCGGCGAATTTCCTAATCTGAAAACTGACATGGCATGGTCGATCGACCTGACGAACCGGTCGGCTGGAACTTCTCCTTGCGGTTGGATGGACGTCACGGTTCTTCCCTTGATGGCCCCCTGATGTTATTCTGCATCAGGGGGCTTTCTTTATGGGTGCGACGAATACCACAGCAGCAGTATCAAATCGACCTGCGGAAAAACAACCGGTGGGCGTTTCCACATTGCCGGCGATTCACGGCCCCGCCGATCCGTCATTCCAGCAGTTTCTCTCCCGCATCGGTGCCCAAAAAGGAACCGCTCTTGAACTCGCTCCGGTAGCTGACCGTCTATTCGCTGTGGTATCCGAAGACCTGACCGGCGGCAACCAGGACGTGCAAGCGAAGCGGGAACTCGAAGACGCTCGGCAGAAATGTCGCGATGGCAACCCGTTCCCGCTGGTTGCGTTACAGTGGCCGCGGCTTGTGATTGACGACGAAGGCGAAGCGGCGTTATTCGATCCAAGGTTAGAATTGCACCGATTCGATCATTTGCCCGATTACCTGCTGGATGTGGTATTGTCCGACGACGCCCCGCAGCTGCGACTCGATTGGTGGCAGAGAATCGTACTGGCTGGATTCTTTGCCGAGCCGATCGGCGAGATCAACTGTGCAGGTGCAACCGGTTGTGGCAAGGGCCTATCGGTATCTCTCGGTATCTGCTTGTGGTTTGACGTGTTCCCAGTCTCCCGCCAACACCTAACCAGCCGATCGTTCGATCACGTCCAAACAAATCTATTCGGAGAGGTCCGGCAGTGGATGCGACGCATGGAACATGTGGACCGCGGGTTGATTCTCAACCAGTCAATCGGCGATGGCGAGCGGCACTACATCAAGATCCTGAACCCGTCCCCGTCTGCATCAACAGCAGGCGAAGCGTTCTCGGGTGCCCACGGGCCAAACACGCTCTACGTGTTCGACGAAGCCAGTGCCGTGGTCGATGAGTTCGTCGTAAACGCGCAGAAAAACGCCATGAAGATCGTTTCGTTGTCGAATCCACGTACTCTATTCGGACTTTTTCGCGACGGATTTAAGCCGATCGAACAGAGCGATAGAAATCGAATCGGCGTTTGCTCTGGTACGGTCGGAATGCGGCTTTGCGTATCGGTCGGCGGCTCGGATTGCGCGAATGTTCGGCATCAGCGGTTACGGCGACCGGTTGCTCCGCTTGGCGGCATCGAGATCAACGGACGGCGATTTGACGAAGGCGAGCCGATACCGAAAGAGTACAAGCCAAGCGTCAAGCCGCTGATCGACAACCAGATTGACATCGCCCAATTCCGGGCGATTTGTGCCAAGCCAGACCAGCGGGAAGTTGACGTTTTCGCCCATGGAAAATTCCCGACCGAAGATCCACAAAAGCAAGTCGTCATGGCATCGTGGCTGCAACGGCATATCGACGCATGGCACGTCGGGATCCCGGTTACGGCGTTCGGGCTTGATGTGGCCAGGTCCAAGAGCGGCAACGAAACAATGCTGGCGGCCGGCGGCCCGCGAGGTCTGAACCGGCTCTACCCATGGCAAAAAGACGACGTGATTTACCACGCCGAAGAGACGATCAGGATTGCGGCGACGGAATACGGCATCGACCTGCGGAAGGGGCAGAATCCTGTTTGCGTTGATACAGATGGGCTCGGAGGCGGTACGGCTGACATGCTGAAGCGGTACGGCGTGTGGGTGATCGAGTTCCACGGTGGGATTCCATCGCCAGTAGCTCCGCGGCAATACGGCAACTGGCGAACAGAGGCATACGCGACGCTCGGCAGACGGCTTAATCCTGACGACATGTGGGGACAGACCACATGGGCGTTGCCACCGGGCGATACCGCGTTGTATGCTGAATTGTCGGCTCCGGAGAAGGTGTATCCGCGTGGTGATGCGTTGCGGTTCAGCCTGTCGCCAAAGCGGAAACCGCAAGGGCACCAGGCGAGCAGCAGCCTCGTCTTGTCGGTCGAAGAGAAGCTGGGCCGATCGCCGGATCGCGGCGACGCGGCGGTTTACCTATTCGTCGCCGTACGGATTCGCGAGAATATGAATGAGTTCTTTGCGGAATACTCTGGCCCGCTGGTCTATGGCAGCGGAGAATCTATCGAAGCAGGCGAGTTGACGCGGGCGATGAATGAAGAGCAAAAGCGGGAAAACGCGGCGACGGGAAACGCCGGACAACCACAAGATCCAGCACAAGCGGCGATTACCCAGTGGATCGGCGATTTGACGGGGGTTGCCCCGGGTGTCACGGCAAACGACGGATATCAGGTGGCACCTACGGCAGGCAATGTAGCAAGCAATGTGGAAGCCGATCCCGACGGGACCCCGCCGAGAATGTCATGGTCCGACGTGTTCGAGGATTGGTAGACAGGTCGGCACCGGCTGGCAGGTATTGCCATCAATGCCACAAATTAGGTACTATAAACCGATGAAAGCCGATAGCAAAACGAAAAAGTGTGCGAAGCGGATAAAAGCCGAGAGGCGAAAAAAGGCGGAAGACGAGCGAAAGAGAATTGCTCGACTGACCACATTGCGGGGGCGATAGCGGCAGATGCTTCGAGCGATACAATCGACAAGGAAGAGGACGCGATGGCAAACTGTGGTAACGGCTGTTGCAAGGATCCCGGTAATCGCGTGGGGGCTGATTTGGCGTCCGGTGGCTGCAATTGCGGGCCACTCACAAAAAATCAGAGCGGACGAGCTACAGAAAACCCTCGACCGTGCAAGGGCCGATGCGGCTTGGGACAAAGAGCGGCTGACCGGACAAATTGCGATCCTTCAAGAGCAACTAAAGGCGTATGTTGACATCTCGACTCGCGAGCGGGCGAGGGTGGCGGCCGAGATTGCCATGTGGGCACGTCGCGAGCGAAACGCACAGCATTCGGTAAGCGGCGGGGGCGAGCCGGAAACTCTGATTTGACGGCGGCGGGAGCAAGCTACCACATGATCACCGATCTAATCCAATCGTCGCAATCACGGCTTGACGGATACCGCACGACGTGCGACTTGACCGTCAAACGGGCCGGCATGTCCCGTCAATCGCAAGCGGCTTCTCTGCTGGCCGGAAGCGACAACCAATCATCTTTGTTCGGCGGGCTGCTTGACGACACCACGAACAAAGCCACTCGGCAGTATTCGCACTTCCGAGATGTGCCGTATGCCGCCATTCGTCCAATTGCCTGCAAAATCGCGGACCTTGCTCTACATGTGGGCATGGTCCCCCGCAAGCGGCGACAAGCCGGAAAATCGCAGGGCCTTGGCTTCCTGACGAAGCAATTCGCCCCGGATTTCGTCAAGGCGATGTCGGAAGACATCGACCCGGTGGAAAATCACGAGTTCATCGAAGATATCATGGACCCGTGCCCGCACCCGCACATGACCTATTGGGCAACGATGTTTTGCACTGTGGTTTCGATCTACCTGACCGGGCGGGCGTACTGGTGGATGGTAGACGACCCGGACGGTGGGACACAATACTGGTATCTCCCGGCGACGTGGGTCAAGCCGGTTGCCGATTCGCAAAACGCGTTCGCCGGATTCTCGGTCAACCCACCGTGGAATACGGGCGAAGGTACTCGGGTGCCAATGTCGGACATGGCGTTTTTCGGCATCCCGGACCCGGCGAACCCTCTGTCCACATACGCCCCGCTCCAGTCTCAGGCTCGAGCCGTCGATACCGATGATATGGTTCAGGATGCTCAATACGCCACGATGAAAGACGGCGTAAACCCCAAGACGATCATCACGGTAGGCAAGACGCCGACGGTTGCCGGCATCCCTGGAAGCGGCGAACGGATCGAGTTGACACCCGACCAGCGAAAGCAGTTGGTTTCCGAGATTATGACCTGGTATTCGGGGGCGATGAAACGCGGGCTACCGTTCGTGGTCGATCGGAAGATTGAAGGGATCGAACCGTTCGGGCGATCGGCGGCGGAACTCGACTTCGTGAACGGTGCGAAGCTGACCAGCGACCGCGTTCACCACGGATTGGGCGTCAATCGGATTGTGACCGGAGCAACGGAAGGTGCGAATCGTGCATCCGCTGTTGTTGCGGATACTTATTTCTATGCTCTTGTGGTGAATCCGCTGGGAACCCACATGTCGCAGACGATGACGAAGCAGATCGGTCCGCGATACTCGACCGACACGAAACGGGCGGTTATCTGGATCGAACAAGCGGAGGCGACGGACCCGGCGTTAGTGCAAGGCCGGATGAAGCTGGCCGTCGATTCGAAGGTTGTGACGAAGGGGGAAATCCGGCAGTTTGTGTCGACCGGTTTGGTTTCTCTGCCGAAGCGTGATGATGATGACGATCTGCTGTCGCAGGGCGGCGGCAAAGGCCCGGCGGCGGGCGGCCAAGACGATAGCGGCGGCGTTGGTGGTGATGTGGTAAGCCGGCAGCAGGCGAACGCACCCGGCGACAAGACCGGAGCATCGGACGGCGACGTTCGGGACGACTTGACCGGCGACAAAAAAACCGCGGGCGATGAACTTGACTGGATTCTAAAGGGCGTCGAAATCGGCAAGCGGCAAGCTGAATCGGAGTTGACAGCGAAGGCAGGTGACCCGAAACAGAAACGCGAAGCCGGAAAGTTCCGCAATGAATCCGACAAAGAAACGACCGAGCGACATGTCGGAAACGCCGTAGAAACCGCAAACCCGGACGTGTTTGGCACGCAATCGGAACGGTTGCAGAAATCCGCCAATGTCGATTGGGAGAATTACCCGTAATATGCCAGACCTAGCGAATCGCCACAAACACGAGAAGCGACTTGAAGCGGCAATCTTGCCGATCTTCCAGCGGTGGGAATCCGAATTCGAGAAGTCGCAATCCACGTTCCCGGTGACGATCAACGCGGAAGAGCAAGCGACTATCAGGCACGCAATGTGGTCACCGTTCAGGCAATCGGCGGATACGCTTGCCGGTCAACTCGAATTCGAGATGGATGACGCGATCTTGTTTCAAGCCAATGCTTTCGTGACCAACTTCACTGGCGAATTCTGCGACGCGATTGTTGACAGCACGAACCGCTGGATTCAGCGGATTGAAGCCGAGGCGATGGAGAAAGAAGGCCGGCAAGAGAAGGCCATCTGGATCATGCTTCCGATCTGGTGGGACAAGCTGAAAGACACGGTTCTATCTGCGAAGCGAGCTGCGACGATCGGCATTACCGAAGTCACGCGGATGGCGACGGCCGGCGAGAAAATGATTGCATCGGCGTGGGGGCGTATCTTCGGAAAGAAACGGGCCGAAGGTGCAAAAGAGCCGGAAGAGATTGTAACGCGTGGCCCGGTTCCAGTTGGCGGCGATGGCGGCGAGGTTCCAGCGGGCGAGATGCTGATTAGACGGTGGTACACGTCGGCCGATGATAGGGTGTGCCCGATTTGCAGTCCGTTGCATTTATTGTTCGAAGATAAGTGGCCGTCGGAGGCTAAAAGCGGAAGCCCGCTTCACGTAAAATGCCGATGTTTCGTGGAGTGGAAAAGACGACAAATCGAAAGGGTCAAGTAACGCATGTGGTATCACCGAACCTTGTTTCGCCTGTTGACCAAGATCCTCTACCGCGTTTCGATCAACTGGAAAACCGGACGGTATGAAATATACGAATACCACATACTGAACTTACATCGAACCGAGATCGGCGGAAATCGAGCAAGGCAGAGTGCCAACAGCGTATCGAGAATGCCGGGATTCAAATCGCCAATCAGGCAGCCGAGAAACAATCACAGCCGATTGCCGATTGGGAGGCTCCGCAGGAAATGATCCCCACATCATTCACCGAATCGAATTGCGTACTCGACAAGCCGGATGGTACGACCTACGACGAATGTCAGGTGCTATCGGTGTGGCGAGGAACGTCCATTGACGGCGTGCCTCTTGTGATATCGTGCTGGAAACTGACGAAGGAAGAGCTTGCAGAGATCAACGAAACGGGTCGCGTCTGGCTGACGATTCTAGGCGAGACAATGCCACCGGCAGCGGTTGAAGTCAAGTCGCCGTTCATCGTCGATTGATGGCTTGAGTCGCACTGGTTGACAAAAAAACACCGAAACAGGCGTTGACAACATTCCGTTATTTTGGCTATTTTGAAAATAAGGCGATGCGGGGGCGTAGCCGCGATGCAGGACGAACGCGAGCGAGAGCCGGTTGATTCTGCCTCCAAAAAGCGCGGAGATTTGGCGGTTGATTGGTTGCGGGCGACGCTCCAGCGGAGACTTGGACGGCGTGGTGACTACGGCGTGATAGTCGTGGAGATCAAGCTGCAAGATGGGCAGATACCGGGAAGCGTGAGGCTATTAGACGAGCTTCACGCACGATGACATAGCGAAAAACGCGAGCACTTTAATCGAAAGGCCGTGTTCTCCAGTAGGGGAATACGGCCTTTTTTCGTTGGGAGTCAACCACATGTCGATGTTGAAACCGAAGCCGGGCGAAAAACAAGACGACTACATTTCGCGTTGCATGGGCGATGACGCGATGGCGAAAGAGTACCCCGACGACAAGCAGCGGGCAGCCGTCGCACAGTCGATGTGGAAGGAAGGCCAGAAGAAGGGCTTTGAGCTTTCCGACCTGGCTGATTCGTTGGGAGGCAGGTTTTCCACGAGCAGATGGGGCATCGGCAACGCGCTGCAATACGTCAAGTCGGTTGGGGCCAACGGTGCAGCTATCTTCGGCGTAACGCCAGACGCTTGGACCAAGGAAATGGAAGCGGCGGCCGATCGGTTGACCTATTGCGATGAAACCAGCGGTGACACCGATTACATCACAAAGTCGATTCGCGAAGGGACCGACATTTCCACAGGGGCGGTGCTTGAATACGATGCGATGATGGTTACGCGGCGGAAAGATCGGGACGGCGATATCCTCGAGCCAGCCGGCCTCGACATCGACACGAAGATGCCGCTCCTCGCACATCATGTTCAAGCCGCCCCGTATGGAAAACATGTGGCGATCCTGAAGCAGACAGACGACGTTTGGGTCAGTCGGTGGGCGATTGCCGATTTCCCGCTCGGCCGTGACATGGCGGCGCTTACGCGATTCGGGGCCATCCGCAAGAGTCACGGATTCAAGCCGGTCCCTGGCGAATTCGAGCCCCTGGAGATCGTCAAATCAGCCGACGGTAAGCAGCGGGCGAATGGCTGGCACATCAAAAAGGCCGGCGTTTTCGAGGGTTCCGGCGTCTCGATCCCAAGTAATGTGGACGGCCGAATCTTGACCGTTTACGAGAAGCAGTTTGACGGCATTTGCACCGCGTTTTCGCGCGACTTACTCGAAACCCCGGCGATGAAAACGTGGGCCAAGTCGATGTTCGACCAGCGGCCGGCTACGGTTCGCGGCATCTCACTGGAGGACATGGCGAGTCCGAAAGCCGTTACTGATGTGGAAACCAAGAGCGTTGCCGACACGCTGGAAGATTACGAGTTTCCCGGTTCGTTCGAGTGGATTCGTGACAACTTGCAGCGTGAATTGATGACGAATCTCTATCGAAGCAACGTCTACATCGCCGCGACGTTTGCCGACTATGCAATCATCTGCAGATCGCAATACGACGATAACGGCCGCAAGGTCGAATGCTACAAGCGGACGTGGGCAAGCAACGAAGACGGCAAGCCAAAGTTCACCGGCGAACCAGTTGAAATCGAAGTCAATCCGCAAGTCATCGAGAAGATGAAGAAGGTTTTCGACGACTTGAAAACGAAGGCGGCCAGTGATAGCGACGAAGGCAGTAATAACGACGGCCAGGTCCTATCAACCATCGAAGATCGGCAAAAATCCATCGGCGAACTGTCCCGCGAATTGGCAGCGGCGGCCATCGCCAGCGACGATCAAGACGAAGTGATTTCCGCTTTGGAGCCAATCGAAAAAGCACTGGGGGCGGTGCGACAGCAGCGAGAATCGAACCTTCTGGAGGATTTCCTCAAGTCGTAGTTTTTCGCCCTTGTGGGCTTTTCGCGTCACCGGACGCATGTTTTTTACTATGGAGTAAGCACAGATGCTTATCATCACAAAGAGGTTGCGAAGCCACCTCGAAGAGAAGTGCGGCATGGCGTCCGGTCTGTCCGAAGCCGACGCCCGCAAGTTCGCAGCCGAGAAGATCGGTGCCGGCGAATTGGAGTTGGATGTGGTTGCCGAGTTGACCAAGCAGTCGGATGCCGAACTGAAGGTCAAGGGCATGATCGACGACGCCATGGTCCCCGTCACGAAGTCGATCGGCGACTTGGCTGAGTTGGTCAAGACGATGGCCACAAAGCAGGCCGAACCGGTCACGCCGAAGGAAGGCGGCGGAGTTTCCACCGCTCAAAAGGCGATGGGATCGGCCGCGATGACCATGCCGGAAGGCGGCGGAGACGGCGGTCACGTCCGCGTCAAGTCGCCGTTCGAGCAGTTCGACGACACCCGCACTGCCGCCCTGTGGTCCAAGTCCGCCAAGATGGACAACTTCCGGGCCGCGATGGGCGATCAGCAGATTTGCACCCAGGGCATTGCTTCCACCGGGCTCGATATGCCGACCCGCCGGAGCAAGGCGATCGTCGGGACGTGGTTCAAAAAGATGGTTGGCGATGCCTATCGCGAATCCGGCCGGCCGTGCCCGCAGGTCTTCCAACTGAAGGAACATGAGCGGGAATGGGTCAAGGCGATCATCCACGAATGTGAGTTTGTGGGACCGCTCGGCGTCGATTCCGGCGATGAGTCGTGGGAACACCCGCGGCAAGGCTGGATGGAAGGCACGAAGTTCACCGACGCCGAATACTGGACCAAGGCCCTGCTGGACGGAACCGTCAGTGGTGGCCAGTATGTGGTCCCGATCGAATTCGACGCCGCGGTCATCTTGACGCCGCTGCTGACCGGCGAATTGTTCCCGCGGGTGAACGTGATTAACGTCACGACCCGTCGGATCGAATCGGCCAGCCTCTCCAACTGGTCACTGTCGTGGGGCACAGCCGAAGGATCGGCTATCACGCCGTACACGACGACTGATTTCATCAGCCAGTTCAACCACAATGTGTTCCCCGTGGTTGGGGCGATGGACATGGGCAAGGACTTCCTATCCGACTCGCCGGTTGATATCGGTGGTATCATCCAGCAGAAGGGCGGCGAGGCGTTCCGTAAAGAGCTGGATGATGTGATTGCGACCGGAAACGGGACCAACCGACCGGAAGGCGTCACGGTCACATCTGGCGTCACGTCGGTTTCCTCGACCAACGCCAGCGGAGTTCCGACGGTCAGCGATTACGAAGGCTTGATGATGGGCATCTCGAAAGAGCTGCTTCAGGAAGCCGGGCCGCGATTTGCTTTCCTCGGGACGCAAACCAGCTACCGCCGGGCGAAGGGCATCCAAGTCGATTCCGACAACGATCAACGTCGGGTGTTTAACATGGAAGCCAGTGGATCGAACCTGCGGAGCTTCCGGCTGTTGGACGCAGACTACGCTGTCAACAGCGGAGTGGGCAACACCGTGATTACGGGAGCCTGCTTCAACCGTTACCGCATGTATCGCCGGCTCGGGCTGGAAGTGCGATTGATCGACGAAGGCCGAACGAACGTTTTGGCGAACCAGCAAACGCTGGTGTTGCGGGCTCGGTTCGGCGGAGCGATGGAACTGGCGTCGGCGGTTACCAAGATCACCGATGCCCAAGCGTGACCTTGATTGTCTTGCGATTCCAGCCTAGTCAATTTAGGCTGGGCTGGAATCGTTTTAGCATCGTTTTCAAAACGACAACCATTTACAGATCGAGATAGAACAATGAGCGAATTTGGAACACTCTACGTGAAAGGCGGTAGCACTGGGCAAGCCCTGTCTACGTCCTATGCGAAAATGACAGGCTGGGCGACGCGGGGCGATTCTTCGTACTACGTCGATGGTTTGTTTGGCGTGCGTGCGGACCTGACGCAAGATCGGTTCTCGCTGCTGGCCGGCAAGTACCTGGTGTGTGTCAGCATCAGTGCCACAAGCGACGCTGCAGACATCGCGATTACCGCCGGTCTGCATGTGGACGGCACGGAAGAAGTTGATGGCGTTTGCGTTCAAGAGAGCGAAGCCGCCGGCAAGGCGGACCTGAACTTCGTTATCTCTACGATCGTGAATCTATCCTCTCCGCAAGCGTTGGACGTGCGATTGAAAGCGGCTTCATCTACGCCGACGGTCACGCCGACGAACGCACACTTCACGGTTGTCAAGCTCGACTGATTGAAACGGTTTCCTTCCGCCTGCTGCGGTTTTCACGCAACGGGCGGCACTTTTTAACTTCACTGGGGGCTTACAGATGGCTAGGATTACGATCGAGATTTGCGGGCCGCATAACGAACAGTATGCTTGGCCCGTTACGCAAGATTCGCTTCGCGGGCGATGGTCCGCAGCGAGAGTTGCCCATCACGACAAGAGTGCCGGGCTGAAGGCGTTGTCGGCACTGGAGCACATACCAGGGCTGTATGTCTGGATCGACACGCGGGCAAAAGCATGTGGTATCTACGACCCGCTCGGGTTCGACGAAAAAGGCGAGCCGGTATCGGAAGCTGGACGGCGGGCGTGGGCACAGATCGAACAAATCAACGCCCGAAACCCGACGGCGTTCACGAAGTCAAAACCGTGGGACCCGATGGTCCAGACGGACATCAACGCGGATCAGGCCAAGGAGTGGATGTACTGGATGGGTCGTGCGGTAGAAGGCCGACACGCGGTTTACGCGGATGGCAGCCAGCAACTGCCGACGGTTGCCGAGATCGTGAAACTGCCGGGCAGAATCCGTAACGAAGCGTTCAATACCGGGCAGAAGGGGCGGGGGATTCCACAGCATGTATTTGTTGTGGAGCAGGGGCAAAAAACGTCCGCCTAAATGAGTCAAGAGCAGGTTTCGCTACTGCGCCCCCAGTAGTGTTCTTCTGCCGTCCGTCGCTTGGCGTGGCGGGCGGCAGAAGGTTTTTTTGTTGCAGGTTTGGTTGTTGCGACTGATGTGGTTGATGTGGGGGCATTGCTGCTTGGAGGTGGTTTGATGCAATCTAAAATCCGAACCACATTAGCAGCTGATGATTCTTTTTGCGTCGAAGCGATTCTCGTTCGGCGGTTCCAATTTCAATGAACTGGGGGAGTGTTTGCGATGAAAAAGTATCTTGCGATTCTGATTGTGCTGCTGATGGCAGCGATGGCGTATGGGCAGATTACCGTGGTGACGCCACCTTTAGGCGATGGCGTGTACGTGTTGCGAATCAGTAATGGGCAGGCGAGTCTATCTGTTGGGG
>Ga0210003_1003054_pt1 | contig 13850 bp, 18 predicted proteins | sample LantaG_FD_182804 | JGI IMG/M metagenome (GOLD analysis project Ga0210003, IMG submission 182804) | Deep subsurface microbial communities from Baltic Sea to uncover new lineages of life (NeLLi) - Landsort_02402 metaG (SPAdes) (version 2) | ecosystem: Environmental > Aquatic > Marine > Oceanic >... | reverse complement strand
GGCCTCAAGGTCGAAAAAATCTCGGAGTCGGAGTTGGATCTAAGAAGCAAATCCTTCGACCGCTCTCTTTCGCCTTTTGCGCTAGTTTATTCAGCAGTTCAATGCTCAGCGAGGGCGAGCCTGGTTGTTAGCGCCTGCTAGTGGGCAGAGAAGAGGGCTAAAAGGGCCTTCGAGAGCTCGCCGTGGGGAGCGAGAGAACTCGAATGAGCACTTGCAAAGTGTCGGCGTTTGAGAAGAGTTCGACGATGAAACGCTCCGTCAAATGCTTGCTTGTCCCGCCTTCTTCCCGGCTTTTTCGGCGTGAGTTGCTTCTAGCGGGGAGGTCTGGACAGTGACTCTCACGTAAAGCGCGGGAGGAGGTTAGGAGGAGGTTGAAAGAGGAGCGTAGGGGGAGGGATGAAGGAGAGGGGGTCGGAGTGGAGAAGAAGGCGAAAAGGAATGAATAGTGAATTGCCTTACAGGATTTTCTTCTTTCTCTCGTCTTTTTATTTAGCTCTCTTCATCAAGTTGTGTGATTTGAATCAAGAGGAGCCCCTCAGCGGTGGCTGCAAGCCGCGGCTGGCTCCCATTTGAGTTTTTTTGGGAAGCGCACTTCCCATTGGACTTTGGGCTCGGCGCACCTGTCGACTGCCCTGTTTCAGAGAGCACTCGACTTCAAAAACCTTCAAAAAAGCAGCTTTCCCCATCCCTCTTCCTTCAACAGACCCAGTGCCCCCGCGCACGCCACCACGGGCTTCACTTCAGCTCTCTCCGCGCATACCAGTCGACGTGCGATCGAAAATCACGCCCATCGTTACTTTTTCGAGCCGTTTTGACGACGAGAAGCCAGAGCAAAACTCAAAAAACAGAGCTCGACAGCTTTGATTTCACCTTTTTCTTTTTCTTTAATTTTACACCAAAAGCTTCCTTTTTCCGCCACGCTCCTCCCTCTTCCCTCTTTCCCCTTTCAGATCGCCTTGCTCATGTAGGGCCCATCCAGCTCAAAGCCCAGCTTCCTATAATACCCTCGGGTGCCCACGCCGCTGATGACGCTCAGCTTCCGCGAGCGGTGTTCGTCGCGGGCGATCCGCTCCGCCTCCTCCATCAGCAGCGCGCCGTAGCCCTGGTGCTGGTGCTTGGACGCGTCCCTGGCGTGGACGGCCACGGCCGTGCCGTAGACGTGGAGCTCTCGGACGATCGAGGCGCGGTTGGTTGGGGGTTGGTGGGATCGGGGTGGAGGTGGAAGAGAAGAAGAAGTTGTTGTCGAAGAAGTCGACGTTGTCGTCGAGGTCGAGGTCGTCGAATTCTTCGAATTCGTCGAAACAGCCTCCTCTTCTCCTTTCCTCCTCCGCAGCTGCGGCTGCCTCGTCTCAGGGCGACCGCTCACCTTCCTCAGCCTCAGCAGCGCCACCAGGATGTCCTGCCTCGGGTCCTCATAGGCCAAGAAGGTCTCCCACCCGCCGTTGGCGGCGTAGTCCCTCCGGACCAGCTCGACGTTCTCCGGAACGACGGCCGAGTGGATGTCCTGGATCCCGGCCTCGCGCGTGCGCACGTCGCGGCAGCGCAGGCCCAGCTGGCCCATGCGCGCCAGGGCCAGCTCCCGCAGGTTCCCTTTTTCCACTCCGGAGCTCACCAGCGGCATCGGGATGTCCCTCTGGATCCGGTAGGCTCGCACCCAGGGCGGGAGCAGCGAGAGCACGCGCGCGACGAGGTCGACGAGTGTCGCCGGGTGGTAGTTCTGGTAGACGCCGCGCTTCCAGAGCTCGTAGAGGCCCGTGCCTCGGATCACCAGCGTCGGATAGACCTTGAGGCCGTCGGACCGGAACGCCGGGTTCTCGAAAAACTCCCGAAAGGACTCCAGGTCGCGCTCCCATCCGACGTTGGGCAAGTCGGGCATCATGTGCGCGACGACCTTGAAGCCCGCGTCTTTTGCTAAACGAAAACACTGGCCCACGGCCCTGACCGTGTGCCCGCGGTTGGTGTCCCGGGCGACGTCCTCGTAGGTGGACTGCAGGCCGATCTCCAGGCGGGTGCAGCCGTAGGACAGCATCTGCGTCAGGTGGTGGCTCTGGCAGTGGTCGGGTCGAGTCTCGATTGTCAGGCCGACGCATTTCGTGCGAGACGCTTCGCCGTATTTCACGGCCTCGACGTGCGACGAGCTCGAGTTTCCCGAAAGAGCATCGTGTAAGCCCCGAATGAAGTAGTCCCTGTAGTCTGCCGGGAGAGACATGAAGGTCCCTCCCATCAGAACAAACTCGACCTTGTCCGCGCTGTGGCCCAGCCGGCGGAGCTGGTCGAGGCGGGCCCTGGCCTGGATGTAAGGGTCGTACCTCGCCCTGATCGCCCGCATGCTGGTGGGCTCGTATCCGGTATACGACTGCGTCGAGTACTCGAAGTCGGAGTCGGGCCCCCCGGGGCAGTAGACGCAGATGGCGCCCGTCGTCGCGATGTGAGGGCAGCGGTGCGGCTTGGACATGACGGCGACGACGGCGATGCCGGAGGCGGTTCGGATGGGTTTGGCGCGCAGGCGAGGGAGCAGGGCGGCGCGGGCCTCTTCGGGGACGCCCGCTATGATGTCTACGAGCTTGGGGGCCTTGGGCAGAGAGTAGCGGGACGCGGCCTGATGAGAGTGTTGAAGGTGGTTGAAGGAGGTTGAGGTTGAGTTTTTTTTCGTTTTCCGTTTTCGCTAGCCGTCGTCGATTGGCTTGATAAAATAAAAATCTCTCTCTTACCTCCTGCTTCAGCGCGTTCAGGTTCACGTCTTTCCCGGCCTCGAGCAGCGCCGTGAGCTCGTGCACGATATCCGCTATCGCAGCGTGCTTGGCCTTTTTTTTTTTTTTTTTCGAGTAGAAAGAGAGAGAGAGAGAGAAAAGAGAAGAAGGGCATGAGCAATCGAACAGAAACTAGTCGTTCTTTTTCGTTCTTTGGGCTTGTTCCACCGCACCTCCTCAGGCGTCAGGCCCCGTCGGGGCTTCATCTTGAAGAGGTGTCTCTCTGAGGATTTTAATTGAGGAGGATCGAGGGGTGGAAGAGGGAGAAACGACGTTGTTGATTGGTGAAGGAGCAGAAATCTCCTTTTTTTCGAAGTTCCGTCGAAAGTGGAAAAAAAAGACTCAAAACTCGCCTTTGACCACACCGAGAGCGAAAAAAAACGAAGAAAAACACTTCCATTCGCGCCCTCCTCACCCTCGACAAACTACGCGCCAAGCTTCCATCTCGATCCAGAAGATAGGAAGCAACATGCAGTCTCTGCGCTTGTCCACTTCCGCCAGGGCGATGGCCCCCAGGAAGCCCGTCAATTCGTCCCCGAAAAGGCAATTCGCTGTCGTCGGCAGCGCCTCTCGAACGCCGCTTGCTCTCGCTCGACACGCTCCTCACTCTACCTCCACCGTGGCCGTCTCGGCCTCCTCCGACGAGGCTGCTGCCGCCACCTCCACGATCGTGTCGGACCCTGCCCCCCTCTTCGCCACGCTCGACGCCACGGCAGACGCCCTCCGCAGGGCCCCTATCTCTGAGAAGTTTGAGTTTTCCAAGGAAGTCGCCGGCGCCGTCCGCGCTCTGGGTGCTGCCGGTGCTCTTCCCACCTGGGGTGCCGCGAGGAAGGACGCGTCGCTGCTCACAAGGAGGACGATTGGTCTCGGCGACTTGCGCATGATCGGAATCAAGGCCCCCGAACAGATCGCTATCCCCGGGGTCCGCAACGACCTGGCGTTTCTGACGACCGTCGTCGGTGTTTCTTCTGTTGCTGCCGTGCTCGTTGGGCAACTGCCGGGGGACTGGGGAGGCTTTGGTGCTTATCTGGTTGGAGGGATCCCGATCGTCGTGCTGGCGATCGGGTCTACTGCTCCGGGGCTGCTTTCGTTCTTCACGGTAAGATGAGGGGGAAAGAAGAGAAGAGGAGGAGAAGAGGAGGAGGAGGAGTAGAAGTTGGAGGAGAAGGAGAGGCGAGCGCGAGAACAAAGACGACGACGACGACGACGACGGCTTTCTCTTTTTGAATTCTTCTCGTCGCCGCGAGTGGACTCGCTCCTCTACTACTGCCACAGAGCTGACAGGAAAGCGCGACTCGCTCACCAAAAACCCACCTCCTCCTCCTTTCTTTCTTCCTCGCAACAGGACAAATTCTCGCGCGTCTTCCCGGACTACCGCGAGCGCGTCCGCAGGCACGAGGCCGCGCACTTCCTCGTCGCCTACCTCCTGGGCCTGCCCGTCACGGGCTATTCCCTGGACATCGGCGCGGCCCACGTCGACGTCGCGGAGGCCGACCTGGAGCGCAGACTGATAGAGCGTTTTCTCGAGGAGGACCAGGTCAACGTCTACGCTGTCAGCGTGATGGCCGGCGTTGTCGGCGAGGCGACCAAGTTCGAGACCGTCGAGGGCCAGACCGCCGACCTGATGGACCTACAAAAGGTGCTGAACCGCACCGCTGGGCCCGCAGGGTCCAACAGGACGGCCCCCCTGACGAGCCAGCAGCAGCAGAACGCCACGAGGTGGGCTGCTTACACCGCAGGGAGGCTTTTGAAAAACTACGCCGAGGAGTACGAGGCACTGCAGGCGGTGATGGAGCGTGGTGGAAACCTGGTCGAGTGCATCCAGGCGATCGAGAAGGCCGCTGCGGCGAAGAAGTAGAGCGAGGTGAGGGGGTGGAAGAGGGGGGAAAGAGAGAAAAGTGGTGAAAATGGCTCGAAAACGTGTGTTTTGGTGTTCTTGAGGTTGTTCCACTCCTTTTCCTCTCGATATTTTTGTAGATGTGTGTTGTTTGATAATTTTTATATCGTTTGAGATGGCGGTGGCGGGGGAAAAGAGAGTGGAAGGGGTCGAAAACAACGAAAGAAGGAAAAAATGCCCCGAAAAACACGTTTTTTGCGACTTTGAGCGCCGTTTTGAGGGCCTGGCGCTCGTTCCTCTGTCCTTCTAGTGATATCATTCGGTTGCTTCTGCTGAGTTCTATCGTCTGAAACTAAAATGAAGCGAAACGGAGCAATTTTACTGAATCGGCCGAGCGCGTTCTTGACAAGTCTTGCTCCAGCGTCGAGTGGAGATCGGCAGCTCGCTCACTCCCGGCGCGGCGGAGTGGTTTCGGCGACCCGTTTTTTCGAGGGCCTCTGTTTCGTCTTCTACTGGGCTCGTTCGAACAAGCTCGATGAGCTGTGCACTATGGAGGTCTTGGCTTGGCGAGAGACAGAGTGGAAGATGGGAAAAAGGTGGACAAAGTTGCTTGACTTGCTTCCACTCAGTGCTGAGTGGAGCAGCCTGGGTGCGGCCGAGGGGCCCCGAGGAACGCGAGTTGCTTTTCGACAACCGAAAATTCGAGCGTCGACTTTGGCCCTTGCGTCACCCTCGATTGACGAAACAGACCACGCTGAGTCCGAATCTGAAGTCAGCGAAGCGATTGAAGGGGTGAAATCTGGTGTTTTGGAGCGGCAAAGAGAGAGAGAGAGAACAAGCCCGCGCGACCGAAAAAAATGAGAAAGCAGAAAGGGGGAAGAACAAAAAGACTCTATAAAATGAATTACAGGGCCAGCGCCGCGATCTCCCGCTGGTCGAAATCGAAGCGTTGCGAGAGCACCTCGCGGATCTGCGTCTCGGTGAGGCGCCAGGTCGCCGTGGCGGAGGCGTAGTCGGCGATTTCCCCGGGCCTCTCGAGGCTGAGCAAGGTCGACATTTCGCTCAAGCGTGCAAAGCGCTCGCGGACGGTCCCGGGCACCACCTCCGCGAGCGTCGACACCAGAACGCGCACGTCGCGGTCGAGCTGGAGGCCGCCCAGCTGGTTGAAGCGCTTGAGGCGGAGCGTGGCCTCGAGGCGCTCGGTGACCTAGGGAGTTTTGAGTTTTGAAGTTGAGTGAGTGAGTGAAGAAGCAAAATGAGTGAATTTCGACAGTTGCGAAACACTGCTTTCTTCCGCAGCTTTGCTCCGCATCTTTACAATGATGTATCGCACAACACTAATTCAACACAGCATCGTCGCAGGCGGAGCAACAACACACAGCCAGCAACAAATGCGACGAAGTGCAAAACTCACCTTGTCCAACACCGTCAAGCCTAGTGCTTCAAACAGCTCCGGAGAGAGCACCGGAGACAAGAACCGGAAGCTCGTGATCAGCGCGACCAACAGCAGCTGCACCCAGGTATCAGCAGCGAGCTCTGTCGCGGCGTACTGCGCTTCTGAAATCTGGTATGACGAGCCCGCGAGCTTTTCCATCGCGGCCCTGCGTTTTTTCGTGCGGAGATTGTTTAGGTTCAGATGTAAGCACCGTGCAAAGATCGCAAAACGTGATTAAAAAACAAACGCCGCTCTGCAACGATAAGAAACAACGAAACTCACCTCGAGCGCCCGACCAGCAAAGTGCTCATCTGCTCCACCGCGCGCCCTCCGATCGCCGCAAAGTCACGCGACGTCTTGTTGAGGTCCTGTAAGATCGATTGGACTCGGTCGCGGTCCGAGGCGAGCACGAAGACCTCGCGAGAGAAGGTGTCGAGGTCATCGCGGAGTTTGCCTGTGTACCTGCGGTGATGTTTTCGTTAAATGAGGGGAGTGCGGCGCAAGATCAGTATGTAAGTAATAGAACTGCAAAAACTGCGGAGCAAACGCCGCACCCGTTCACCGAAAAACATCGCCGCAAGGAAACCAACACTTACTTTTCACACGCCGAAATCGAGTTGAGCACCGCTCCCTGCGCCTCGGCGTTGCAGGAATCTGCGCCGTTATCGAGCTGCGCACCAAGGAGCTGAATGAGGCGCAGCGCCGCGGGCTGTTGGGTGTTTTTTGAGTTGAAGTTGCAGATGGTGAGGAACGCCGCATTTCGTTCCGCACGTTTCCATATCTCCGCATGCTTCGAAACCAGCACCATGATCGTCGCATCGTCTTTGCATTGCTTACCTTCCACTTGGCGTCGAGAGCGGACCGCAGCTCGCCCGCCAACAGAGAGTTGACTTGCCCGAGGACCGCACACCCACTCTGCACGTTGCCCGTGCTGATGGCCCTGCGCCCACATTTCTGGACGATATAGAACACGTCGTCAACCATGGACGTGATGGGCGCGCCAGGGGTCCACTCGTCGATCGCGATGGCCGTTTTCACGTTGCGGTCCATGTAGTACTCCTCCTGTTTTTTGGGGGGTTTGGAGTGCTGTGAGAGCAAACCTGTGCGTCGCATTTTGTTCAAGAGCGTTCATACGTTGCATTGGTGCAAACGAGGAGCAAAACGCCGCAGCGGAACAGGGCCTGTGGCGCATTTGTTTTTTCGTCCTCTCCGGCTTTGCTCGCTTGCTCTCTCCTCCCCTCTATCTGCTCTCTCATCTCTCAACTCCAACTCTCCCCTCTCTGCTCGCCGCCCAACTTCCTCTTCCACGGTCTCCCATCGCCCCAGGGGGTATCAGCATGCTCTCTAGGTGCTCCTAAAAGGGATGAGGAGCCGCGGTTGCGACTCGAATTTTTGGGGTCGAGAAAGGAAAGCGGCGCCAGAGAGAGGGGTCGAAGGTCGACGAACAATCTCCCCTTCTTTCTCTCTCTCTTCCGCGCTCTCTCTCTTCCTTCCTCCCCTCCCTCCTCTCCCTCCCCTCCCTCCCTCTCTCTGCACCCCTCAACTCCCCGCGCACTGCCCCCCGCCAAAAAAAACAAAAGCCTCACCATCTGAATATAATACGAGACCAGCTCGCGGACCGTCTGGTTGAAAGCCCCACTCCGGAAACTGTTTTCTCGCGCGGCGCCCAAACTTTCGGGCGCCGTCGCCTCGCTCATCGCCGCGAGCACGTACTGGTTGTACTCGTCGCACAGCTGCGCCAGCACGAGCACCTCGTCCAAGTACTCTTCGACCTGCCGCGGGTCCACAGCAGCAGCGGCTGTTGCTGCCGCGGTCGTCGACGTCGCGGCGGAAGAACCCAGCCCCTTTTCGGGACTCTGCAGCGCGTTGGTCTGCTGCATCAGAGCCCCCAGCCTGCGGTGCTGGCAGTAGGCGCGCAGGACACGAGCGCCGTAGGTGTCGCACTCGGCCTGCAAAGCCGTGGCGACGTCGAGCATAGCTGTTTGTCCAAAGGTCTCGACGACCGCGTCGCGGTTGGCGTCGAGTGCTGAACCAATGTCTCGGAACAAACCGGTCAGCGCTTGCACGAAATCGTCGCCGCGCACGTCTGTTTGGGGATTGGAGGGCGATTTTGAAGCGCGTGGGGGTGGTTTGGTGAGGAATAGATGCGGTCGAATTTTCGGGTGCGCGAAAGTGGTTTGGCGTCGCCGAGTCGAGGTCGAGGCTTTGGGCTTCCGTCGCGACGGCTCGCTCTCAAAGAAAGGCAAAACCACGTAAAACGCCTCTATTTCACCCGTTATCAAGCTCCAGCGATAGCTTTGAGATCAGAGAGCATTGTTCGGTAAAAATGGGAGCAAGAGAGCGAGCAGAAAGCAGCCCAAAACGGCTTCAAACTCGCAAAAAAGTGTCATTTTCGGGGGAAAATCGCAGTTTTCGGGTCTTTTTGCCGCCTTGCGCTCATCGCCATGCGCCGATTCGACTCTTCAACGATGCCCATGAACGCAGCGCATACGTGGAAAGCAAACGCGTGCGGAATCGCGGCGCGGAAAGGTGACAAAGGGGTCGAAAACGCAAGTTTGTGCGAAATATCAGCTTTTTTTCTCTTCTTACCGGTCCTCTCCATCAGCAGATCGTACGACTCCTGCGCCCGCTTGGCGACGAGCTTGCGCAGGTGACCGGTGAACCAGGATTTGCCCTCGTCGACGAGGCCCAGCGGGCGGTGCAGTCGGATGAAACGGAGCACGTTTTCGTGGTTGCCGGCGTTGGCGGCCGCTTCGAGCCGCGCCTTGACGACCGTGGAGAGCTTTTCGCGCGCGGCATTGACGGCCTGGGATGGTGTTTATGGTTGATTGAATGGGAATCGAAAGGTGAGAAGGGGTTGGAGAGAGATGCAGAGTGTGGAAGAAAGAAACGCGAAACAAAAAAAAATGTTTCCTCACCTCGTGCTGCTCGCGCACGGCGCGGTCGTCTCCTCCTCCTCCTCCTCCCCCCCTCGCCGTCGCTGCGGCGCTCGCTCCAGCAGGAACGACAAACCTCTCCTCGAGATCCGAAAACGCCGCAATCGCCGCCGCTGCTGCCTCGTAGTCGTCCGTGGCCATGGCCTTGCGCAGACCTTCGACGGCCTCTGCCCGACCCACGGCGGCGTCGATGTGGGTGAGCGCCTCTCGCACGCGGGACTGGGCCGCATCGAGCTGGCGCACTTTGCGGGAGACGCGCTCGGACAAAGAGGCAGTGGACGCGATGCTCTCAGCGAGGTGCTGGGCGTCGGAGCGGAGGGCGGAGATCGACTAAGAGAAAAGGGTTTTCTTGTTTTTTGAGGTTGAGGTTGAGGTGAGAGCGCCGAGAGCTCCGATCGAATTCAATCGCATCGATTTTCAACTTTCTCTCTCCTTCTCCGTCTCTCTTCCTCTCTCTCTCCAACTCCAGACACCTCTCCACCTCTGTCTCTCTTTCCTCACGTTCTTGGTGTCGTCCTCGATCGCGGCGAGCCCGGCCTCGAGCTCGGCGCGCCCGCCAAGCAGCGTCTGCAGCTTGGCGTCGACGGCGCGTTCGCGGCTCGCGACCTCGGCGAGCGCTCGATTCACCTCTGCGAGGCTCGTCAGGCGCTTCATCAGGCCCGCCGAGTCGGCCGAGACGGCCGCGGAGGGGACCGTGGCCGTCGTGGCTGCCATCTTGACGCTGGCGGAGGGAGATCAAGAGAGAGAGAGAGAGAGAATAGAACGCGGGGCGAGAGAAAAAAAGGTGAAACTCAAATGCCTTCTTCGATCTCAAACTCTCGAAAGAAGGAAATGGAATTTTCGATTTTTTTCCTCGTTTTTTTTACAGTTCCGCCTTCCGACTTCGCGCCCCGCCCTTCTTCTTCTTCGCCGCTGCTGCTGCTGCTGCACCGCCACTGTCAGCGCCACCAATCTCCTCCGCGATCTGCTGCTGCTTCTTCGCCTCGGCGGCCTCGGTCACCTCGGCGGCGCTGGGGCTCACCCACTCGACCGTCACGCACTGGACGACGTCGCCGGGCTTTGGCTCGTAGCTTCCGCTGCCCCTGCCGCTCCTCTCGAGCACCAGCCCGCACTCCGTGCCGGCGCCCACGCGCTCCACGTCGAGCTTGTGCCGGCGCAGCGTCAGGGCTTTCAGGTTGTCGTGGATCACTTTCCCTCCTCGCAAGACGCGGAAGGTCTCTCCTTTCAAGATAGCACCCTCGACGACCTTGAGTCCGGCGACGGGAGCAGACGACGACGACGATGTTTTGCCGCTTCCACCTCCGCCTCCTCCGCTCGCAAAGACCGCGAGCACCTCCGCCTGTCCAGAGATCGCCTCCCTCGCCACGGGCGGCGCGGCACCGGCGGCTGCAGAGGCGATGGCATCGATCGCGTGGTAGATGACGCGGTGGCACGAGAGCGGGACGCCCAACCTCGTCGCCTCCCGCTCGACTGCGGCGCCGCCTCCCCGCGCGGCCGAGGCCGAGCCGTAGGCAAGCACCCTCCCGCCCACGGCGGCGGCGTGCTGCACGTCCGACAGCGTGACGGGCCCGACACCGGAGGCGGAGACGCGCACGGGGACGTCCTCTGTCGAAAGAGAGACCAGAGCCTCTTCCAGGGCCTCGATGGCGCCCTGGGTGTCGGCCTTGATGACGAGAAGCAGCCTTCGGTTTTGAGGCTGATGAGCGTTGTTGTTGGGGTCGTTTTCGTTTCCGTTGACGTTTGCTCCGAATCCCTCGCCTGCCCACGCCGCTGCTGCTGCTGCTTCCCCGGCGTCGGCAAAGGCCTGCGCCGCCGCTGCCTTGCCGCCGCTGCGCCTCCCCACCTTCACGGGGAAAGCAGCGGCCGCGGCAGCAGCGGCAGCGGCGGCGTCCTCCTCGGCCTTCCTCCTCTGCTCGCCGACGGCCGCGGCCGCGACACCTCGCTTGGCGTCGGCGGCGGCAGCAGCCCTCGCCGAAGCGAGCGCCCTCGCGCGCTCCTCCGTGGGCAGCACCACCAGCCTGTCTCCTGCGATGGGTACCCCCCTGAGCCCGGCGACCTCCGCTGCGTGCCCAGGGAAGACCCCCTTGGCGTTCTTGTCCCCCCTGGCGTCGGTCAGGGACCGGATCTTGCCCCACTCGCGCCCGACGGCGACGATCTGGCCCGGCTCGAGCGTGCCTCTGCGAACGATCACGGTCGCCACGGGTCCGTGCCCCTGCGCCAGCCTCGCCTCGACGACCACGGCCTCGGTGGGAGACCCTGGAAGACTTTTACGCGGCGCCTTGAGCTCCATCAGCTCGGCCTGCAGCAACAACGCTTCCTCGAGCTCGCGGAGCCCCTGGCCCTTGATCGCCGCGACCTCGACCACCTGCACCCCGCCGCCGACCTCTTCGAGCTCGATCCCTTCCCCAAGCAGCTGCCTGCGCACGGCGGCAGGGTCCGCGTCGGGCAAGTCGCACTTGGTGATGGCGACCACGAAGGCCACGCCGGCGCTCCTGACGTGAGCGATCGCCTCCCTCGTCTGCGGCTTGACGCCGTCGCGGGCGTCGACGACCAGCACGGCCACGTCCGTCATCGCGGCCCCTCGGGCGCGCATGGCCGCGAAGGCGGCATGCCCGGGCGTGTCCAGGAACGTGATGGTGCAGTTGCTCTGGGGCATCGAGACCTCGAAGGCGCCCGTGGCCTGCGTGATCCCTCCGGCCTCACCCGCGGCGACGGCCGTCTTGCGCAGCGCGTCGAGCAGGCTGGTCTTCCCGTGGTCGACGTGGCCCAGGACGGCGACGACGGGAGGACGGGGGGCGACTTCGGCTGCGGCGTTGTCGTTGCCGTCGTCGGAAGGACGCTCGACGACGATGGTGCGGCGAGGGCGCTGGGGCGAAGAAGAAGAAGAAGAAGCGCTCGCCTTTTCGTCTTCTTGGCCGCCCAACAGCTCGAGCGCGGCCAGTTCCGCCGCGTCGGGCTCGATCGGGTCCTCTTCCGAGGGAGGGGAGGCGTCGATCGAGGCCAGGACGGCGTTGAGATGGTCCAGGGAGACCCCCAAGAGGCGAGAGAGGGCGATCGAGGTGACGCCGACGGGGATGACGAGCGGAGGCAGAGGCGGAGGGGGAGCGGCGGGCTTGAGAAGTTTCTTCTTTGTCTTTTTTTGTTGCTGCTCCTGCTGCTGCTGCTGCTGCATTCGTTGCTGCTGCTGCTGCTGCTGCTGCTGTCGATTGTTGTTGTTGTTGTTGTTGTTGTTGTTGTTGTTGTTGTTGTTCCCCCACGGCTGACGCTGCCAATTGTTGTTCTGGTTGCCGTTGCCGTTCTGGTTGTTGTTCCACTGAGGAGAAGCAGAAAGAAAAGCGCCGTTGCCGTTTTGGTTGCCCCACTGCCGCCTTCGGCCAGCGGCAGCACCAGCGTTGCTGTTGCTGCTGTTGTTCTCTCCTTCACCCAGGCTCCAGGGATCGTGCCTTCGCTGATTCTGCTGCTGATTCTGCTGCCCCCAACGGTTGTTGGTGTTGCTGTTGTTGTTCCGGTTGTAGTTCCGCGAGACAGCAGCAGAAGAGGACGAAGGAGCGGAAAGCCAGCGGTCTGCGGCCTTTGGTGCTGCCGCTGCTGCCGCCGCTGCTGCTTTGGGTTTCGGGGTCGCTGCTGCAGCCGCCGTCCTCGAGGGGCTCTTTGGCGTCTTCGTCTCCACTGCTGTTGCTGTCGCCGTCGTCGTCGCTCCCGTCTTCTTGGCGGGCGGGGCCGTTAAAGCAGCACTTGAGGTCGAGGTCGACGAGGTCGAGGACGTCGAAGCGCTCGGCTTGCGACGGCTCGTCGACGCCGATGGAGAGGGCGAGGCGTCGGCCACTTCCTCGGCCAGGGCGTGCGCCCTTCGAACGCCAGACGGCGCCTTCGCATCTCCCCTCGTCGTCGTGGATGCATAATTCCTGGCGAAAGAGGAGCGGAGGGCGGCTAGGAGGGGCGATGGGGCCGACGAGGTCGATTCGCCAATTGCGATGCTGCCGCTGAGCTCTTGCAAGAGCTGCCGCTCCGCGCCGCCGCCTCGCCCTCCTGCCAGCGCCAGCAGGCGCTCAGCGAGGCGCACGCGCCACATATGGGCCTAGCAGCAGCAGCAGTCAGTGGAGGGAGATGAGGAAGCGAGGAAGAAAGAGAGCGAGTATCTTCAATCTAGTAGGGCCATAGTTCGATTTTTGTTCGTCTTTTTCGTTTTTTTTCTTTCGAGGGGTTCTGAGGTCGAGCCGTTGACCCTCTCTCAGTTTCCTCTCTTCTCTCTCTCTCCCGCTCGCGCGCTCGGAGACACCGACCTCTCCCTTTGAAAAAAAAGAGCAAAGATGAGCATACACGAGGTCCTCGACCGCATCGACGTCATCTACAGGAAGTGAGAAGAGAGAGAGGGGTCGGGAGAAGGAGAGGCGACGAGGAGAAGAGGCAAGGAGCAAGCAGCGTCGGTCAAACGCTTGGTTTCTCTCTTTTTCCGACCTCGCCTTCCCGTTTGCTCCGCTCTCTCGCTCGCTCGGTTTTCATCTACTTCCGTCTTTCTCCCTCTCTCTCACGCGACGAGCAACCTCTCTCTCAAGCAAAACAAAACCCAAAAAGGTACGAGAAGTACGTCAACGCCACCGACGGCGGCCGAGGCAACGGCCCCGACGGTACCGGCGGCCGCGACGCGTTTGGCGAAGCGCACTCGCTGGTGCTCGGCAAGCTCGCGGCGCTGCAGACGCGGTGCGACGAGGCCGCCGCGGCGAGCGACAGGGCCGTCAGGGCAGGGATCAATGCGGACATCCGGTGAGGGTTGGTCGATGGCGAGAGAGAGAGAGGGAAGAGAGGAGAAAAGAAGGAGAGGAAAGAGAACAAGAGAGCTTCTTTTCCGTTGACCGTGCCCTCTCTCCTTCTTCTTCCTCCAAAAAAAAAAA
>Ga0210003_1003053_pt1 | contig 13850 bp, 19 predicted proteins | sample LantaG_FD_182804 | JGI IMG/M metagenome (GOLD analysis project Ga0210003, IMG submission 182804) | Deep subsurface microbial communities from Baltic Sea to uncover new lineages of life (NeLLi) - Landsort_02402 metaG (SPAdes) (version 2) | ecosystem: Environmental > Aquatic > Marine > Oceanic >... | reverse complement strand
ATTCTAATTATACTATAGTCAATGTAACAAGTGGTGATTGGAATTCAACTTATACTACCGTTAATGCAACAAGTGCTCAAATAGGAATAAACCAAGATGATATAACTAATATGTCAGGAGTTTCAGGTAACTGGAATTCAACTTATACTACCGTTAATGTAACAAGCGGTGATTGGGATTCAGTATACACATCAGTCAATGCAACAAGTGCAGATTGGGATTCAGTATACACATCAGTCAATGCAACAAGTGCAGATTGGGATTCTGTTCACACTTCTGTTAATGCAACAAGTGCAGATTGGGATTCTGTTCACACTTCTGTTAATGCAACAAGTGCAGATTGGGATTCTGTTCACACTTCTGTTAATGCAACAAGTGCAGATTGGGTGTCAGCGGCTGATGGTAACTTTTTAAACGGACTAGTAATTGGTGCAGCTTCTGGTATAGGTATTAAATTAGACACAACAGGAGAAACTTTTGGTTGGAGAGACATTACATCTTCTATTACTATTAGAGGTCAAAGCTCACCTCCAACATGGAATGATTCCTTTTATGGTAATATCGGAGCATATAGATTTACTTCCGTTGGAGATCAATGTTGGGTAAATTTCCATATTCCGCATGATTATGTTCCTGGCTCTGAAATATATATCCACACTCACTGGGGTTTGAATGTAGCTAATACTACAGATAGTGTTACATGGGGATTTAATGCAACATATGCATCAAGAGATGATGTTAATTTAATACCTTTTCCAGCCGAGATAACTAAAACAGTAACCCATAACGCTGCAACTACTAACATTCCTCAATATGCACATATTGTATCTGAAGTACAATTAACTGATGGTAGTGCAGCTATTGGCGGAAATATAATCGAAGTTGATGGGATTATATTAAGTAGAGTTTATCTATCAGCAGATGCAGGGAATGTAGATCCACATTTATTCTTCGTTGATGTACATTATCAATCAACTAACTTAGCGACAAAGAATAAAGCACCGAATTTTTATGGTTAATACCTTGCACTTATACATAATAATAATATACTTAAGATCTAATAAGAAATTAACACGTAGGAGATAAGTAATTAAAATGAAAACAACAACACTAAATAGTTTATTATCCAGTTTGTCATGGCTCTTGCTATGCTGACGGGGTTGACTGTTTAGATTACTTTTAACCCGGTCTTTGAAAAAAGATCGGGTTTTTTATTGCTCTTTGATAATTAAGAATATAATATATTGATCAAGTTAAGGAAATGCCTGGGTGATGGAATTGGAATACATACAAGACTTTTTCCACCCCATTGTCGAAAGAGAGTGGGGAACAAAAAATCTTGCGCCGAAAGGATTGGGGGTTCGAGTCCCCCTCCAGGTACCATTTTATTAATGAGATGATATATGAGTAAATATAGAAAAAATTCAAATAATAGTTTTAAGAAATATCTTAAACATACTGCACCTTTACCTGATGTGATTATATCAGAAGATACAGTGTTCTTGCGTCAAGCAAGTGAGAAAATTTTTTAGATTTATTATAACGCGGTTGTGATGTAATTGGCAGACGTACCAGCCTTAGAAGCTGGCGCCGAAAGGCGTGTGGGTTCGACTCCCACCAACCGCACCAATTTAGAGCTGTAGTGGCGGAAGGGAAGACGCGACGGTTTCAAAAGCCGTTACTCAAAGAGTGTGAGAGTTCAAATCTCTCCTACAGTACCAGTGAAAATATAGGAAGTATAAGCCAAGTCGGTCTATGGGCTGCTGTCTTGAAAACAGTTAGGGGTAACACCCGTGAGAGTTCAAGTCTCTCTGCTTCCGCCATTTAGGAGTAATATGAAAATACCGGTTCAAATAGAACGTGATAATGAGTCATGCGTAAATTGTATGTTTCTTCATTTTGATTATTTTGATGGAAAGGCGGAATGTTTATTATTTAAGCGTGGTTTATCTGCAAGTATAATTCATGGACAAGTTGCTTATTGGATGCCATGTAGCGAATGTAATAAGGTTTTTCATAACATAAATGTAAAAACATAGAAGATATAATGAAAGTAGAAATCAAAGCATGTTTAGATGAAATAGATGCAATTTGTGATCTATTCGAAGTTCCGGGAGTAATCTTAAAAAAGAATAAAGGTTCAGGTAGAAAATGGTATGACATGCATGTTGATCGGTTGAAATTACTGAAGTATAAAAAACCGATAAGAAAGTTGAGGAATAAGTACAATTGAGAATTATATCAAAACATAGTGATTATTACGATGGTGTAATGAGAAGCACCGGATTTGATAAATCTCTTACTTTCGTTCGTGATTGTTCAGAAGAAGATTATTCATTTAAAATACCAGATTTTTCTACTAAAGTTGTAGGTAAATTTGAATACCGTATTCATTTCGGTATAGTCGGATTTTGTGGTGAGATATATCCATTCGTTGGTGTTACAAAAAGAATACCTCATGATTTACGTTATACTCCAGAAGAGGATATTTGTTACTCTTTAGATGAGTTAGTAGAAAGATTTCCGAAAGTTGTTAGTAAAGATACGAGATATCGGTTTAGTACTGATTTATCACACAATAATTTTAAAAATTGGTTTTCTAAGTGTGTATTAAGAAGAAGTTATTTTGATCGCACACTAGAAGATAAAAAACCGGAAATACAAAAGATATTTGAAAAGGATAAAATTGCGTATTTTGTAGTAGAGTGTGTCTTGAGAGATGTGAAATATATAAAATATCCGATACTTAATAAGTATTCGTTTGGTAGGATATATAGTGCTTATGAAGCATTTCAAAAAATTGAGATGTATTTGTCTAATGAATTAGTTAAGCCAGATGAAATTAATGTTGTTATAGATAATGACGATAAGATTCAAGCTCATGGATTTAATGAATTCTCATTTAGAAAAGAAAAAGAAAGCTAAATATTGAAGATAGTGAGCGTTTTAAGATCATGTAAAAATGATGAGTTAGATATAACGGAGGGTATATTAATGTCCATAAATGTATATAAGTCTCCCGACGGTAATTTAAGAGTTGATGTGAAGGATATAATAGAATTTCTTGAAGCGGAGAAAGCAAAGAAGACCGGGCCAGTAAATTTGTATTTGAAGTTATTGATTAATAGATTCAAGAAGAGTATAGCAAAATATAGTTAGGTAAAAATGAAAAATCCATTAGTTATAGGTTATAAGGGAGAAATAGGATCATTTATTCTCAATGGGCTACTAAAAGTAATGCCAAAAGCGTTAAATGTGTGGTGTGTAGATATTAATGAGACAGAACAAGAGATTGTAGATCGTATAAATCGATCAGATGTTATATTCTTATGTGTACCGCTTCAACAGACAACTAAATGGATTAAAAAATATAAAGGAATGTTACAAGGTAAAATAATTATTGAACAATGTTCTTTGAAAGAAGATATCTTTAATGATATTGATGATTTGGGTTTAGATGTTAGATCAATGCATATTCTGTTTAGACCTAGTAGTACACCAAATTTATCAGATAGGAGATTGGGACTATTTCCTGATCAGTTTAATGCAGCAATGGTTAAATTATTAAAGAATATAACACAATCAGATATAGTATGGTTTAGTGATATTTCAGAACATGATAAATCAATGGCAATTAACCAAGCATTAGTACATAGAGTGTTATTAACTCTTGGAGAAATGCTCAAAGAAACAAACAGTAATACATTTATTGGTCAGAAGGTTGTCGAACTAAGTGAACGGATAAAATGTGGTGATAAAGTATTATATAAAATGATTCAGGATAATCGCCATTTAAATGGTAAATTAGAGGAATTTGAAACAGCTCTTGCAAAGTTCGATATATTAAAGATTTAAATATAGTTAATTTTAAAGGATGATAGTCTAATATTGGTTCGTAGAGATGCCCTGCTAAGGCATTCCGGGTCAAACCGGTGAGAGTTCGATTCTCTTGTCATCCGCCATTTTTTAAACGGGCATGTTAGTGAATACAGTTCGATGCTATGAAATAATAAACTTGGAATTTTTATTAGAGTACTAGTGTGGGGTTGATGCCGTAGCGGGGAGTTCCAAGACCTCCGTGAATACATATCTACGAAGCTAACTTTATACGAGCGAGGTCATGGTGGCCAAAGAGACTCCAAATCTCCAGGCGAGGGTTCGATTCCTTCCGCTCGTGCCAATTTAATATGTTGCTTTTAAACAAAATGAGATTAATATATAAGAACGTAAGAGGTATTTTATGAAGAATAATGCAAATGTAGTAACAAGACGTAAACCAAACGAAAAAATTGAAAGAACATTGAAGCGTTTTAAGCGATCAATGATGGATACAAGAATCTTGCAAGATTTTCGTGAGAATTCGTTTTATGATAAACCGAGTGTTAAGAAGCGTAAGAAAAGCGCTAGAGCTGCGATTCGCAGAAAAAAAGAAGCGCATGACGCTTTAAAAGGAAGATAATATAATGGCAAACGAAACTGAAAGCAAAGATAACCCAGATTTAATAACAAAAGTAGCAGTACTTGAAACTGTAGTAAAAGAACTTATTAAAAAGAACGAAGAGCTAGCAGCAGATTTGACTCATCACGTCGATATGTATAATAAGCATATTGTAGCTTGTCACAAATAATAGTTTATAACAAAAACTGCCTGATTAGCTTAATTGGATGTCATGGTGCGGGTGTATCCGCGTTGTATCTTTTATATTTTAATGTTGATTAGTTATCGGAACTATGAAACTAGAAATATAACAATATATTACAATATGATGCACATCTAAATGTCTGGTCGTATACGAGTTTATGTGGAATAATTCCGAATACATACGATCATAAATAACTATAATGATCAAAGCACTAGGCTAATAACCTATAGAATGGTGGTTCGAGTCCATCATCAGGCACCAATTTTACAAGAGAAATAGTAATGAAAGCAAAACTAAAATATCCTAGTAAAACTTTTTTCATTGCTGATACTCACTTCGGACATGCAAGTATAATTAATCATTGCAAGCGACCGTTTGCTAGTGTACAAGAGATGGATGAATGCTTGATTTCAAATTGGAATAGTATTATCAAATCTGGTAATACCGTGTATGTCCTAGGTGATTTCGCATACAAGGATCATCTTAAGTACTTACATAGACTCAACGGACAAAAGATCCTCATTGTAGGAAACCATGATAAGATGAGTGGTAAGGTGAAAGAATGTTTCAGTGAAATTCATCCAATGCTTCGTAGGAATTTCTTTAAACAAGATGTTACTCTTTGTCATTATGCAATGGTAACATGGGCAAACTCAATTCATGGTAGTTGGCAACTATATGGACATTCACATGGTCGTCTAATTGAATCACCGACTATGAAGCAACTTGATGTTGGTGTCGATACATGGAACTATTCCCCAGTACCTTTTGAAGTAGTTAAGATGGTTATGGATACTAAAGCGGATAAGATAATATATCCAGATGGTAACGGTGATCCACATAAAGCTATTGCTGAGAACACATTTAACCACCTCGGAATATGGAATGATTATGACAAAAAAACTAGAATTACTACCACCAGGAACAAAGGTATCAGTATTAGCTCCTGATCCGTTTGAAGCAGAAATATCATCAATTAATATTATAAGTGAAGAATGTATTGTATTGTATGAAGTGTTTTGGTGGGAAGCGAAAGAAAAGAAAGAACTAACATTAAGAGATTATGAAGTCTCTTGTTCACAGAAAGCTAATAAGATGCATATAGGATTTGGTGTAAAATGAAAATATTATTTTTAGATGATAATAAAAATCGTTGGTTACATTTTGTAGATAATAACAATGAGCCCGGAGTTAGTTTGCATTGGGCGAAAACTGCATATGAAGCGATTCATTGGTTAGAACGAAATACATATGATATTGTTAGTTTAGACCATGATCTCGGTGATGAAATAATGGTAGCGTCTGGAGATGGTACTGGATATGAAGTAGCACAATGGATTGCAAATAATTTACAAGACAATATGCCTATAGTAGTTCTACATACTTGGAATCCAGCAGGTGCACAGAATATGAAGAATATTCTGCCAAATGCAATTATTTCACGTTTTGCAGTTGCAAATTAATATATCTATACTTAAATATAGATGCCGTAAGACGCGGTAACACGAAGTCCACAATGGTGGCAAGGAGAAAGAAATGAAAGATAAGACATACGAAATACGTATCCTCGTAAACGGGCGTCCAGCCAAAGAATTCACACACGACAACAAAACATTTGTTGAAAGCCGCATCGGCACTGAATATTCCATTCAAATCAAGAATAACGATTGGCAACGGGTTTTAGCTGTTCCAACTGTTGATGGTATTAATGTGATTTCAGGAGAACCTGATTCTGGAGAACCGGGAGAAGGTTATATTGTTAATGGTAATAGTTCAGTAACTATTAAAGGTTTCCGAAAAGATTTAGATTCAGTTGGAGCTTTTAAATTCTGTAGGAAAGATTTTAGTTATTGTAATGAAGCAGGAGCGCCAGGTAATAATGGAGTTATTGGTGTTCAGATTTTTTCTGAGAAACCAAGGGCATCATTTGCACCACTACAAAATTGGCTATCTACTAATACACATGCTGTACCAAATTTTAGAGAATGCTCAGCTCTTCCTGATACTCATCCAGGTGTACCATGTGAATATGATCGTTACCGAGATGCTATACCGCAATTCTCTTCTAATTGTTCTAGTGGAAGTAATTCTAGTGGACAATACAGTTCAACTGTAAATTATAGTGGAAAAGTTTCTGTTGTAAATAATGTAGCTGATGCGTTTGGAGTAGGTACAACATGGGGAACTGAACAAATTTCAAAAGTAACTTTAGAAGAATTTGAAATAAATTGCAATGTATCAGAAATGTGTATATATTATGCGAGTGTTACAGGATTAAAGAAGTTAGGTGTGCCATTGGTGAAAAAAGAATCAATCGGATTTCCAAAGGCGTTCGGATCGTTTGCAAAACCACCAAAATCCTGGAAAGGTTAAAGTGCCAGCAAAACGAAATAAATATAATATCCAATATATCATCGGTGTATATAATAACCATGATATGAAGTGTAAATATCTTAATGTACCGAGCTGGAATAGACCTTTGTATGGAACTAAGGTAAACACAGCTAGAAGGTTCAAAACAATCAAAGCCGCGGAAGCGGAAAGAACAATACTTTTAGGTAAAAAGAAACAGGGTATTATATTTATTTCGAAATGCTTTTGTAAAGGTACAACATTTAAAGGATTAACAAAGATAAACAAGTTACAAGTAATTAGTCACATGATAAATGATTTATAAAATAAGACGTTGCATTAATTCAGCAAGCCGCTATTATATAGGCAATAAGAGATATGAAGTATTAAATGAATAAAAAGATCTAAAAGGAGGTTGATTTACATCCTGAGAGCCTAAATATTTACGAGTTAAAGATGAAAAATAAAACAAGACAATTTAATAAACAATATATACGCCCATGCGGGCAGAATACCTTTCCTGGTATTCATACTCCGTATAATGCGGATATGGAGGAAGAAGAGGAATAGTCGTAAACTAACAATTTTAACAGTTTACGACCTCGCTTAACAAAGTGGGGTTTTTTATTGACTAAATTCCTTTAAAAATCAGAGCGTAGCAGTTCTCGTTTGGTTGTAAAACCTTAAAAGCTGTGTATTGAATGTGTAGCTTAATTGGCAAAGCAGCGGGCTCTTAACTCGCGGGATGGAGGATCATTGCCTCCCACATTCACCATTTTAAAAATTAGAAGTGGCTTATTGGATGGTGAGCCCATGTATAATCACCAGACGTCGCATAAAATCCAGCGCATTGTGAGGACCAAACTCAGATAGGTAGTAGAATAAAAATAAAACAATTTTAATATACCTAGGTGAGAAGAATTGGTATTTCAGCTGACTGTTAATCAGTAACCTTCGGGTCCTGTAGGTTCAAGTCCTACCCTAGGTGCCATTTAGTGTGAGCGGTATATGGTGTAATGGATAGCACGAGAGGAGACGAATGCATAAACGAACCTCTTAGTCAAGGTTCGACTCCTTGTGTCCGCGCCAATTTTTAACGTTGAAATTCCGAAAGAGTCGCTCTGGCGGTAAATGGATACGTAATACAGGTTGTTCCACCTTTAGCTGAAATGCTATAAACGGGCTAATTTACAGAGAGTGGAAGAGTCTGGCTATCTTCGCCGCGCTTGGAACGCGGTAAGTATACTAAGCGTGTATGCTTCAGGGGTTCGAATCCCCTCTCTCTGACCAATTTCGGGTATAGAAGTTTTCATAAGGCAGTTAAGGCGCTGTTAACTGGTATAAGCCTGCCAGTTTATATCGATTCGAGTTCGATTATATCCACCAATTTTAATCTAGTGATCCTTATAGAGGTCCGAGAATTTGGCCGACCATCCATTTTGGAATGTTGCAACCGTTCCTTCTTGGGTGCATAATGTGAAGGGGTGCAAACTCAAAAGTCGGGTAGACACTAGATGTTTTTAATATAATATTGAGGATCGATGGCACAGCGGCGACTGCGCTTGACTGTAAATCAAGTATTCCACACGGAGGTTCGAGTCCTCCTCGGTCCACCATTTTTTGTAGTGTAAAACCTCATTAAGGTTAATGTTAATCTAGATAATACATAGACTTAATCTACGCGGAGTAGAGTAAAAAGATAGAGGTAGTCGCATGTTAGAATCATGGCACACTACGCAATTTTCATTGGAGATGTCCCTCGCGGCGGCATGTTGAGCCGTCATTACTCAGTGCCTTATGGCATTGACAAGGTTTCTTTTACCGTGTACCAGCTAATCACGGTATATTTTAATTTTAAACGCCAGGTCATTCAATTGGTTAGGATCCGGAGAGTGCAGTTCGAACGCGTAACGATTAATGTTGCAACATTATTTGGAACGTAACAAATCCGGCAATGTGGGTTCAAGTCCCGCCCAGGTGTACTGTTATAATTTAACGCGAGATCGTATAGAAAAGGATATTGAGTACGAAGAAGATATGCTTCGTAGGAGTCTTTAGAGTATTACGTTATTTCATACGCCATATATTAGGATATCATGATATATGAAACGATGTTATAAAGATGGCTGTTCAAGTCAGTCTCTTGCGACCCTTTGAATAAGTGGCAAATTGGTATAGGGGCTGGCTAGTAGGTGTTAAGGAGATACCGAGGTCCGGCGATAAGACACACAGCCTGAGTGGAAGTTTTATGTTGCAGGTTCGACTCCTGTCTTCTTTATTTTTGGGATTATTGCACCCAAAACTTATAAATATTTAAAAGGAGTTAAGTGCAATAATGAAATGTATAAATTGTAATAAAGATATAAATAATAAAAAATTTTGTTGTCATAGTTGTAGAGCTACATATTGGAACAAGAAAAGAGAATATAAAGCAAGCAATGATACGAGAACAAAGAAAGCTTTTTGCATGAAATGTAAAAAGAATATTAATGTTAATGTTAGAACAAATATTAATAGAGTGATGTGTAGCGAATGTAAGATGAAGAAACCGTTAAAATTTTGCAAGATTTGTGGTTCAGAAAATTGTAATAAAGCATTATGTCATTCATTAATATCAAATTCATTGTATAAAAAATTAATAACAATGGGAATGGATAAATGTACAATAGGTACAGATAAAATATTCCAAGAAGTTGCTAGAATTAGGGACGTATTAATTAACGATTATATTTTAGATGAAAAATCGAATACAGTAATTGCAGAACAATATGATCTTAATTTTCCTGCTAATGTTAAGGATTTGTTAAAGTTTTTTGATATACCAAGAAGAACTATTTCACAAGGTGTTAGTCTTGCATACAAGAAAGGTAGATTAACACCGAATACTAGTCATTTAAAATATAAGTCAGGTTGGCACACTACATGGAATAATGAAAAAGTTTTTTATAGAAGTAGTTATGAGTTAAATTATTGTAATATGTTAGATAAACAACAAACAGCATATATGATTGAATCTTTGCGTATACCATATATTGATTGTAATGGTATAAATAGAATTTATGTACCAGATTTTTATTTAAAAAACGAGAATAAAATAGTAGAGATTAAATCAACATATACTGCATGTATTGATTCTAATTTAAAACTTAAATTAGAAGCTGCTAAGCTTATGGGGTATGATGTTGAGTTGAATATAAATGGGTCTGTAGCTCAGTGGTAGAGCGGGAGCTTGAAAAGTTCCGCGTCGATGGATCATTCCCATCCAGACTCACCATTTTTAAATGTAAGGTTTTCACCTGATTTCCTGACAGAAAAAATCAGCATAAATTTAAAGATTTTTAGAAGTGAGAAGAAAGTTACTTCAATACAAATGAACTAGTTTGGGTTCGATTCCCAGCTTCGGCTCATTGCCGAGGTAGTGTAACGGCTAGCACAGTAAAACACTTTCTTCGTTTTCTCTAATTATTGGTCTATTGGTGTAAAGGTAGCACGTTACCCTGTCAAGGTAAGAGAACGAGATCGATACTCGTATAGACCGCCATTTTTAGGTATTAGCATAGAATCGTAGCCGGCTGCTTTGATTATAAGAGCGCCCGTCCAATGAATGATAGACTTTTATCAGGAAGCTAAAATGTTGTCCGGAAGCGTTTTAGTGGAACGATATACGGGAACGACGTGAAACCCATTCAGCTGAAATGTGCAACGACACGACATATGAGTCGGAGACTCTTGTGATTAGAGGATAGACAGTGAGTAGTTAGATGTATAGCTCAATGGAAGAGCTGCGGTAGATGTACTGTGAGTGTAGGTTCGATTCCTTCTACATCGATGATATGAAAACAGGAACATTGTGAAATCCCCTGCGGTAGCAAGAATACCTAGCCATCTTTAAGCTTGTAAATAATCTGAGATGCTAATAATATATAGAAATGAATAATATATTATTACCGTTACAGGATTTGATAGAGCAAAGAAAGCGATATCTTGATAAAGGTCTCCCAGCTCGTATGATGAGTGGCTATTTCTGGACATATGCTCATCCACCAGAAATATTCAAAAAAGCGATAACTACAAACAAGAATTTTTATATTTTCGGTATAACAACATCAAAGCCTTTAACTTCTGGAGGTTATTGGTGTATAGAGAAGATAGGTAGTACAATGATGGATGGTAAAGTCTGTCGTGTAATTCAACAACATATTGAACCAGAACGACAATTACCAGAAACTTTTGTCACTTTTAATGACTCGTCAACGTTCAGTTATCTATCGTTTTTTTCTGAAAGTGAAATGTATGAAAGATTGGTTATAGAGTTAATGAAGAGTGTTTAGATAAAAAAAGCTTGCATGAATTCATGTTATAGCTTATTATTATGTTTTAATGATGAGATAAAAATTATAAACAACATATAAGAGGTGTAAAATGATTAAGCAGTTTGTAACGAATAAGAGTAATCAACGAATTGGTGTTTTGGTTGCTATTAGTGATCCAAGAGAAAAGTTTAAGGTTGGTTGGTCAAAATGTAAGACAACTGATCAAGCGATGAACTATAATGCAATTGACAAATTCGATCGTGAACGCGGCATTGGTATTGCAGTTGGGCGAGCTGAACGAATGAATATGGAAACGTTCGTGAAAGAAGTTCCAGCTTCAATGGTTGAAGATGCAGCACGTTTTGTAGATCGTTGTGAACGTTATTTTAAATAATTTTTGAGGGTGCTGCGGTGCGGCTATAGCTCAATGGCAGAGCAACTGACTGTGACTCAGTGGACTTGGTTTCGATTACCAATAGTCGCCCCACAGCACCCATAATGCCCCGGTCGTTCAATGGCTAGGTACATCGGGTTTTCATCCCGAAGATCGGAGTTCGATTCTCCGTCGGGGTACCATTTAAGGATAATATGTTTAGTGTAAGACAAAAAAGAGAAATCGCTGAAGCTGTTCAACAGATATTAGCAGAGACTAATCATCCAGAATTGCCAAGTGATGAAATTAGTTTTAAACTCCATGTAGATGGTAAAGAATCATGGTCTTATGCAGATATACAGAACAATAAAGCAGTAACAAACCCATCAGTAAATCTTTGGAACGAAGAACAAGATGATGGATCAACAATTTTAAACAGATGCGCCGTTAGCTGATCTGGCTTAGCAACAGGCTTTTAACCTGTGGAAGTGGGTTCGAGACCCGCACGGCGCACCAATTTTAATATCGGCTCCTCCTAAATATTATTAAAGGAGGATATTATGAAAAAAATAAAACTATTAGTTATAATGGTATTAGTAGCATTATCAACATCTGGTTGTGCTAGTTATATGGTGGCAAGTTCGTCTAAAGCAGAATTAAAAGAATTAAAGCAAGAAACAGCAATTAAAGCAGTTCAACTTGGAGAAGGTGGAGCTGGTATTGGTATTGATGTTTCTAATTTGGAAGTATTAAAAGCACATCCATGGAAACAAGCTGGAGCCGCTTTATTAGATGCAGCAATTTTATATGGAGCATATGAAGGAGTTAATGCGCTTGATAGCAAAGATTCGACGCAAAACGATAATACAGCAAATATGACATATAATGGTGATAGTACAGAAATTAATATAACTATTACTGGTGACGGTAACGAAACTAATATTGGTAATGATAATTCAACAACATCACCATAAAATAATTTGCATTAAGCATAAAAAGATATATAATATAGGTATTAAGCATGATGATAGGATGTAGATCGAGTGATGATAGGTATTAGCTTAGGTTATTTAGTCCGCATTCTTAGTGGGTAACGAAGACGGATCGAGGGAATCCTTGATTTTGATGCACCATTCGAAAGAGTGGAGAAAATGAAAGATCTGTTATAGTTAGCTAGAAAATTTAAATTTAAAAGGAATTGAGATAAGAGTTACTTCAAAATTCAGGCTCGCCAGTCTTCGGACTGTCACCCGACCATAAACGTCTCTTGTCAACTTCATCCTTTTTTGGGCCGTTAGTGATAATGGTAGCACACTTGGCTTGCACCCAGGAAGCGAGGGATCAATACCCTCACGGTCCACCAGTTTTAAAGGAAAAAATATGAAAAAAATATGAAAAATAAATTAAAGATAATGATGGCTATATTAGTTTGCGCTTTTATTGCCGGATGCGGTACATTTAAACCAATAAATATTGGAATAGGTGAAATAAGTGAAGTAAAACAAATAACAACAAATACTACAGTTGTTGCAAATGATAATGGTATTCCAGCTGCAGCGATAAAAGTAACTCTAGACACAGATCGTGTTACAGAGATGATGAATTCATATACAGAAGAGCATTTAAATGGTGTATTCCCTGATGAATGGATTTCAACCAATAGCGGTATAAATTCAGGATGGTTGATTCTGAACGCAGAAGTAGAATAATTTAAATTTTGAGAAGTGAGAGATGTGTTACTTCAATATTATGGAAAAAAATCACACATTTCAATTTACTCTCATAATGCGCGTATAGTGTAATGGTAGCAAGTCTGTTTTACATGCAGAAGGCCGTAGTTCGATTCTACGTATGCGTACCAATTTTTCACCTAGGTGAAAGTAGAACAAATTTTAGTTACTATAGATTCGTATATACCCGAAAATGCGAATTGAACAGCTAGATAGATTTTATGAGATATATTGCGGGATGAAGCTCAAACGGTCGTTGTTCTACAAATTTTTTAAGAAGTGAGAGATGTGTTACTTCACGTATAGAAAAATCACACATTTCGTTTTACTCTTAATTTTTTTGTCTCGTGGCGGAATATGTAGACGCTGACAGTCGGAAGTGAGATACGGCAATGCCGAAAGGTAGGCTCTTGAAAAGCAGGCGCATGTGAAGTGTGAA
>Ga0210003_1003050_pt1 | contig 13856 bp, 17 predicted proteins | sample LantaG_FD_182804 | JGI IMG/M metagenome (GOLD analysis project Ga0210003, IMG submission 182804) | Deep subsurface microbial communities from Baltic Sea to uncover new lineages of life (NeLLi) - Landsort_02402 metaG (SPAdes) (version 2) | ecosystem: Environmental > Aquatic > Marine > Oceanic >... | reverse complement strand
GTGTGTGTGTGTGTGTGTGTGTGTGTATATGTGTGTGTGTGTGTGTGTGTGTGCGTGCGTGAGGAGCTTTTCCTGCGAGGGGTGGGGGCAGGGTCGAGAAGAGAGCTTTCGGCCTGCGAGTGCGGGCTAGAGAGAAGGATCGCGAGCTGCCGCACACACAAAAGAGAGAATAGAAGTAGGAAAAATTCGAGCTGTGGAAAATTTGAAGCTCTCTTCCGCTTTTCGTTTTTTTTTGTCGCCCCTCTCTTCTTCTCTTTCACTTCCTCTTTTTCTTCTTTTCCCTTCTTCTTCTTCTTCGCTCCGAGAGAGAAAAGCGAGAGAGCTCTTCTCCTTCTACTCGACGACCCTGTCGCGTTTCACGTGAGACAGACAGACAGGCAGCCCAAAAGGCAAAAAGGCTCGCGCCATGAAGCTCCACGCAGCCTCCCTCCTCGCGGCGGCGATCGCGCTCGCGGCGCTCCTCTGCTCGCCCGTCGCTGTCGACGCCTCCATCCACTCGTACGACAACGACTACTTCTACTCGGTCGGGGACGCCTACATCTTCCGCGGCGGGCGCGAAGGGTTGTACGCTTCGACGAAAGAGGTAAGGAGGGAGACTGGCTGGGTGTGGTCGTGGTGGAGAGAGAGAGAGAGGAGAGAAAGAAGGGAATGAAGATGAAGATGCGCGTCGTCGTCGTCGTCGCTCGTCCGAGCGACATTTTTTCTCGCGCTTGGAAAAACCTCTTGGATGTCGTCTTTTTGACCCGATTTTGATATGCGGGGGACGGAAATGGCGTCCACTTGCGAGATTTTGGTGAAGAGTTGCTCATCTCATCGCGAAGCACCTGCGAAACGACGCCGAAACGACCGCGATTAACAACTTTTTTTCCCTCCGCGAACGAAACGATCGATCGAAAAGAAGCGAATGACGCAAGTTTCGCCCTCGTATTCCGCCTTGTTCCCCTGGAGCTTTTGCTTCACATCTCGGTGGAAAGGCGAGAAAACGTTGTGACACTGCGATACAAGTCGAGAAGAGAGCAAGAGAAGCGCGTTCGAGTGCCCGCCGAGGCGCCCATCTTGCCGATATTCAAGCCCGAGCAAAAATTTCGAAAAACAACGCTCTTGCTCGCTCGCTTGCTCGCTCTCGTCGCTCACACCTCAACCTCTTCAACCTCTCTTTTCCAAATTCAGGCCATCGAGAAGTGGGGCACCTGGGGCCAGATCGCCCCCGGGGTCGACAACGGCCAGTCCGAGATCAAGCTCACCAAGCTGCAGTTCTCCAGGCCCGCGGCCGTCGCGGCGCAGTACCAGCCCGACGAGGGGTTCACGGGGCTCGTGCAGGTGAGTGAGAGAAGAGGAGGAGGAGGAAGAGAGAAGAGAGAGATGAAGAGAAAAGAAAGAAAAACCCGAACCTCGATTTCAAAAAAAAAAAAACTCACCCTTTTTTCTTTCTCTTTCTTTCTCTTTCTTTCTTTCTCTTTCTTTCTTTCTCTCTTCCCTTCCAACTCCCCAACCCCTCCAACCCCCTCCAACAACAACAACGCAGGCGGTCATCTTCGAGGTCGGGGACCGCGACCTCATCGGCCACCCCACCGCAGCGGGCACCCGCTACTGCTGCACCAAAGAGCTCGTCTCCAAGACCAAGTGCCACCAGGACAGGCTGATCTACCAGAAGAAGCAGGACGGCTGGCCGAAGGTGCTCGACATCTACTTTGAGAACAACGACACCAAGGCCTACAGCTGGGAGGAGGCCATCACGGTCGAGAAATCGGGCATGTACTACCTCTGGTTCGTGACCTGCGACGACGACCTCGCCGCGGTCACCGTCGACGGGGCGACCGAGTGGAAGAACCCCACCGGGTACCTGCCGGGGGCCATGATCCCGCTGGTCAGGCTGTCCGCCGTCGCCGCCGCTGCCTACGCCGTCGTGGGCGGGCTCTGGCTCGTGGCCTGCCTCAGGGCAGAGAAGGGCGACGTGGGAACCCTGCAGGGGGCCCTGGCCGCCGTCGTCGCGCTCGGAGCGGCAGAGCACGCGGTCTGGTTCGCCGATTACTCGGCCTTCAACGCCTCGGGCAAGAGGCCCGTCGCCACCACGGGCGTCGCGCTGGCCGCCGGCGTCGCCAGGCGCACCCTGGGACGCTACGTCGCCCTGGCCGTCGCTCTGGGCCACGGCGTGATGACCCCCTCGCTCGCGCCGGCGACCAGGGCCAAAGTGGCGTGCCTCTGCGCCGTGTACGCCCTGGCCTCGGCCACCGCCGCCGGCGTCGCTTCCGTCGGCGCTGTCGACGACGCCGCCGGTGGGGGCTCCGTCGTCGGCCTCGGCGGCGTCGGGGCAGGCGCCGCGGGCCTGGGAGGCCTCGGCGACGCTTTTTCTTCCAAGGCCGGCTTCGCCAGGCTGATGCTCGCCGCGCCTGCCGCGCTTGCCGACGCCGCGTTCGTGCTCTGGATCTTCTCCAGCCTCTCCAAGACGCTGGCAGCCGCGGCTGCGCGCCGCGCCACGGCGAAGCTCGACCTGTACCGCAAGTTCACGAACGCGCTCGCGGTCTCCGTCTGGGCCAGCGTGGCCTGGGCGGGTTACGAGGCGTACGCCCGCGTCGCCGACTCCGCGGGCGAGCGGTGGCGCTCCGCCTGGGTGCTTCCCGGGTTCTGGGTCGCGCTCGACTGGGGGGTCACGTGCGCCGTTGCTGCTTTATTCAGGCCGAGGGCCGCGGCGTCGAGGTTCGCGTACTCGGAGGCGGACGCGGACGAATGGGAGCAGGCCGAGAAGGGGAGCGGCAACGGAAACGGAGGAGGGGCGCCGGTCGGCAGCATCGCGATCGCGGCGATCGGGGGCAGCAAGTCGCCGCTGCCGAGGTCGAGCGGGGAGGGCGTTTCCGGCGAAGAGGTGGGCAAGCGCGAGTAGAGGAGCGTTTTTTATTCCTTCTCTCTTTTTGGCCTCTTGAGTTCTCTCTCTTTCGTTCTTCTTCCCTGGAGAGGAGGAAGAGAGGGAGCGCTCGGGGGAAGAGATGGGGAAACCCCGAGACATTCTAAAAAACAAAAACAAAAAACATTACCTTTTTACTCCTTCTTCCCATTTTTCTATCAGACGCGTGCGTGCGCAAGCGAGAACAACAACAGCGATTTTTCTTTTTTTATATTTTTGGGTGATGAATCAAAACAATCAGGCAGAGAGAGATAAAAAAAACAGAGAGAGAGGTTGCATGCAAACAAAAAACGAAACCAAAAAAACGAGTGAAAAAAAAGTTCTGGTTCCGAAGGCGGGGGTTTCTGAATTACAAGTCTTGCTGCTCTGGTCTCACTCTTCTCATCGTGCTTTGTTATTAGCTGCTGCCAGCACCACCTTCGGCGGAGCACCTGCGATCGGAGCCCCTCCTTCGCCCTTCTCCAACGCCTCAGCAAAGGTCTCGCGCAGTGTCGCCGACGCCGCCTTGAGGTCAGCCGCCGCCTGCCGCAGGGCCTGCGCCGCCGAGACCTCCCCCGTGGTCTGGATCCTGAGGTTGACCACGGCCTCGGAAGGGTGCGGAATGGAGTAGCCGCAGAAGGCGACGTGCGGGCTGTTGGAGTTGAGTTGCGGGTTGGGTTGGGGAAAGAGAGGGGGAGGAGGTCGGGGTTGAGAGAAAGAGAGGGAGAGAGGGTGAGCGTCGCCGTCCAAGTTTTTTCAAATGCCTCTCTCGCTCTTCTTCTTCGCAGACTCCAATTCCCCGTCTTTGCGCTCCTCCGATTCCTCATCTCTCCTCAAGAACAGCGAGCCCTCATCAAACTACAACTGCTCACTTTTTGTTCAGGTGAAACCGCAGCGCGTTGGCCAGCGTGTGGTCCTCCCCTTCGATCGCGAATGTCGCGGCGGCCTCGGCGCCCGAAGGAGCAGCGGCGTTGGCGTTCTCTCCTGCTGCTGCAGCCGCCCCGGGGCGTTCTGGCTCCGCTTCGGTCGTCATGAGAGTGGTATTCTGCTGATGCTATTGATGCTGGATAAAAGTAGGAGAAGGACGTGGAAGTAGCGCTGGAGAGCCGAAGCGAATGCAAAGGCGATGATGGGACCGCTCGAATTTCTTTCGAAAAAATGAAGAGTTCACTCTTTTTCTCTTTTTTTTCTCTCTTCTTCCAGCAACTACTATGCTTCGCGCCTCGTCCTCGCTCTCCGCGCGCTCGGCGACGGCGCCTCTGTCTTCAGTGTCGTCGTCCGTGCGAGCTCGGGCTCCGACCGTTGCAGCGGCGGCGACTTCCAAGCAAAGGCAGGACCTCTGCTCCTCGATCGCCGCCCGAGTCGCCTCCTCCGACAATGCCTCGACCTCTTCGACTTCTTCTTTCTCTTCGAGCTCCTTCGCGACCCACACGCGCTCTCCGGCGGTCAACTTCGCGGTCCTGGTGGCAGCAGTGACCGGCCTCGTGGCTGTCGGGGGAGCAGCTGCCCCTCACGCCGCGGCGGCGGCGCTGATCGACGCCGCGGGATGGGATGCGTCGACGATGACACCATCATCATCATCGCTCGCCGGCCTCCACCACCTCCACCACCTCGACCACCTCCTCCCGCAGCCCGCCATCAGCGACCTCGCCGACTCCGAGGACTTCTGGTCCAACCTCCTCCGCTACGTCTCCTTCTACTTCTCCGTGCTCCTGGGCACGGCGGCCACCGCGGCGAGGCCGGTCGTCGCGGCGCTTCGGCGCTCACCGGCCTCGGCCGCCGGCGTCGTCGTCGTGGCGCTGGTGCTCGGGATCTTCGTCACCAAGACCGTGGGGGCCATGCTTGGGGTCGACGACGGCTCCCCGGACGACCTGAGCGCTTTCTTGAACTCGAACATGGAGTAGAAATGGGTTTTTTTCTTTGTAAAAGGGAGAGAGAGATATTTGCTTCTTTTTTGATTTCGTTCGTTCGAGTGTTAAACAAGTTTCAGTCTTTCTTTTCTTTCTTCTCTTTCTCGATGCTTTCTTTCATTCATTCATTCTAACGTACAGCGGTGTTTGAATAAAAATTCAGTTCCTCTTCTCCTTCTCGGAAGTAGCAGCAGCGGCAGCATCAACAGCAGCAGCGACAGGCATCCCCCCTTGTGCCGCCAAGCGCGCGTTTTCCCGAAACTCCTCCTCCTTCAGCACCTTCCTCAGGGCCGCCTCTTCCGGCGTGAGCTTGCGGATGGGGAGCCACTCGAGCCAGGGGTGCAAGGGAACGCCCACGATAGACGCCGGGGAGGAGCTCGAGCTCTCTCGTCGAAGCCGCTCCCGTTCCTCGGCCTGTTGCCGCTCGACCTCGGCCGCCGCCGCCGCCTTGGCTTCACTCTCCCTCACGAGCCTCTTCGGGGGGTCGAGCAGGCCCAAATTCTCTAAAAGGGGCCTCGCGAGACCCCTCCCGTCCGTGGCCCAGTCCCCCGCGGCGTGGACCGAGGAGGCGGCCGCGGCAGCGCCGAGGACCATGGCGAACAGCAGAGGGAGAGGCAAAGCAGCAGCACTAGCTCTGCCGCTCCCACTCCCACCACTCCGATGGACCGAAGAGAGGACGCCGACGGCGAGCCCTCCGGCGACCGCGGAGTTGAGAGGGGAGTGCTCCCCTCGGACCGCTCGCACCCCTTCCAGCGGAAGGGCAAAGGTCGCGGCGCAGAGCGCGCAGGATCCCGCCGTGCGGAGGGCCCACGGAGCGACGCGAGGGAGGGCAGAAGCGGAAGAAGCGTTTGCTGCTCGGCCCCGCGAGAGCAGCGACAGGAGCGCCCCCGCAGCGAGGCCGACGGCCGCTGACCCTCCGACTTTGGACAGGATGCGTCGCTGCCAGCCCGCGGTGACTGAGGAAGTTGTTCGCTCTTCCTCTCGCGGCATCTTCTCGACGGGTTGGGGGGAGTCGGGGTTGAAAAGAAGAAGAAGAAAAAAAAGAGAAAGAGAAAGAGAGATCGCTTCGAGGTGGTCCTTTCTTTTGTCTCTCTTTCTCCTCAGGGAACAGGACTTGTGGTCTCTCTTTCAGGGTCAGCTGAAAGTATCAAAAGAAAAATCCGTCTAGATTCGCGAAGAGTGAAACCGCGACCGCTTTTGACGCGGCAGAAGCTGCGCGCGAAACGTCGATGATTTGTGGTGAAAAAATTTCCTAATCGAGATGTTGAACTTTTCATTTTTTCGTTTTTTTTTCGTCGCCCATTCTCGCGTGCCTCGCCTCAGCAAGAGGGGCGAGCACGCTCGTTCTCTCTACCTCGCCGCGTGTCGACAGCAAGCCACTGACTGCCTCGACACTCTCGAAGGACGAAGGGCGCTCTGAAAGAGGTGGGGAAAGAGGGCACAGTCCGTTCCGTTCCGTCATCACCACAAAATGATCGGCCTTGTCGTCCTCTTTTTGTTTTCGCTCGGCCTCCCGCTCGCGCTGCTCGACCTCGTGGACGACAAGCTCGGCGCCGGGACCGTCGCCGCGGCCTTCAGACTGCTCGCCCGCGGGCACGTCAGCGTCACGGGGATCGCCCTGAGGCCCACGCCCAGGATCGCCGGGGCGGAGCTGAACGATTCAAACGGGAACAGGCTGGCAGGCTGCGGCGCCGTCGTCGTCGAGGCGACGCCGCTCGCGGCGCTGCGGTCGCTGGCCGCTCACGCGCTTGCTGGGTTTTTGTTGTGGTGGCGGCAAGGGAATTCGTCGCATTCTTCGAGCCCTTCTTCGTCTCCGCCTGCTCTGGCTGTGTCCGTCGGGGACGTTTTCGTTGATTGGACGCACGGGGAAGACGGTGAGGAAGAGAGAAAGAGAAAAGGGTTTTTTTTTAGAGGTTTCGGTTTTTTTTTTCCCGCGAGAGAAAAAAAACAAAAACTCACCCCTTCTTTTCTTTTCTTTCCCTCTCTATCAGGCTGCCTCAAGCTCGTCTCTCTTCTCAAGTCTGTCGGTGCCGTGCAGGACGAGGCCGCCAAAGGCCTCGCTCCCGAACCCGAGCTCTCGGCGACGCGGCCTCCTCCTCGTCCTCCTTCGAGGTCTTCCGAGGAAGGAGCAGGAGGAGCGACGACGACGACGGCGGCAGCAACAGCAACAGCAAACAAAGCAGCTCTTCCCGCTCAACCTCGGGGCTCTTCGGGCCTCCCAAAGGCCCGCGGCGTCCTCCGCACGCTCGAGGCCTGCGCGGCCGGCCTGGAAGGCACCGCGGCGGTGGCTGGGCTCTCCGTCTCGCTGAGCCCACCGGGAAGGCTCCTTCTGCCCGAGCTGATAGGGCGAGCTCTCGGGGGGCATCTGAGGATGGAGGTCGCTCTGGGCACCAGGGCCCTCGAGGCTCTCTGGCAAAAGAAAGAGAAGGAAGAAGGAGAACGAGAAGAGGAAGAAGAAGACGAAGAAGGAGAAGAAAATGATCGGCGGTGGTGGCTCCCTTCTTCTTCTTCGAAGCAGCCCCCGCGGGCCGCGGCGTTCCCCTTCGCGCTCTCCATCGGCGCCGCGAGGGGCGCCGTCTCGGTCCGGGGCTGGCGGGTTCCCACGGGTTTGGCTCTGGAACGGCCCGTGCTGGCACAGGCATCCCTGGGCGACGACCTGGCGAGGGCGCTGCTGGCGAGAGTGCACCCCTTTCTGGCGTCGGCGGTCTCCGTCTCTGCCGCGGGCGAAGGTGGAAGTGGAGGAGCGAAAGGGAAAGAACGAGCGAAAGCTAGTGCTGCTGCTGCTGCTGCTGCTGTTCTTTCGTCGTCCTCGCCTCCTCCTGCTGCTGCTGTCCTTTCTTCCCCTCTGGTCTCCTCTTCGATCCCCCTCCCGCCACCGGTCAGGGCCTCGCTCTGGCCCAGCGGCGGGCATTTACCCGCCGGGTCGCTCGACATCGTCGTGCAGCCTCTCTCGCTCTCCCTGGCGCCCACGGGCCCGGCCTCGTCGCTCGTCGCCGCGCTGGGGCTGATGGCCACAACTGCGGCAGCAGCCAACAACGGCGGTGGAGGGGCTCGCCTGAAGACCGGGAAGCTCAGGGCGACGGTCTACCGCGGCGGGCGCGTGCGGGCCAAGAGGCTCGACGTCGAGATCGCGGCCGTGGCGAGGAAGAAGAAGGTACAGACAAAGAGGAAAAAGACGAGCGAAACTGGCAAAGACAAAGACAGAGACAGAGACAAAGCTGCTCAGCTCCCCCGCCCGACCTCCGCGTTCGACGCCGCCGCCGCGGACCCCCTGGCGGCGGCTCAGGCGTGGTTCTCCAGCGTGCTCTCGGGGGAAGGCGGGGGCCTCTTCCCCGGGGCGAAGAAGGCCGACGACGGCAAAGGCGACGACGAGAGCGACGGAAGCGGCGACGACGGCGGCGGCGGAAGCGGAGGAGACTTCGAGGAGGAGGAGGAGGAGGAGGAGGAGGAGGAGCAGGCCGCCCCGCTCCGCCTCGCTCTCTGGGGCTCTGCCGATGCGGGCGCCAACGACGCGTTGGACGCGCGAGTTGGGATCCCCGTGGGGGCGCTGAGAGGAGGAGGAGGTGGAGGAGGAAGGAGGAGGAAGAAAAAGTCGAAAGAGAAGGAGAAGAAAAAGGCGAGCGGCGACGGAGAGGTCGACGTCGAATCTGCTCCTTCCTCCTCCGAAGAAAAGGAAGACGAAGAGGACGAGGACGTCGTCGCCCTTCGGATTGTGGGCCCGGCCTCCAACCCGGCCATAGACTGGGCCTCCGCCGCGCGGGAGCTTCCGGCCGCGGCGGCCGCCGCCGCCGGCGAGAGGGTCCGGGCCGCGGCCGCCGCTGCGGTCGCGACGGCGGCGGCCTCGAGGCTGGGGAGCGCCGTGGGAGCCCCCTCGTGGCTCACCGACGCGGCCTCGGCGGCGCTTTTGAGGCAGAGGAGGCCCAGCTCGGTCGGTGGTGGGGGTGGAAGTGGAGAGAAGGGCTCGGAGGCCAATAATAACAAGAACGCCGCTGCCGCCGCCGCTTCCCCCGCTGTTGCCGCCGCCGCTCGCCCCTCGCTTCTGTCCCCTTTCACTCCGTCGTCGCTGTTCTCCTCCTCCGCCGTTCCCTCGCCGTCGCCGCTGGCTGCCCCTCCCAGGGACGAGCCGTTCGACTGGGAAGGAGGAGGAGGAGGAGGAGGAGGGGGAAAAGGAGACGGGAAGTCGGGCTCGCCTCTGCGGGGTAGGAGGCTGCGCTTCGGAGGTTGAGAAGAAAAAAAGTTGAGAAGAAAGAAAGAAAGAAAGAAGAGTTGAGAAGAAGAATTGTTGTTGTTGTTCAGTTTCAGTATGCTTTTGCATTGCTTGTTTTTTTACATTCCCAGAAAGCCGCGCACGCGCTGCCGCGTGCGCCTGTAACCTTAGAAAAGACGAATTTCGGAGCTAAAGATGGATGGGAAAAAAGGTTTAAAAAAAGAGGAAAAATCAGACCGGGACGACCTTGCAGATGTCCTCGTACTCAAACCACTCTTCGGACTTCCCGCTGGTTTCCCTTCCGCCTTCTTCCCCGCTTCCCTCCTCAAAGGTCACCCGGGCCCTGTACCTCTCCGTGTCCACCTTGGAGAGCTTCCCTTCCCTCCCGACAAAGCGAGAGACGTCGTCGCTTCTTTCGCCTTTTCCTCCTTTCTTGAGGTTGACTCTATTCGTCGCAGAACAGGCCACGACGCGAACAGTGCCTCCTACCCCGGGAAGCACCGTCTCGAGCTGCGCCTGGTCGACGCGGAGCACGTCGCGGTCGTCGTCGAGCGTCTCGAGCTCGCCGACGAAGCCAAGGGATGGAAGAGAAGAAGAGTTGGAAGACTTTTTCATCTTCTTCGCCTTTTCGTCTTCGTCTTCTTCTTCTTCACCGCCGACGAGCGAGACGACCACCGCCTTGCGCTTGTAGTGGCCAGACTCCCTGAGCTCGCGCGCCATGATCTTGACGACGAGCCCGCGGGAGAGCCAGGGGGCGTCGGAGGCGGGGACGAGAGCCGTGGGAGCGGGAGCTTCGTTTTGGGCCCTTTGCTTCTTCTCCGCCGCCGCTGCCTTTGCCTTTGCCTCTTCTTCTTCTTCTTCCGCCTCGGCTTCCTCGCGCTTCCGCTTCGCCGCCTGCTCCTGCTCCATCATCAGCTCGAGCTTGGATTTTGGGCGCGACGCTGCTGCTGTTGCTAGTATTGTTGCTGCTGTTGCTGTTGTTGCTGTTGCTGTCGCGGTTTCGGAGAAAATCGGAACGAGAGGAGCAGCAGCAGCGCCGTTGTTGTTGCTCGCTCCCCCACCTCCAATCCCACCTCCTCCAACGACGCTCAGCCTCACGGGCACGTCCCCTTCCTTCCTCACCAATTCTCCGCCTTTCGCCCTCGCCGCGGCGTCGAAACCGAGCACCCGCACCTCCTCTGCGCGAGCCCTCTCCGCCTGCGCCGCCAGCGCCGCGGCCCTCCTCGCCTCCGCCTCCGCCGCCAGCTTCACCCTCCTCGCCCTCGCCTCCTCGGCGCCCGCGACCCTCGCGTCCGCGGCAGCCAGCGTCACGTGCAAACCCCTCTCGTCCTCGTCGACTTTACATAAGCCGGATTTGCCCAAATGGGACACGAACTCGGTCAGCGTGTGCCACCTGGTCGCGTTCATGTGCACGTGGTCCCTCTGCTGGATCAGCTCGTTGTAGACCACATCAGCGCGCATCCTCGTCGTGGGGTGCGCCCGCCGCATGTGGTCGAGCCAGGCTTCTTCGAAGAGTTTTGAAAATTCGTCGACGACGGCGGCGGGAGCGTCGCCGAACAGCGCCATCTGCCGCGCGTGCGATTCGGAACTCAAATGGCACTTGAAGCCGTTCTCGTCGCGGCACTGCTTGGAGCACATCTGGCAGTACCAGCGGAGGCGCTGGAGGCCCTTTTGCTTCTGGCGGTTGGCGATCTGTGTTGGGTGGGTGGAGTGGGTGGATAGGTGGTAGGAGGGGTGGGTGGAGGGTGGAGGAGAAGAGGTTGAGGTCGAGGTCGAGGTTTCGAGGGAAAAAAAAAGGAACGAAACGAATCGAAAGGCATCCCTTTCATCTCTCTCTTTCTCCGCGCTTCGTCTCCGTTTCAACGCACCGCCTTGGGCCCCGAGGGGTCGCCCTTCGCCATGGCTGCTGCCGCTGTGAGGAGGGGACTAGCACGGGAGAAGAGAGGGAAGAGTAGGAGAGAGAGCGAGAAAGAAGAGGATCGTTCGTCGCCTTTGGAATTCGACGAGCGAAAAAACTGTGAGGAGAGAGAAAGAGAGAAAAAAATGGAAAAAAACTTAAAAAAGAACCGAACCTCGCGCCCCGCCCCTCAACTTCTCTTTCAACTTCGAAACGCGCCATTAAAGAGACACAGAGAGATTGATAAAAGCCAAAGCAAACAGATTCTTTTTTTTTTAACACAGAAGGGGCCAGAGCAGCGAGAAAAAAGAAAGAAAGAAAAAGCTGACTTTCTCTCTCTCTCTCTCTCCTTTGTTCTTCCCCAAGAAAAAAGAAACGTGATCTCTCCCTCTCTCTCTCTTGTCTCTCTCCACCATAGAAAAACTCCCTCTCAGGCGGCAGCAGCCTCGCGCTTCGCCGCCTCCTCCAGGATGTTGAGCCTGACTCCTTTCCCCTTGGGCAGGGAGATCATCGGCTTGTCGCCGTCGCCGATCACAAAGACGTTCGAGAGCCTCGTGGCGAACTCGTGGCCGACGGCGTCGCGCACCTGCACGATGTCGAAGGACCCCTTGTGCTTCTCGCGGTGGACCACGGTGCCCACGCGGCCCTGGTTGCGCCCTCCGACGACCATCGCCAGCTGCCCGACGTCGAACTTGAGCACTTTGGTCACTTTCGAGGTCTCGAACTCGAAGACGACCGTGTCGTTGACCTTGATGTCCGGGTCAGGGTAGCGCAGCGTCCTGCCGTCGTGGGTGGCGATGTAAGGGACCCCGCCGGCACCGACCTGCAGCTTCTTGACCTTGAGGAGCTTGTAGCCGGCCTCCTCCCCGCCGACGCGGTGGCAGACGAACCGGCCTTTCGTGTCGTACACCAGGCGGAAGCTCTCGTCGGTCCTGTCGAGCGAGACGACGTCCATCAGGCCCGCAGGGTAGGTGGCATCGGTGCGGACCTTCCCGTCGACCTTCACGAGGCGCTGCATGAGGATGGAGACGACCTCCTTGCCGGTGAGGGCGTACCTGGATGGAGGGGAGTGGGGTGGTGGGGTGTGGGGGAGAAGAGAAGGAGAAGGTGGTGAGTTGAAGAGGAAGAGGTCGAGAGAGCGAGAGCGACGACGACGACGACGACGACAACGACGGCTGCTCGAGATCGACGACGATGGAACGAAGGGGAGCAATCAACCCATCTTCCCCGCTCCGCGCGAGCCGCTTCCGGGCTCCTGGGACCAGTTCTGCTACCTCGGGGACGCAGAACAGGGTCGATCGTCGACGCTGAGCGTAGCAGAACGGGTCGCGAAGGCAAGGAAGAGGAGCAGTTGGAGGCGGAAGGGGGAGGGGCCTTCTCTGGAAGAGAGAAGGAGAGGCAAGAGCAAGAGGCAAGAGAGCAAGAGAGAGAGAGAGAGAGAGAGAGAGAGAGAGAGAGAGAGAGAGAGAGAGAGCAAGAGCAATCAAGACCTCTCTCCCTTGATCGAGAGCCTCTTCTCCCTTGGCCGCGGCCCCTTGTCTTTCGCCTCCAGATCTCTCAAGCGCTCGTGGACATCGAATCAGATGCCATGACGGAAAGAGAGAGAGAGAGCCCAGAGGGAGCCTCCGAAGGCAGCAAGCGAGAGCAATCGTCGTCGATTGGCCGCCGCCGCTGCCGCCGCTCGCCTTTGTCGATTGCCCTCTCGACGAAAAGAGAAAAAAATTAACCACTCACTTGAGCCTGTTCCGGAGCATGATCACGAGCGGCAGGCACTCGCGCTGCTTGTGGGGTCCGGGCGAGGGCTTGGGGGCCTGTGGTTGAGATTAGGGCAGGAGGAGCGAAGGAGCGAGAAGGGAGAAGAAGGGAGGAGGAGAGATGAGAGATCGATCGAGAAAGGGGAAAAAGAGCCGTCGTTTTTCTACGGCGGCGGCTGCCGGATTGATCGCGCCCCGCGCTCAGCAGCGCCGGCGCTCGCCGCCTGTCCCCGCTTCCCTCTTCTCTCTTTCCCTCTCCCTTCCGCAAGGGAACGGAGATCAGAGTTGTCTCGAGCAGCTCCGCGACGCAGCACGAAAACCAACGCGATTTTCAACCCCAACAAAACTCACAAAGATGCCGCCCAGCTTGCCGAGCATCCAGTGCTTGGGCGCATTGAGGCGCTTGAGGTGCTTCTTGGGGCCGCGGGGCATGGTTGCTGCTGCCTTCTTCTTCTTCTTCGGCGAGGAAAAAAGGGAGCGAAACGGAGAAAGAGAGGACCACGCGCGAGGGGTGGTGGAAGAGAGGAGTGTTTCAAAAGGGCCGCGCGCTTTCGAAAAAGAAAAAGGGGAAAGTGAGAGAGAGTGAGAGACTCGCGCGGCGATCGAGGAAAAAAAAATTCCCCTTCTCTTCGGTTTTTCATTATTATTTTTTTCGTTCGCACTCTTCTTCTTCGCTCGTCTCCCTCTCTCTCTCTCTCGAAAAAAAAAAACGCGCACCCCCCCTTTGAAACAACCATGACAGACACCCCCACCACCTCCTCCAAGGACCCTCCACCCCAGCCACAGGCCCCTCAGGGCCAATTAGGCGCCCTGGGGGGAGCAGTGGCGGCGATGGCGACGGCGACGGCGGAGAAAGAGCAGCAACAGCAGCAGGAAGGAGGGCAAGAAGGTCAGCAGCAGCTGTCAAACGCCGCTCCAGTCCCTCCCCCCGCTGCGCCTCTCCCCCGCCCCGAGATGCCCGCGCAGCCGCCCAGAGCCCCAGAGAGCGTCGAGAGGTGAGCCCTGGTGGCAGGAGAAGGGGCAGAAACGCGGAATCAGGGCTCGTGGGGAGCGGGTTTCGATTTCAGCCGCAGGAGAAATAAGAAGATTTTTTTTTCTCTCGCTCGACTGGGCAACGACGAATTCTCAAACTCGTCGGTTTTTTTCTCTCTCTCTCTCTCTTCCTCTTTTTCTCACCGCTTCCCTTTCTCTTTCTCCCCCCCCCCCC
>Ga0210003_1003048_pt1 | contig 13860 bp, 11 predicted proteins | sample LantaG_FD_182804 | JGI IMG/M metagenome (GOLD analysis project Ga0210003, IMG submission 182804) | Deep subsurface microbial communities from Baltic Sea to uncover new lineages of life (NeLLi) - Landsort_02402 metaG (SPAdes) (version 2) | ecosystem: Environmental > Aquatic > Marine > Oceanic >... | reverse complement strand
GAACAATCGGCCCGTCAGTCCTGGCGTGAAGGCGGCAGGCACAAACACCGCGAGAAGCACAAGCGTGGTGGCAATGACCGGCGCGGTGACTTCTGCCATTGCCTTGCGGGTGGCATCCGGCGGACTCAAGCCATCGGCCAGGTGCCTTTGCACATTCTCGACAACGACAATGGCATCGTCGACCACCACGCCGATGGCGAGGATCAGGCCGAACAGGCTGATTGTATTGATGGTAAAGCCGAACGCCAGAAGCGCGGCGAAAGTGCCGATCAATGAAACGGGGATGGCAATGGCCGGGATCAGGGTGGAACGCCAATCCTGCAAGAAGATGAAGACGACAAGGACCACCAGCGCTAAGGCCTGAAGCAGTGTGATCACCACTTCGCGGATCGAAGTCTCCACGTAGAGCGTGGTGTCGTAGGTGATCTGGTACTTCAGATCTTCGGGGAAGCGCTGCGCCAGCCGATCCATTTCGGCCCGGATTTGTTGGGCTACGTCGAGGGCATTCGCGTCCGGCAATTGATAGACGGCCAGAAGCGCGGCGGGCTTTCCATTCAACTGGCCGTACCAGCCGTAATTTTCCGCGCCAAGCTCGACGCGCGCGACATCTCTTAGTCTGACGACGGACCCGTCGGAGTTCGCAACCAGGATGATATTCTTAAACTGATCGACATCCGTCAGACGGCCCTGCGCGGTCAACGTGTATTGGAACTGCTGCGAAGACGGGGCGGGTTCCTGGCCGATGGCCCCCGGAGAGGCTTGGATGTTCTGATCGCGGATCGCGGCGATCACATCCGTTGCGGTTAAGCCCAACGCCGTCAGACGGTCGGGCTCGAGCCACATACGCATGCTGTAGTCTCGCGCGCCCAAATTGGAGACGTTAGAGACGCCCTTCACGCGCGCGAGCGTATCGACCAAATTGATGCTTGAGTAGTTTGAAAGGAAGATGCTGTCGTAGGTTCCTTCCGGTGAATAGATCGAGATCACCATCAGCATGCTGGTGGAGGTTTTCTCTGTCGTGACGCCTTGGCGCTTCACCTCCTCAGGGAGCTTCGGCGTCGCCTGTGAGACACGGTTCTGCACGTTGACCTGTGCTGTGTCCCCGTCGGTTTCGATCGAGAAGGTGACGGTCAATGTATAGCTGCCGTCATTAGCGCTCTTCGAGGACATGTAGGTCATGCCCTCGACGCCATTCACCTCGGCCTCGATGACCGCCGCCACGGACTCCGCGACGACACTTGCGTTTGCGCCAGGATACTTCGCTGACACCTGAACCTGGGGCGGCGTCAATTCTGGATACTCGGCAATTGGCAGTACTGCGATTGCCAGCAGCCCGGCGATAATCGTTACGATCGCGATGACGAACGCGAACTTCGGACGATCGATGAAGAATGCGCTGAGCATGACTTAAGGCGTGCCTTGCGGTGCGGGTTCCGGCTCGGGGTCTGCTTGGGGTGCAGGCTCCGGATCGGGTGTGGAGTCCGGCGCGCCTGGCGCCTGTTCCGGCGTGGCCTCCTGGTCGATCATCTCCGGCTGCTCCGCCGGCGTACGGTACGAGACATTGACCTCGGCGCCGGGACGCACCTTCTGAATCCCTTCGACCACCAGCGTTTCGCCCTCGACAAGCCCCTCGAGCACCACCACACCGGTTTCTATTCGGTCGCCCGTCTTGATCGGCCGGGCCTCGATGCGCCCCTCGCCATTGACGATCAGCACGAACGGGCCGGCTTGATTTTCTTGAACCGCCGATTGCGGAATCACCACACGCTTCTCCGGCGTCGCCCGCGTCAGCAGCACGCTGACATATTGGCCGGGGACCAGGATGCGATCCGGATTGGGAAACGTGAGCCGAATATTGATCGTGCCCGTCGCGGGATCGACCTTGTTGTCGATCACGTCGACCTTTCCCGGAAACTCGTAGAGTTTGTTGTTGGCGAGACGAATCTGCGGCGTGAAGTCCTCCGCCGTGCCCGCCTTTTTCGCTTCCACGTAATTCAGATAGTCGCGCTCGCCGACCGAAAAGATCACGTGGATGGGATCGAGATCGAGAACCGTCACCAGGACACCGCTGTCCGGGCCGATCAGGTTGCCGACATCCACATCCGAAATGCCGGCGCGTCCGGCAATCGGCGAGGTGATCGTGGCGTAGCCGAGATCGAGCTTGGCGCGCTCCACTTCCGCCTGGGCGGCCTCAACATCCGCCTTAGATTGATCGGCTTTCGACCTTGCAATGTCGTATTGCGCCTGGCTTGCGGTCTCCTTCTTGAGAAGCACCTCGTAGCGCTGCAGGTTGCGGTCGTTCTCGTTGAAGCTCGCTTGCGCCTTGGCGACCTGCGCTTCCGCCGACAGCAGATTGGCCTGGAACTCGGCCGGGTCGATCTCGAACAGGACCGCGCCCTCCTCGACCTCGTGGCCTTCTTCGAAGGGTCTCTTCAGGAGCGTGCCGCTCACCCGCGCCCGCATGTCGACGCGTTGCGAGGCCTCGGTGCGTCCCACAAAATCCGTCTGGCCGGCCACATTCTGGGCCGTCACCGCTTCGACCACGACGCTGGGAAGAGGCTTGTCCTCGGCGCTCGTCGCATCGCCCCCATCGGAGCACCCATTGAGAACATACGGCAAAAGGAGCCCAAGCCCCACCAGCTTGCAGCACACCAGAATGCCCGTTCGCCTCATGCCCCTGCCCCTCTCGCGCTCCGTCCGAGCAATTTTCGACGATGCTAACTGACAGGGCTGCAAAGGCAAACGTCATTTACCCAAGCCCGTCTATCATCGGCTGGAGGGAGCGGCGGACTTGAACTGGCGAAGCATCCGGCTCAGTTTGGCGACCGGCTCAATCGGATCAATGGAGACTGGCTCGATGATTTCGGACAGCGCCCGTTCACTAGGTCTTATGTCTTTCGTACTTGCCGTCACGGCCGTGGCGCTTCTTGCCCAGCCCGCTTTGGCGCGCGACGGCATGAACGGCTGTAGCATCGCGGAGGTCGAAACCGATCAAGGTCGCGTCTGGCGCTACACCATCGAACTCGCAGTGCCGCAAGGCGGCTATTGCCGCGTCTATATCGGTGAGGACAAGGACCGCAAGAGCTGGAAATATTGCTGGCTCAAACGCGCCTCCGACAACCCTGTGTCCGCGACGTGCGACGATCCTCTCGACGACAAGGACTTTGATGTTTGGAAGGCGAAGGCCGTGTGCGGCGATCAGAACTCCCTCGCCTATTGCCGCCGCGAGACGCCGCTCGTGCCGGTCCCGCGTTAAGCGAGGCAATAGCGTCTGCGCGGGTACGGCGTGGCCACCCCGCAACGGAACGGCCTGATGCCCTTAGCCGCGCCGCCCGCAATCGCGATTTGCCTTGCAGGCCGCGGCCCGCTGCCCGCCGCCGCCACCACGGTTCACCTTGGCTCCCTGTGGCTTGGCCGCCTTTGGCTTGGCGTGCGCAGCTTTGGGCTTGGCGTGCGCAGCTTTGGGCTTTGCCTGCGCAGCCTTGGGCTTGGCGTGCGCAGCTTTGGGCTTGGCCTGCGCAGCCTTGGGCTTGGGCTTGGGCTTTGCCTGCGCAGCTTTGGGTTTGGCTTGGGGTGGCCTCACGTTCTTGGGCGCGGGTCTGGCGGCCTTCGCCCCGGGCGGTTTGGGATTTGAAGCCTTTTGATTTGAGGCCTTGGGCTTTCCAACGTTCGGCTTGTCCGCCTTGGCAGTGCCAGCCTTGGGATTTCCGGGGTGCGGCTTTCCAGCGTGAGGCTTTCCAGCAGGGGGCTTCCCAGCGTAGGGGTTCGGCTTCCAGTCCGGCCGGTTGACCTGACCCGGCCTTCCGCCACCACGGTTCGGCGCGCCAAGGCTCATGTCACGATGGCGTTGTGCATTGGCCCTTGCCGCCTCGGACCTTGCATCGTTCGGCTTTCCGGGGTGTGGCTTCCCGGCGTAGGGATTCCCGGCGCGGGGATTCCCGGCGTGAGGGGTCGGCTTCCAGTCCGGCCGGTTGACCTGACCCGGCCTTCCGCCACCACGGTTCGGCGCGCCAAGACCCGCGTCACGACCCGTGGCGCGGTTGCGTTGCGCCTGGCCTCTCGCCGCCTGGGGCCCATTCGCGTTCACAGCCTTCGCCCTTGAGGGCCGGTCGCTGACCTTGTTCGGCGGCCGCCGCGGACCTGCGCCCTTCTTCACGTTCGGCGCGTAGGCGTAGACGTCTCGATTTCGGCGCCCATTCCAGCCGGCGGGCCGCTTCCGGCTCTGGCCGCGATGGATCTTGCGCGGCTCGATGTGCCTGCCCGTGATGCGGGACCAGCGATCGCGCGGCATGCCGTAATTGTAGACATGGCCATTGCGGTATTGGGGCCGGTAGACATAGGTCGAGCTGCTGAAGAAGATCGACACGCTGGTCCGCGGCAATGCGTAAGTGCGCACGGCCGGTGAGACGAGGTAGCGCGGCTCGACAAACACCCAGGACTCTTGTGGCGGCGGCGGCGCATACTGCGCGGGCGCGCCATACGCGTAATCGTCATAGGCAGGCGGTTCGGGCGCCCAGCCCACATATTCGTTGCCGTAGCGCCACTGCACCCAGGCCGGCGCCCACGTATCGCCGGGGACCCAGTACCAGCCATACTCGGCATCGAAACCCCAGCGGCCATAGTGATACACAGCCCAAGCGAACGGCTCGTAGGATTCCCAATACCAGCCGTACTCGGTCGAGATCCAGTTGCCGACCGTGAACGGACGCCACTCTGGTTCCACCTCGCGCGGCAGCCAAACGTAGCCGTGGTCCGGGCGGTAGACCCAGTCGCCGAACGGGGCGAGCTCGTCGTAGAACTGATCGATGGCGTAGTCTTCCCCCGCATACGGGGCACCCCCATCCGCCTTGGCGGCCCCCGGAAGGAGCATGCCCGGCGCGAAGGCGAGCAGCGCAAGCAAGCCCGCCATCATCATCCGCTTCAGGTCGCGTGAAAGTCTCATCGTAGCCTCCAAGGTCAGCCCTCGGCCGAACTGACCCGTTCGAGGCCCACGATGGTGGTCCCTGCCTGAACCCAAACTGAACGAAAAGCGGCGAAACCAAGGTGCGTCCACGACCCCGGGCGATGGCGCTATTCGTCCTCTTGCGGTCCCCTCCTGACTTGGCTAGGCAGAGCCGCTAGAAGCCAAGAAGAGGGAAAATCGATGTCGGGCGTGCCGTTTGTCGACCTGAAGGCGCAATATGCGCGCCTCAAACCACAGATCGCCGAGGCGATCCAAGACGTTCTCGATGACGGGCGATACATCCTCGGGCCGGCGGTGACACGGCTGGAAGAGGAGCTCGCGGCATATTGCGGCGTTCGCCATGCGATTTCCTGCTCAAGCGGCACTGACGCGATCTTCATGCCCCTGCTCGCTTATGGCGTGGGGCCCGGCGACGCGGTGTTCGTGCCGTCCTTCACCTTCACCGCCTCGGCCGAAGTGATCTTGCTCGCCGGCGCGTCGCCCGTGTTCGTCGACGTCGAGGCGGACTCGTTCAACATCGATCTTGCGGATCTTGAGCGGAAGATTGCCGAGACCCGCGCGGGGGGAAAGCTCGAGCCAAAAGCGATCGTCGCGGTCGATCTCTTCGGCCTCCCGGCAGACTGGAACGGTCTCAACAACCTCGCCGAGCGCGAAGGTCTGCACCTAATCTCCGATGCCGCCCAGTCCTTCGGCGGCGCCTATCACAACAATCGCGTCGGCGCGCTCGCGCCCGTCAGCGGCACGAGCTTCTTTCCGGCGAAGCCTCTCGGCGCCTACGGCGACGGTGGCGCCATCTTCACCGACGATGACGACTTTGCCGATGTACTCAAGTCGATCCGCGTTCATGGCGCGGGCAGTGACCGTTATGAGGTTGTTCGCATCGGCCTCAACGGCCGTCTCGACAGCATTCAAGCGGCGGTCCTTTCGGTCAAACTCTCCGTGTTCGATAGCGAACTCGCAGCGCGGGAGCGGGTCGCCGGAATCTATGACGAGGCCTTGAAGGGTGTGGTCGCCGTGCCGAAGCGCATCGATGGCCTACGTTCCGCCTGGGCCCAGTACACCATCAAGACGGACAAGCGCGCGAGGGTGCAGAAAGCGCTCGCCGAGGCCGGCATCCCGACCATGATTTACTACCCGAAGCCAATGCACCTTCAGGCGCCTTATGCACCGTACGGGGGCGGAGAAGGTTCGCTGCCGGTCAGCGAGGCCATCTGCGAAGAGGTCATGAGCCTTCCCATGCATCCCTACCTCTCGGATGAGGATGCGGGCCGTGTTGCCGAGATGGTCAAACAGGCCGCCGGCTAGTGGCATTCACGGCCGGATCAAACACAAGCAAACGAGATCGGACTTGCACGCCGACCTCTCAGTGACACAATCTCGAAACACGTTGCGCAAATCCACGCGGCGACCCGGGGTAACGCGGTGAGCATGGCTTCCCCTGCAAGACTGGTGCTCGCGGCCATCATTGCCGCCTGGGCTTTGGCCTCTACCGCATCAACGGCTGCGAATGCCTTCGACGGCTGTTCTGTCAAGCCAGCCTCTTCTCTGATTGTGAATGTCAGGGCTCGGGGCGCGAAGGGCGATGGCAAGGCCAATGACACCGCCGCCATTCAGCGGGCAATCGACGAGGTCGCCGGGACGGGCGGCACGGTCTTTATTCCCAATGGCGTCTACATGGTGCAGGCGGTCGGCAAGAGCCTCGCACTTGGCAGCAAGATGACGCTGAGGCTCGCGGACCGCGCAACTCTCAAGGTCATCCCGAATGGCGAGACGCACTACTACACTCTGAGGATACATGGGGCTTCGGACGTCACCGTGATCGGTGGAACGCTGCTCGGTGAGCGCAGGGAGCACAAAGGAAAGAAAGGCCAGTGGGGTATGGGAATCCACATCGCTCGGTCTGACCGCGTGACGATCGCGGGCGTAACTTCAACACGCATGTGGGGAGATGGCTTCTATGTCGGGGACGGCACCGATATTGCCTTTTGCTCCGTTGCGGCAATTAACAATCGCCGGCAAGGGCTCTCGATCATTAGCGCGGACCGCTTGCTTGTGACCGATTCCGTATTCCGCGACACGCGTGGGACGCGGCCGAGCGCCGGCATCGACATGGAGCCCGACAAGCCGACTCAAAGCATCACAAACATCCGCATCGAACGATCGAAGTTTATCAACAACGCGGGCGACGGCATCGTGGTCCAAGGTTATAAGGGCAGAGTGGCGAATGTCGAGATCCGCAACAATCTGTTCGATGGGAACGATCAGCCCATTCTCGTCAAGAACGCGCCCGGCGTCCGGTCTCGTGCGATCTGCGCCAACAGGATTGTCTCCCGCCAAAAGCAACCGGCAGCGAGCCTCAATACCTACGCTGAGCCCGTCCAGGTCGTCTCCCCGCAAATGGATTGCCGCGGGGGGAGTGACATGCGGTTCGAGAAGAACCGAATGACGAAGAAGAAAAAGAAGAAGAAGCCAAAGGCTGCCAATTGATGCGCCCAAGTCTGATGCGCCCAAGTCTGATGCGTCCAATCCGGCCCCGCGCTCACTCAGGATCCGATGTTCAAGATTGAAGCCGTTGTCGTCGGGGCTGGCGTGGTGGGGCTCTCTATTGCGCGAGCGCTTGCGGCGCGCGGCGTTGACGTCCTGGTCCTGGAACAGGAAGCCGGCATCGGCCAGGTCACGTCATCCAGGAACAGCGAGGTGATCCACGCCGGACTCTACTATCCGCCGGAAAGCCTCAAAGCGCGCTTCTGTGTCCAGGGAAAACGTGCCCTCTACCAATATTGCAGCGAAAGAGGCGTGCCGCATCGCCGTTGCGGCAAGCTCGTGGTCGCCACCTCCGAAGACGAAGACGGAGCGCTCGCGCAGCTTTTTGAGCGCGCGAGACAGAACGGCGTCGAAGATGTCGAGCTCATCGGCGCAGAACGTCTCAGAACACTTGAGCCCGAGATCCGCGGGTCGGCGGCGCTGATGTCCGGCAGTACGGGAATTCTCGATAGCCACGCGCTAATGCTGAGCTTTCAGGGCGATGCCGAGGCAAACGGCGCGACCGTGCAGTGCCGGACGCCTCTTATCGAAGGCAATCTCCGCGGCTCCTCAATCGTGATCCGCACAGGCGGAGACGAGCCGGCAGAGATCGAGACGGATCTTCTCATCAATGCGGCGGGGCTCGGCGCGTGGGATGTCTCCAAGAGTCTGAGCGGTCTCGACCCCTCGACCGTGCCGCCACGCCACCTCGCCAAGGGCAGCTATTTCACCATGAGCAGCCGCGCCCCGATCAAGCGCCTCATCTACCCGCTCCCAAGCCCGGGGGGGCTCGGCATCCATCTCACATCCGACCTCGGCGGGCAGTTGCGCTTCGGGCCGGATGTGGAGTGGATCGATGATATCGACTACACCGTCGACCCCGAGCGTGCCGCGGTCTTCTATGAGGCGATCCACCGCTACTGGCCTGCCCTACCCGATGGTGCTCTAGCACCTGGCTACGCGGGCATCAGACCGCGGACCAGGGGACCGGGAGAACCTCTGGCAGACTTCGTGATCCAGGGACCCGATGTGACGGGGCACAGAGGCTACGTCGCGCTTTACGGCATCGACTCGCCGGGGCTGACGTCATCGCTCGCGATCGGGGACCATATCGCGGATTTTGTGACTAGGGCCTGTTAAACAATCCTCGCTCAACTTGAAGATTAGCGCTAGATTCCGCATCTTAACCAACTAGATTTGACGGGAACCGGTATGCGACATCTTTTTTTGATCTGTGCAATCTCGATTGCTTCGATACTCGCCGCGTGTGACCAAGGCGAAGAGGCCGCTCAACCGCCTGCTCAAGACTCAGAAGACCAATCAACAGAGCCGGCTATGGAGCCCGAGGCTCCAATGGACGAGGCGCCGATGGATGAACCCTCTATGGACGAAGCGCCGCCAGACGAAGCGCCTGTCATGGAGGAAGAGACCATCGAAGAGGATATGACCATCGACGAGGACGGAACCGTCGAGGAAGAAGAGGTCATCGAAGAGGAAGATCAGCCACTCTGACAGCGGCTGCTGTGAAAGAGGCACGCCAACTCTTTGATTGGGGCAATCTCCATCTTTAGGCCAGGAGATACGTGGGGCGTCAGCATCAAGCTGGCGCCCCTTCTTTTGCGGAAATTCCGGCCCCCGCTCCGGTCTTTCCTGAGCCCTGATCTTGCGCGAAAAATTGGGTTCGTTTTGTAATCTGCCGGCAGCTAGCTGTTGGATCGCTGACGTTGAGACGTCCATGAGGGTGTCTACGAGACCCTAGTCGAGGCCTCTCCCGTCGGTCCGCTTCTTCGGCTCTCGCAGCCGGACGCCTGGCCCTGCTGTCTCGTCGGCAGGCACAAAAACCACCCCCGCTTCCTCCAAAACGTCCTGCAGATGCCCAAGCGTGTCGGCTCTGGCGCCTGCGCCGTTCTCGAACCGGCTCACCGTGTTCGGCGACACGCACGCTTTCTCCGCCAAATCCCGCACGCCCCACCCCAAAGCGGTGCGCGCCAAGCGCAGCTGTAGCCGTGTGATCATAAAAAGATCTCGAGCGTCTTGACGGACTCGCCCTTATTAGGTACACTGTACTCGTTTATAGGGTCAATGTAACTAATCTGTGGAGACACGCCATGAAAATTCGACGTTTGCAACCAGAAGTTCAACAGTACTTATTCCTCCGCCAAAGGTTGATCGAAGCGTTTCCGCGAATCGATGACGACACACTCCACGATACCCTGGAGGGCATTACCACGCTTGAGGATCTGATCGCCGAGACCATCCGGTCGGCCCTGATTGATGCCTCCTTTTGCAAGGGCCTCGACCAGCGCCTGGGCGACCTGAAAGAGCGGGCTTCGCGCCTGGAGCACCGCGCCACCAAAAAGCGCCAATGGGCGCTGGAGGCCATGAGCGAAGCCGGGCTCAAAAAGCTCGAGCAGGGCGATTTCACGGCCTCGGTCCGCTCGGGCGTCCCTGGGCTCATCGTCGAGGCCGAAAGCGAAATCCCGCCGGAATATTGGCTACCGCAGCCGCCCCGTCTTGCTCGACAGGACGTGCTCAAGGCGTTGAGGCAGGGTGACGAGGTGCCCGGCGCCTATTTGAGCAATGCGCAACCCACTCTCAGCGTGAGGACAAAGTAATGGGATTCTCCGACACGCAGACGCGCCAACTGCGCGCCAAGCTTGATGGCAAGCATGTCAGAACCCGCCGTGCCAATGGCGCAACGCTTCACTATGTGGAAGGCTGGCATGTCCTAGACGAAGCCAATCGCATCTTTGGCTTCGACGCCTGGGATCGGCGGACGCTGTCGACCCGTTGCATCTGGACCGGCATGCGCGAGAAGCACTATGCCACCGCCTACTCCGCTAAGGTGCGCATCCGCGTGCGCGCCGGCGACGTCATCATCGTGCGGGAAGGCTCAGGCACCGGTGAAGGCCGCGGGGCCACGCCCGGTGAGGCCCATGAGATCGGGCTCAAATCCGCAGAGACCGACGCCACCAAACGAGCCCTTGCCACCTTCGGCAATCGGTTTGGCCTGGCGCTTTACGACCGCGAGCAAGCCGGTGTCAGCCACAAGCCAGACAAGACATCTGATGCGGCGGCGATAGGCCCTTGGGTTCTTCACGCGGATGATGGCAAACACGTCAAGACCTACGACAAGCCGGAGGATTATGTCGAGGCACTTCGACGTCTCATGTCGAGTGCGCCTGACATTGAGCGCCTGTTCGCTCGTTGGGAGCAGAATCTGGCCACGGTACGGCGTCTCAACCGCCGCATGAAGCAGCAAGGCCAGGACATACCCAATCAAAACACCCCCAATCAAGACATCCCCGATGTAGCGCAAAGGCTCGTGGGACATCTGAAAGCCTGCGCCGTCGCCCTCGTCCCGGAGAAAGAGGCGAGCGAAGCACCTAACGGGCGCAGCGCTCCTGAACCGCACATCAAGATCGACAAGAGCACCCTCGCCATCGCGGAACTAAAGAGGGTCCGGTCGAAGGAACACTTGAAATACGTTGCCCAACAGCCCTGCGTAATCTGTGGGCGCCAGCCCTCCCATGCGCATCATGTGCGCTTTGCCCAACCGAGAGGCGTGGGGCTCAAAGTCAGCGACGAGTTTACCGTGCCGCTGTGCGCGATCCATCATCATGAGAACCACACAGTGGGGAACGAGCGGCAGTGGTGGCAGGACCGGAAGCTCGATCCACTGATGGTCGCCAGGAAGCTCTGGGAGGAACGCATTCAGCTGGAGCAGCGGCCCGGAGACGGCAACGACCTGCCGGGCAAACAAGGTTCGGGTTGAGCGCGTGCCGTCTCTTTGAGCACAATGTTGCCTCGCGCCAAAGACGCCTCCCGCATTACCGACCTCGGCTCGCGGGCTGCCGCGCGCTTCTCTAGTGTCCCGATGCACTGCACTTGATCTGCATTGCTTGCTAGGACAGCCCATACCAAGCACCGCGGCCTGCGCCGTGAAGTTGCAAGCGGCCGGATTTGGTCAGCGCCTTCAGATGATCCTTGACGGTGTGGCGACTTGTGCCAGTGATCGTAGCAGCATCGGCAACCGTCACGCGGCCGTGCTCGCGCGCAATCTCGAGGATTTGGACTGACAAAGGGGGCAGCGCATCTAGAATGATGCGCTCGCGCTTGATCTTTTCCTCGAGCGCGCGCTTCTGCGTCCGCAACGCCTCAAGAAGATACTCAAGCCACGGTTGCCAGTCGGGCTTGCCGGTGCGTAGCGTCCCCTGCGTGCGGCGCAGGGCACGGTAGTATCTGTCCTTGGTACGCTCAATGACGCTTTCAAGCGACGCGTAAGGGGCATAGGCGTAGCCGGCCCGTAGCAAGAGCAGCGTCGTGAGTATACGCGAGAGGCGTCCGTTACCATCCTGGAACGGATGGATTGCGAGAAAGACAACGACAAACACGCCTATCACGATCAGCGGGTGCGGCTCGTCCTCCGACAGCGTCCGGCGTGTCCAGTCGACCAGCGCTTGCATCTGTGCGGGCGTCTCGAAGGGCGTCGCCGTCTCGAATACGATGCCGAGACTTTCGCCATCCGTCCCGAAGGCTTCGACGTGGTTCTCCAGCTTTTTGTATTCGCCACGGTGGCGATCGTCCTTGTCGCCGTACTGTAAGAGATCACGGTGCAACTGGCCGATATGGTTCTCGGTCAGCCCGATCGCATCGAAACCGGCGAAAACGGTTTCCATCGCAGCGGCATAGCCGGCGACCTCTTCCTCGTCCCGACTCCCGAGGGTGGCAAGGTCGATATTGGATAGGAGCTTGTCCACGTCCTGATCGGAAAGCCGCGCGCCCTCAATCCGGGTTGACGAGCCAATACTCTCGACGGTCGCGACGCGGCGCAGCCGGTCCAGCCGCTCGGGCGCAAGCCTGCCGAGTGCGGTCCACGCGCCTTTGAACTCGTCTATCTCGGCAATCATCCTCAGGATCGCGGGGGTAATGCGGATCGTTTCCGTCTTCAGTAAGTCATCCATTTATTCATCCAATTTCATCCAATTCAGTATGTTGCTTTTTATCCGTTTGTCCATCCATTCCCACCCAATTTTAGTGGCCACCACCCCCTGTGGACGACAAGCAAGACACCTCCGATATGGCGCAAGGACCGTGGGACGTCTGAAAGCCTGCGCCGTCGCCCTCGTCCCGGAGAAAGAGGCGAGCGAAGCACCTAACGGGCGAGCGACCGGACCGCGTGTTTAAAGTCGACAAGAGCACGCTCGCGATCGCAGATTTAAAGCGGGTCCGGTCGAAGGAACACTTGAAATACGTTGCCCAACAACCCTGCTTGATCTGTGGACGCCAGCCTCCCATGCGCACCATGTGCGCTTTGCCCAACCGAAAGGCGTGGGGCTCAAAGTCAGCGACGAGTTTACCGTGCCGCTCTGCGCGATCCATCATCATGAGAACCACACAGTCGGGAACGAGCGGCAGTGGTGGCAGGACCGCAAGCTCGATCCCTGATGGTGGCGAGAAAACTCTGGGAGGAAAGTCGAGAGCTGGAACAGCACTCTGATGTCTCCACCAAATCAAAAATTAGGCGATTATGCACTTGACAAAAATTAAGCAAGGTTTGGGCCGAGCGCGTGCTGTCTCTCAACCACGCCGCTCGTGGAGAAACACCCCCTAGGGCCACGAGCGCCGGCCGCTAGGTTTTCCCCTTGTGGACAAGCTGTGGCTAAGTTTTTGTTTTTGTTTTTGTTTTCGAATCGCGGCCATGCCAGCCTGAGAGCAAGATTCGTTTTCAGCCCTACCTATAGCAGAGGTCATCATGAGCACTCCGTCTCAGCCCGAAGCCAAGCCGGCCGGGCGGCACAAATCCCCCAAGGCCCTACAGGGTATCCCAAAGGACGTTGCGGAATTCATCGGCGATCGGCCGATCGTGCAGGGCGAGAATCCGCAGCAGTACGATTCTCTTTTCGGCAGGCTCGCGGCGTTGATCGCGCCGCGTGATCCGATCGAGTGGATTTGGACAAAGGACATCGCCGATGCGCATTGGGAGGCTCGGCGAGCCCGACGATTTCGTGATGAGATTCTAGATCTCGGACGCTTTGATGCCATGAGGCGCGTGGCGGAAAACCTTCTTCAGCAGAAGCGTTGTGGGGCAGGCTTCGAAAAGCTTGTTGAGCAGACCGTTTCCAGTTGGATGGAGGCGGACGGAGAAGTCAAGATGGCCACGTTCCTGCGCCAGTATGACCTCGATCCGAGCGCCATCGCCGCCGAAGTCTTCATGACCAGAGGTCAGCCATACGACCATCTGGAACGCATCGCAGCTGCTGCCGACAAGCGACGGGATGCTCTATTTCGGGAGATCGAACGGCGCCGCGCTTGGCGCGCGGAGCAATTCCGAGATGCGTCAAAGATCGTGGAAGGCGAAGCGGAGGAAGTCA
>Ga0210003_1003046_pt1 | contig 13864 bp, 14 predicted proteins | sample LantaG_FD_182804 | JGI IMG/M metagenome (GOLD analysis project Ga0210003, IMG submission 182804) | Deep subsurface microbial communities from Baltic Sea to uncover new lineages of life (NeLLi) - Landsort_02402 metaG (SPAdes) (version 2) | ecosystem: Environmental > Aquatic > Marine > Oceanic >... | reverse complement strand
GCGGGCATAGTAACAATTATTCCTACTGGAGATTTGCGAGGTCAAGAATACTTACCTTCAGCTCCGGCTAATTGGATTAATTCTCCAACTCAAGCTTATGCCGCTTTAGAAGAATTATCTTTACATCAATACAACACTCAAATATTTACACTTACTGCCACTGAAATAACAAACAAATTTGTCACACTAAGTAAAACACCTGTGATACTAAATAGAACAACATTAGACATAGTTGGTGGAGTGCCGCAATCTTATGGACTAGACTTTATTGTTATTGGAAATCAATTAACTTGGAACGGCTACTCGTTAGAAACACTACTCGAAAGCGGTGATCAAATCATCGTTAAATATCTATAGGAGATATCATGTCATTATTAAAGAAAAAGTTTATTACAGACAATGCAGTTGATGAAACAAAAATTCGCTTAAATAATGATAGCTATGTGCGAGCAAGAAATGCTGCGGACAGTGCAGATGTAAATGTAATTAAAGTTGATGCTAACGATAGAATTGTTTTGGCATCATTACCACAAGCAGCCGGCACACCAAGTGCAGCAACAGACCTTGTTAACAAAGCATATTTAGATTCAGTGCAAGAGGGATTAAAGCCTAAAGAAGCTGTGCGAGCGGCATCTACAGCAAACCTCACTTTAGCAAATGAGCAAACAGTTGACGACATTGCATTAGTAGCTGGCAACAGAGTGCTTGTTAAAAACCAAACAGCTCCAGAAGAAAACGGTATTTATATTGTTGTCGATGCTGGATCTTGGACTAGATCATTAGACTTTGATTCATTAACACCTATTGATGAAATTAATGGTGCGTATGTTGCGGTACAAGAGGGTACTGAAAACTTTGGTAAACTTTTTGTTCAATCTGGAACAGTAACAACTCTTGACACAAGTCCAATTAACTTTGTTTTTTATAACAGTATTGCATTAATTACTGGTGGCGATGGTATTTCTTTTGTAGCAAATACTATTTCAGTAGATCACGATGGCGAAGGCTTAACTTTTGTTGCTAACCAATTAGCTTTAGAATTAGATGGCGCTACTCTGTCAAAATCTGCTTCAGGATTAAAAGTAGCTGACGCAGGAATTACTGATGTACAACTTGCTACTGACTCTGTTACTAAAATAAAAATTGCCGACGATGCGGTAGGTGAAGCTGAATTAGATTTAGCCGAAGTTGATGCGGACACATTTGTTTTATCGGCAGGATATGCTCCAGCTACGGGAACAGTTACTATTGGCGATTCAATTGAAGTTGCAATTGAAAAAATTGTTTTTAATCAAAATAACGCAGTGTCTCCTACCGCACAAAAAGAAACATTTACTTTAATTGCTGGCGATATTACAAATCAATACATTGATCTTTCTTTAGTAGCCGATGCTAACAGTATCATTTTTAACGTGCAAGGCGCACCGTTACAATTAGAAGATACTGACTATTCAGTAGACTTAACTGGTGGAGCGAGTGGCAACACAAGAATTACTTTCCTTGGCGACCTAGCAACTGCCGGAGATGCAGCACTAGAAGCCGGAGACATTGTTCAAATTCAATTTACATCACAAGCATAATTAGGGGGGAACTAGATTCCCCTTCTTTCTTACCGGCATAGCCGATGTTCAAATAGAGGAAGAAATGAGTAGAGTTAAAAGTAAATATATCGTATTAGATAATACAGCAGATGGGTTAAATGCTAGAAAAATTCCAGCAAACTTTACCCCGACAACATACACCCCTACTGAGATAGCAGCAGAGGGAACAGACAAAATTAGCGCACACCTTAAAGGGATTGATGATCAGCTTTCAATGAGTGCCGCAAGTGCAAACGATTTAAGCGAAACATCGTTTAGTTATGCCGATAACCAATTAGTTGCAGCAGATGTCACTGGATTCAATTTTCCAACAGCCAGATCATTCAAATCATTAGTGTCAATCGAGCTAGATGCAACAACAGATAAGTTTCAAGTGCTTGAAATTACTGGAATTAAAAAAGCTTCTACATGGGAAATTGCTGTAGCCTCGTCATTAGGCGATGTTATTGGTGTTGAATTTAGTATTACTTCTTTAGGCCAGCTTCAATATACAAGTAATAGTGAGGCAGGTTTTGTGAGTGGAACGATTAAATTTAGAGCAATAACAACAACGGCTTAAGATGTATCAAAATAATAGCAAACAATTACGAACTGAGATTGATTCACAGAATGTGTTGAAAGAATCTTATTTAGATAATGCTAAAGCTATTAAAGTGGTGCAGTCTAATAAACTAGTGCCACATGAATTCAGAAAAGTAGATTTAACATACACCGCAAATCAAGATGTAGAAACTGCAACATATTGGGACTTAGGCACAAAACAAGTGTCAAGTTTTATTCCAAGAGTAGAAGGACTATCAACTCCGGAAACATCTATAGTAAATCTTAAAGGCGCAGTAGCCGGAGAAGTTTATGGCCAAGGCTTTATAACTTTTGATGGCACTGTTTCAGTGGCGGTTGTTTTTAGGGAAAAAGGTCAAGCAGTAATTCCATTATTTTCGGCAGATCGATTTATATATGTAGATTTAGATCCCGCAGATAAAGATCAGGTTATTGCACAAAAAACATCATACACATTAAACTTAGATAATTTTACTGCAATTGCGGTAGACTATGCCGTTACGTTTACTCCAAAGACTAACGGCAATAGATTAAATACAAAATCAAAATGGTTTAAAATTAAATCAATTGATGGTACTGACGCATTACCACTAAATAATAGCTTCTTTAAAGTGTTTATTCCAAACGGTGACTTTAAAAACTTTTGGTTTAACGTAGACGGATTAGGAGTTGATCCCAATCCGCCCGGAACTTTGGGGAGTTATGAAATAAAGATTAACAGTAATTTTACATTACGTCAAGTAATAAATGCAATAAAAGATTCAGTAAATAATTCAATTGATTTTACGTGCTACTCAGATCCAAATAATTTTAAAATTGTTATAGTGTGTAATCGCTCAGGACTTACTAATGAAATTGAGGACTTTTGCGGTTTTTCATTTGTTATCACAGAAACTTTAGGCGTTGAAAGTAAGATTATCACAAAGATATTTATTACTTATAATGCTAACAGGGATGTCGTTAGTGTAGAGAGTGTATGAAACTCATTTTTAATCCGATTAATGCGGAATTTGAAATTAAAGAAAATAGTGCCAATACTAACAACGACTTAGTATTAGATTCAGATATTTCAGTGGCAGTGGGTGATATAGTGCGAGTTGAGTCGGCAGACCTAGTAGTTACCTGCTCGGATAATCTAAATATTAATCCAGCAATTGCTATAGTGATCGAGAAACCATCCCCCACCACTGCAAAATTAATGTTAGTAGGCTATATAAGCGGCTATAGTGGGCTAATTCCAGGTCGCACTTTATACCTAGCTAATGACGGCAGCATAGCTCAAACTCCTCCCAATTCGGGGGAAAACAGGTATCAGCAAGCATTAGGAGTTGCGTTAAGTGAAAGTAAAATATTATTTAAACCTGAATTTCAAAGGCTGAGAAGATTATGAAAAGTACAACCGATCTTTGGTTTGCTAGTTTCCTTGTAGAATTAAGGGGTTACGTTGTAGCCAATTTTGAAAGTACAAGTAAGAACAGAGGCAGATTCTTCTTTCAGATAGATGATGCTACTTGGCACAAACTTAAACTTGATTTTAATAACAGCGACTTGGCTAAGATTAAACAAGGTCAAGAACGATTAAAGGACTTGGTATTTTAATATGAAAATGTTAACACCACTAGAGTTAGAACTGATTAAACGATTAGAATTATTGCCGTTGATCAATGATGAAGAATTGCTAAAAGAAAAGATAATGAGAGTCAGTGCAGTTATCAAACATAGACAAGAGGTAATAGAAAAAGAACAACTTAAGATCGCGCTACTAAAAAGAGATATTGAAAGTTTACAACAATCGTTAATTGAGGAAAAAAATTCAACTTTGAAAAAAAAGACAGAATTAAATTATTGCCGACATTCGTTAAAAGTTAAATACAACTTAGAAAACAGTTGGGGCTATAATCCTGACACAGGGGAATTAACGTGAGAAAAGTATTATATGTAGATAACTTAACTGGCGATTATGTTGATGGAGCTGAAGTATTTGAAACCGCAGATTATGTGCAGACTAGTGCCGGTGCCGCTGATGCCGGAAAGCCAATTGTATTAGATGCTGATGGACAAATTGATGCGTCAATGATTAATGATGCAGACATTGACCATGGAAATTTGACAGGACTTGCAGATGATGATCACGTTCAATATATTTTAGTAGATGGTACTCGTCCATTTACTGGCGATCAATCAATGGGTGGTAATAAACTTACAAACCTTAGTGATGGTGTTGCCGACAGTGATGCAGTAAATCTAGGCCAAGTAAAAAATTATATTAACGGATGGGATTGGAAACAATCAGTAAGAGTTGCAACAGTTGCCAATATTAACTTAGCGTCTATGCCAGCAGCAATTGATGGTGTAACTCTTGTTATTGGTGATAGAATTCTTGTTAAAGATCAAACTACTGGCAGTCAAAACGGTATTTACCAATTCAACGGAGCTGCGGCTGCCGCAACTAGGACCGAAGATGCTGATGAAGATTTTGAAGTAACTGCAAATATTACAATGGCAGTTGAAGAAGGAAGCACTCAAGCAGATCAAGTTTGGATTTTAACTACTAACAATCCAATTGTTGTAGGAACAACCACACTAGTTTTTTCATTACTTCCAACAAATACTTTTATTGGTGGCGATGGTATTACAATATTAGGTAACACTATTTCTGTAGATTTACTTAACGCTAACAGTGGATTATTTTTTAGTGCTGGCGAATTAGCAATCGATTTTGCTACAGACTTTACTATTGATGCAGCAGATGATTTAGCAATTAAAGCTAGCGACATTGCCTCTACTGCAAACGGAGAAGGTGCAAGCATTGTCGGCGTACAGGATTCTGCGGCATACTACACCGCAAACCAACTTGAGGGAGTTACTTCAGAATTAGCAACTCAATTAGGTGCCACAACAAGTACAACTTATGATTTTACTGAAAATAACGAACTTGCTGACAACGATTCAGTATACCCAGCTTTAAATAAATTAGATTTAGCTTTTGGTGATTTATATTCAACAGCTATTGCAGAGGGTGCAAGTTTAATCGGAATTAATGATGCCGGAGCATATACTAACGAAACTAATGTAGAAGCGGCACTTCAAGAAATCTACTTTAAACTTAAACATTTTGGCACAGAATATCTTGCTGGAGTTGGTGGAGTTTCTAAAGGCGATTTAGTTTATATTTCAGCAAACAACACAGTACTTCCATATAGCACAATTACTAACGGATTTAGAGTGCCGGGAATTGCAATGGATGATGCACTTGCTACTGAGACAGTAAGAGTGTTAGCAAACGATGTGATTTTAGAAGGAGTGTTAGTTGGTGCTACAGCAGGTGACAGATACTATTGGAATGGCACAGCTTTAACAACAACAATTCCTAATGGAGCCGGGGATCATGTGTGGATCACAGGGCTTGCAAAAAATGCTACAGACTTACACGTTGAAGTAAACTTTTTAAAGAAAAACGCTTAATAGGATTTTATGGCAGTAGATCGATATAAAGTATTAACCGGAGAAAAAAACGGAATTGAACTCGAGTTCGATACTGAAGTCGATCTAACTGCTTCTAATATACATTTTGACAACACAGTAAATGGATTTACTTCAGATAACGTAAAAAATGCAATTGAAGAAATTGGCGCTAGTGCGAGTCCTGGTTTTTCTTTCGGAAGAACAAGAGCGAACTCAGGCACTTGGTTAAATAGAGTCGGAGAAATACCGAGCAACAGAACTGGAGTTACTATAGGAATTAACAATCCGGCAGTATTTAAAGTTTTTGTTTCTTGTGAAAACATAGAAACTTTTACTGTGGGACTATATGTTCATGACGGCGATTCTATCAATTTAACTTTGTTGGGATCAGTTAATATAATTACATCAAGGGGTGGCACTTTTTCAGTTAACTTTCCAACAACACAGGGAAAACAATTAGCGGCTCGGGTAATAAGTTCATCGGGATCAGTTCAAAATGTCGGGGTAGACGTTATACTTAAAGGTAATAATTAGTGAAAATTTTAAAAAATACTACAACATCTGATATAGATTTATTAAAATTCGGCATAACTTTACAAGCTTTGTCTAGTTTTGTAATACCTGTTAGAGAGTATAATTTACTATCATCTCAAGATTCTGTCACTGAATTAATACCACTTGTGACTTCTGGAGACATCGTTGTCAATGATGGTATAACAGATTTAGACATAAATAGGGCTTTAATTTTTATAACTTTTCCGGAAAAAGCAGATGCTATTATTTTTAATAAAAATAAATTTAAGTCTATTACGGTAGAGCCCGGGATTAATGAAGCTAAAGATTTTTTTTCAGTAGTGGTAGTAGATGAAGAAATTAGAGTACCTCAAACAAGGCAATTAATTTCTTACAATATTGTAACAAATGATGATACTCTAGAATTAGATGGTGATTTAGTAATTATAGATTAGAGGGATATATGGCTAAAATTGATGTTAAATTAGAAGGGAGTTCGCCTCAAGCACCTCAAGCGGGATATCTTAGATTATATCCTACTTCGGCGGGGTGGAAATATAAAGACTCTAGCAATAATGAATTTACTTTTGCTACAGGAATTGATGCAGAACAAGTTCAAGATATTGTAGGGGCATTAATCCAAAGCACATCAACTGTAAATGTTGTTTATAATGATATTGGAAATATATTAACTTTTGATGTAGTGCCGTCAGCAATTAATCATCAATCTTTAAATGGTGCAGGAACTAATACTCACGCACAGATTGATTCTCACATTGCATCGACTACAAATCCACATAGTGTCACTGCTACACAGGTAGGAGCATATTCAATTTCAGAAGCTGACATTGCTATAGAAAATGCAATTACTGCACATGAGGCATTACCTGACCCACATCCTCAGTATTTAACATCATCAGAAGCTAATGCTGCTTATCAACCATTAGACTTAGACTTAAGTGCTGTAGCTGGATTGACCGGTGCAGGCCTTGCAGTCAGAACGACAACTAACACTTGGGCAACTAGATCACTTACGACGCCTCCCGGGTCAGGGATAGGTATTACAAATCAAGACGGTGTTCTTGGTTCTCCTGCATTTACGAATACCGATAAAGGTAGCGATGCGGTAGTAACACACGAAGCTGCAAGTGATCCGCATCCGCAATACGAAACGACTACTGAGGCAAACGTTAGAGACACAAATAATAGGAATAGAGCAAATCATACTGGCACACAAGACGTTTCAACAATTACAGGTCTTGGTGCGTTAGCGACAAAAAATACCATTGCAAGTGCAGACATTGATAATGGAGCAGTCACAAGCTTGAAAATTGCTGATGATGCAGTCGTTACAAACAGAATTTTATCTAATGCCGTAACTAACCCTAAGCTTGCAGATATGGGTGCAAACACTCTTAAGGGTAATAATACTGCGGGTGTAGCTGACCCTCAAGATCTTACAGTGGCACAAGTTAAGACAATGCTTGCGTTAGAAAACGTAAATAACACTTCGGATTTAAACAAGCCAATCTCTACAGCGACACAAACTGCCTTAAATTTAAAATACGATGCATCAAACCCAAACGGTTATGAAACACCTGCTCAACTAAACACAAGAGATACAAATAATAGGGCAAGGGCAAATCATACAGGTACTCAACTTGCTTCAACAATTTCAGATTTCGCAGCGACAGTCAGAGGTACAATCCTAACTGGAGTTAACATTGCCTTAGGCGGTGTCATATCTAGTGCGGATACAGTACTGGATGCACTGGGAAAAGCTCAGGCACAAATTTCTACGTTGATTAATAGAAACATTAACACCGGCACCGGACTCTCAGGTGGCGGAAATCTTTCCGCAGACAGGACAATATCAATAGCAAATACAGGAGTTGCAGCAAACACCTACGGCAATGGTTTTGTTCCTCAATTTACAGTTAACGCTCAAGGACAAATAACCTCTGCGTCAAATGGTCCAGCTTTAGTCATTGGCGATAACTTCGAACAATTCCTAGATGACTCTCCGTTTTCCACAAACTCTGGAACTAATCAGGTAGCAGCGTCCTTTACGACAAGTGCAAAACAGACAGGACTTTATAGGATTGGATGGAAGTTTAATTTTACTTCTAACTTAACCAATAGCAGTAGTATTTTTTCTTTATATGTCGACGGTGTCTTAGTTGATAGCGAATTACAAGTAGAGCTTAAGGACTCAACGGACGATATAACTTTTTGTAATTTTGCTTATGTGAATTTCGCCTCTGTTGCCTCTCATACAATTCAATTAAGACTAAGGACTGAAAATAGTTCAACTGCAACACTCACAAGATGTAGAGTTGAGTTGTGGAGGGTGTCGTAATGTATCAATTAGATTTTTCAAAGGCCATTAACAATACGTTTAAACTTATTTCAGACATAGAAGGGTTAGACGTATCGGTTAGTCTTATTTCTTTTACAAGAAAAGGTAATGATTTTTCATTATTTCTTAACGGAACTCCAACACAACTAGACCTTGATGCTATCTTTAATTTAGTAAACAATTTCGTTGAGGTTGATTTAACAGCTCAAATTAAAGAATATGTTGTTAAGAAAGTTAGACCATTTCTAGAAGATCTTACTTTTGAAATCAAAGCATCAAATATCGAAAATGGAATTACGCAGCTAAATAAAACTAGTGATTTTTTAAGTTTTATGAGCGAAAAAATTATTCTTCCCGGTAAAACTAGACCAATAAGTTTAGACACTGCAATTCAAAATGATTCATTAGATGTAGTATTACAATTAGCAAATTACTATATCGAAAATCCTCAACTATATTCAGATCTTTCACCATTTGTAACTGTAGAAAAAATAACTTATTGGCGAAATAAAATTTTAACTTTTTTGCAAGAAAATAGTATATGAGAATTTACATAGGATTTTCTAAAAGTAGAAAGAAATTTCCAATCGGTAGTTGGTTAATTCGTGCATATCTAAACACACCATACTCACATTGTTATATTCGCATACCAAATATAAATAAATCTGACACAATATTTCATGCAAGTGAAGGTATAGTTTATAGAATGTCGGGCACCCAATTTGATAAAAAACATGTAACAACCCATGAGTTTGAAATCGATCTACCTGTAGAAACTTACACAGCCATGGGACACATTGCTCACGAATTAAGCGGTGCCGATTATGGTTTACTACAAAATGTTGGCATAGTTCTGGTTAAGCTACTAAGAAAAATTAATATAGAAATAAACAATCCGTTTAAAAAGGGATGGAATTGCTCAGAACTACTTTGTCACATGATGAAGCAATTTGATAGTAATTTCAATGACTTAGATGTTAATACCGTTACACCAAAAGAGCTTTTTAATAAGCTAAATACAAGTAATTATAGGAGGCGAGTATGATGAAAGAACTGAAAAAATTGTTAATTGAAAAAGCAAAAAAAGGCGACTTTAAGGAAGAGAAAATGGCTTCGGCTATGGACGATGTTCTTAAAGAAGCTGACGACATGGTCAATGAAAAAAAAATGAAAAAATTGACTGTAGTGGCGCCGGACGATAAATCACTTATGGAAGGCTTAGAAAAAGCTGAAGATTTGCTTGAAGAAAAAATGCCAGAAAGTGATATGGAATCTGAAGAAGAAGAACCTTCAGAGGAAGAAATGGATGCAATGATTGAAAAAATGAAAAAACTAAAAATGAGTAAATAATGTCATATCTAACCTCTAAAACTTTGATCGACTCAGTGAGGCGGCGTTGCTCGCTCCCTAAATCTGACAGTATGTTTTCTAACGAAGATATATTAGCATTTGCTAACGATGAAATGATGGACAGTCTCGTCCCACTGATTAAGAGCAATCAAGAGGAATATTTAGTTTGGAATACAATAATCCCTCTAGCATCGACTAGCGCATATTCTATACCAGAAAGAGCCGTAGGAAATGCTTTAAGAGATTTATGTTTTTTAGACGACAATGAAAATGAATATGAAATGACTCGCATAACTAGAGATGACAGATATATGAATCAATATGTGTCAACCTTTAGTCAACCATATAGATATTATCTTGAAAATTCAGATATTATTCTTAGTGGTAGTTTGCCGATCGCCCCAACAGGTTCTTTAAAATTTTCATATTTAATCCGGCCTAATCAATTGGTACTTTCAGATCAAGTAGTGAAAATTAATTCAATTAGTGAAGGCTTTGTACCACTAACCTCTATTGTGAACGGCATCACTACAACTCTAACAACACCTACTCCACATAATGTGTCAGTTAATGAAACGGTTTTATTAAATTCAGTGGTTGGAGATAGTTCAATAAATAGCACTTATTCAGTGGTTGAGGTAGTAAATGCCAATACCTTTAAAATTAATTTTGACTCAAGTTTACTAGGAGCATTTGTCAATGGTATTGTTTATAACAATACTAAATTAATTGCAGTAGATAAAGTTCCATCAATGTTTTCTATTAACGAAAAAATTGATTTTGTTAAATCTCGCTCACCACATAATCTACTAATGATAGATCAAGACATACTGCAAATTAACATTGCTCAAAATACTTTGACATTTAAAAATATTCCACCTAGCCTGCAAAAAGGTGACACTATAGCAAACGCCCAAACCACAGATATTCCTAATGTGCCAACAGAATTACACCGAGTGTTAGTTAGTAAGGTATGTGAAAGAATCATGGAGTCAATGGGAGATCAAGCTGGTTATCAAGTGGCAAATAGAAAAGCCAGTGAGTCTATGGGTGCAATGAATGAACTTATAGATAATCGAGTAACTAGCGCACCACTAAAATTAAAAAAACGACATGGCTTCCTATCTAATGGACGAAATCGTAGGAGATTCTAATGCCTTTTCAAGTGGTGAATTTAAAAGCTTCAGGGTTATATACTAATCCTAATTATCTATCTTCAGTGCCTGAGGGTAGCTTTTTAATGCTTTCAAATTTTAATCACGATAGAGATGACATTATCGAAAAACGTCGAGGATTTTCAGTTTATTCAAATCAATTGTCTGAAAACACGAAACAGTTATTTTCATATAAAGATAAACTAATTACATTATACGGCACAACTTTAGCGTACGATTCACTAGGAACATTTACAGACTTTAACGGAAGTTTTGAACATCCAAGCACAAATAGAATGAAATCTATGACGGCTAATGGTAATTTATACATCACAACCACTGAAGGTGTTAAAAAACTAGATTCTAAAAATGTTAACGACTTCCCTAATACTAATTGGAGAGCTGCGGGAACTTCTAGGGCACCAAGTGTAAATGCTGAAATTAGTGGGACAATAGGATTTTTGCCACCATTATCAAAAGCGGCATATCGAGTAGTGTGGGGATATAAAGATAGAAATAATAATTTAATATTAAGTTCTCCAAGTGAAATCGAAATTGTTACAAACGAATCATTGACAGATAGTACAAATGTTGAATTAACTTTTAGTGTGCCGGTTGATGCGGATGAGAATTACTTTTATCAAATATACAGATCTCCATTTGCATCAGCTTTAACACTTATCGACTTAGATACAGTTGTGCCGCAAGATGAGTTAAATTTAGTAATTGAAGAATTTCCAAGCACTCAGCAATTTATTAATAAAGTAATTACTGCACTAGATGTGACTCCAGAGGACTTTAGAGATGGCGGAACTCCTCTATTTACTAACGCGGTAAGTGGTGAAGGTATTCTTCAAACTAATGACCAACCTCCACTATGTGAGGACATGGCGCTATATCGCAACTATTCAATCTATGCCAATACTAAAACTAAACATCAATACGTATTTAACTTATTATCGGTCGATGATTTATATGTCGATGAAACAACATTAATTATCTCAGATGGCACCAACTTTGAAGAATATTTATTTAGCACCGTTGAAGATATTCCTAATAAAAAAATTAAATTAGAAACTTCCGGAAGCGTTGGATTTAATGTCGATCAAACGGCTAGAAGTATTGCTAAAGTAATTAACTCTCAAGTCAGTGGTTTTGTTCGTGGATATTACATTTCAGCAATTGATGATGTGCCGGGTCAAATACTTATTGAGAAATCTAATCTTGCAGATGTAGCTTTTACTGTGGCAATTAATAATGGAGATATTGAAGAGTTCAATCAATCTCCGGCACAAGTAAACGACATTCAATCTATTTCAGGAAATCCTGGAGTGGTGACAACTAAAATAAAAAACATTGATTTAAGTTTAGTGGACGACACAACCGACACTATTATACAAACTGCACATAGCTATTACACTGGACAAGAATTAGTTATTACTAATGCCGCTGTAGTAGGAATAGCCGACGGCGTTTATTATGTCTTTAGAATAGATGTAGATAGCTACAAACTTTGCGCCACCAGAAGTGAAACTAAAAAAGAAACTCCAATCTTTGTAGACATAACCACCACTGATGCTAGCATAGCTACTTCACAAGAGACGCATGAAATTTTTGATAAAGAAGAAGTTTACATAATCAATACTACATTTAGTGGTAAATACGTTGCAACACTAATTAATAATGTAAGTTTTAGCGTACCAGTTGATGCCACAGTGCCAGAACTCGGAGGCAACTTTTACCGAGCTAGTGCCGCATCTGAAAATGAAGATAACCCTAATAGATTATCATATAGTAAATTGCAGCAACCTGAAGCTGTGCCAGCAATCAATACAATCGACATTGGCACTAAAGATAAAGCAATTAAAAGAATTATTGCATTAAGAGATAGTTTATTTATATTTAAAGAAGAAGGAATTTATCGACTGGCTGGACAATCTCCAACAAGTTTTACAGTTGATCTATTTGATAATAGTGCGTCAATCATAGCACCAGATACTGCGGCAGTGCTAAATAATAAAATTTACGTATTAACAACTCAAGGCGTGTTGATGATTAGTGACACTGGAGTTGACATTATATCAAAGCCCATTGAAAATATATTACTACAGTACGGAAAACATCCAAACTTTAATAATTTATGTTTTGGATTTGCAAGTGAATCTGATCGAAGTTATTATATGTGGGTGCCAGAAAAAATTGTAGATGCCAATAGTTCATTATGCCTTAGATTTAACACTGACACTAATAGTTGGAGTACTTGGGATATTGAAAAAACCTGTGGCACAGTAAACACACTAGATGATAAAATTTATTTAGGCACTTCAGATTTATTTATTGAATCTGAGCGAAAAGCCCTAGACCGAACCGATTTTGCCGACAGAGAATATACACTTAGTATTGGCACATTTGCTATTACAGATCAAGTAATAAAGAACATTACACCGTTTAACCTACTGAATAAAGGTGATTGTTTAGTTCAAACTCAATATTTAACTATAGCTAAATTTAATCAATTGTTAAATAAATTAGATAACGATTTTACAGCATTTAAACTTATTGATAATATTGATTTAGGCTTCCCCACTACAATCACAGCAACTAATCATTTACTTGAAACTCAAGACATAGTGCTAATTAAAGACGTTGCGGGAACCGCATCAGACATATTAAATACAACTCACACAGTTACTAAAATTGATAATAACACATTTACTATTCCAGTGCTGACCAATATTTATACAGCAATGGAAGGTTCTTATAAATACGCATATTATGCCAATTTGTTTGCCGAAGCTGGTGATAATTTAGTAACTAAAGTGCGAAATCTAGCACTAAGATTATCAATAGATTTATCTGAC
>Ga0210003_1003045_pt1 | contig 13864 bp, 11 predicted proteins | sample LantaG_FD_182804 | JGI IMG/M metagenome (GOLD analysis project Ga0210003, IMG submission 182804) | Deep subsurface microbial communities from Baltic Sea to uncover new lineages of life (NeLLi) - Landsort_02402 metaG (SPAdes) (version 2) | ecosystem: Environmental > Aquatic > Marine > Oceanic >... | reverse complement strand
GGCGTATAATCCACTTCTTTGTTGAACTGACTCTAAGTAAGGATTAACTATACTCAAGAATCTGTTACGTGTTACAGCAACATTTTGTTCAAACACCAAGAATTTACTTGAAGATGCAATGAACTTTTTAACTGCGATTAACAGTCTACGAACATTGATTCTATCAAGAGCACTTGGTCTTACTTGAAGTGTCTTTTGACCCCAAACAGTTACACCTTGACCAGGGAAACTTACGATTGGGTTAACTCTTCCTTCATACAACACGTCTCTTTCAGAGTGTGTAAGTTTATCTTCAACACTTTGTGCGATCTCAATACCACCACGATTTAATCCGGCTGGAGCAAACCATTCAGCAGCACTTCTATCGTTTGCAGCATATACCGAAGGCATAACTACTGAAGGCGGAACCTTCACGATCTTGTTAGTGTTGGTGTCAATGATTTTCAACCATGGGTAATAAGTCGCAGCATAGTTTGTGTCAAACTCAGCAGCTTTATCAACTACGTTTTGAATTGATCTTCCACCAGCACTTTGGTTTTGGTAGATGTCAAAAACGTAGAAACAGTCACCACGTGCTTCACACATGTCAATTGCATTTCTTACTACATTTGTGTGGTAGTTGTATATGATACCAGGAGTCCAAACCAAATTAACATCAAATTCATCAGCATTACCGATTGCATTGATTGACAATTTGTATCCAACTGATCCTGAAGAAGTCAATTTAGAACAATCAAGTCCTTGTTGATTTGTTGCAAGAATGTCATTTCCAACCAAAATAGGTTTAGCAGGAGATTGACCATTGAAACCGCCTTGGAATCCAAGTACGAATTTTCTCATTCTTACATTATCAGACTCAGTCGCTGGATTATACACTGGACTTAGATCAGCTACACCAGCTTTAGTGCAGAATTCATCCAAATCAAAATCTGAGTTTGGAGTTGTTACTGAACCAACTGGAAGTGGAGCGTTATACTCTTTATTATCCAATTCAGGTCCTTCTTGAGTTCCTTTTGGATAATATGATGTAAGTTCAGCATCAGCACCTGTAGGAGCTGGATTGAATACTACACCTGATGGATAACGACCTCTTGCTTGAGTATAAATACTAGCAGAAGTATATGTCATTCCTGGACAATCAGCAGCGTGTTCACTTCCTCCAATTGGAGTAGAGAATGCTTTGAATCCATAAGGTACTGATGTTTTTGGGTATGGAGATTCTGTCGTTTCAACACGAACAAATAATGATCTGTTTCCGAAGTCACCATATTCTAATACTTTACCGCTGAAGTTGATTCTCATATGTCTGTCACCAATTTTTCTAGCAACATAATTTACTGAATCTGGATCTAAACTACAATTAGCGAAGCTCTCCAAATACTGAGGTTTAGCGTCAGTATCATTGTAAGCACGAATACCCACGTCAAACATACCATAACTTGAACCTGGAACCGTTCCAGCCAATCTTACATTTGAAATTTCAATTTTATAAGATGTATTCATATCATTACCGTGAGATAATGTATGGAACTTAAACAATTGGAAACTCTGACTAGCAGGAGCACTTCCACTTAAAGCGCCTTTCCATGGGGCAACTAATTGTGATGTAATCCAAGGAGTTGATGCTTCTTTGATGTCATAAGCAGACCATGCTGTGTTATTTACACCACCTCCGCCACCAGGAACACCATCAGTGAATTTGAGTGTATATGATGCTACATATTCTTCAAGGTCTTCATCAAACACTGTTGAATCAGTTGCATCCATTCTAAGTTTCCACGAACCGCTGTTTTGCATTTGTCCCCAAACATCAACCATTGTGTCTTTAAATAGATGTGATATATAAGCCGCATCAATTTTAAATCCACTTGGAACTGCTTTTTGACCAGCTTGTGCATTTCTTCCGAAAACATCAGCAAGATATAATGTACTAGTTGGGTCAATTGAGAAATCATAAGTACCATAACTAGCACTTGCTGGATTTCCTTCTCCGTCTAACCATCCTGTATTTAGAACGATGGAGTATTTGTCAGTCACTAAGTTTGAACTTGAAATCAAAGCAGATCCACTGAATCCGTAGTAATTTCCAGCTGAATCAAACGCTGTATTTGCAAGAACTGCAAGAACTTTTTTGTCAGATCCTAATGTGGCATTCGCAAAATCAAATTTTCCGTATGTACCATAAACACCCACTTCATGTAATTTACAAGTTGCCTTGTTTGCATTTGTTGGGAATGGGGTTCTGTGAAGTTCAAAGATTGTTGCTGGTGTTGCACTTCCTGATCCGCCTGCTAAACCTGTAAAGGTTGGGGCTGTTGAACCTGAATATGGCAAAACATAATCAACAACGCTTACATCTGTCATAGATGCTGTTGCAAACCAATCACCATTTGATCCTGAAACCAATGAAAATGATCCGCTGTTTACCGTTGTTCTTAAAATACCTAATGTGTATTCACTTCCTGAATTTGGACCACTGGCCCAAGTTCCTACAACTGAACCTGAAATGATAAATCCTGCAGATGCTGTTCCGTCAGAAATAGATGATGTAAGGTGATCGCCCCACATACTACCACTTCTTGTAATGGTACAGTTCTTTAATTTAACAACTGGTGCTAAACTTTCTGAAGCGATTAATCTTTGGGTTGTTGCTGATTGAGCATAAAGTACTATTGGATTCTTTTGAAGGTATCCACCAAGTGCGCCTACGCGTACTACTGTGATTTGACCTTGGTTCTTCAAGTATTCTTTTGCTGAGTATGGTCCGTAATATATTCCGTCTGCAACACCAAATTTCGTTTCAAGCGTTGCTTGATCAGAAACTAATGTTGGACAAAATGCTGGACCTTTTGGGAATGGTGCGATTATAGCACCTCCGATATTGGAAATTCCCTGTGGTAAGAAAGATAGATCGTTCTCACGAGTAAAAACTCCTGCGCTTACGATTCTTTCTTGGGGACTCCATCTACCTCCGTCTTGGATTGGCATAATAATTCTCCTGTTTTTGTTGTTTTTATTTGAATTCAGATAAAAATCTGTACATATAAGTATATTTTATTTTTTGGAAACTTTACTTTTTTTAAAATAATCGTAAATTCCAGCAAATAATTTCACTGAATTAACTGTAAGATGTTTATTTTATTTTTTAACAGGTGTAAATATGCCGGTTTTCGGATCTAAGTTGCCCTCACCATATTTTTTGTTGATGTCATTTAATAGACTGTCTTCTTCCGATTGCAATTCAACGTATTCTTTTTTGACGTTGCTTTCATCTTCTTTTAGTTTGGCAATTTCATCATCAATCATGTATTTCTTCAACTGAAGTTGTCCCATTTTGACTACATTCTTTTGATATTTTGCCTGTAAATCAGCGAATCTTTGTAATTCTTCGTCTGTGAATTTTATTTGTCCTTCTTCCATTTTATTTTCCTTTTTATTGTGTATAACCTAATGCATCATAAAACCAAGCGTAATTATTCACAATCCAATTGCAAATATCATCGCCTAGTATTTCATTGAAATCTTGTTTGAGTGGTTCTAATTTTCCTCTAATTTGGTGGTCTCCATATGGTCTATGAATTATATCATTTTCCGATGTGATCTGTTGGCCATCCGCTTGTGACCACAATTTTATAATCTTCGTATTGTTTCTTGATAACAGAAACCACGGCGGTTGCCATGATATTTTTTCCGATGCCACCAACGCAATCAAATATAATGTACTTTTCTTTCATAACCTTTGTACATTATATATACACAAAAAAAGCCAATCGTTTAAAATTGGCTTTTTTATAATTAAATTTGGTTATATTTATACAATCTTCAATGTATTTCCAGAAGCGTTATCTCTCCAAATAGACTCAGATTGCAATCCAAGTGATCCTGTCGGTAATGTTCTCATGATAACACTTGAGAAACCTGTAGCAGACCCACTCACGGTCAGATTATTGACGTGGGCTGTGCAAGTTGCGTGAGTTATGATGTTACTACCAACAACAAAGCTGTAATTTTTGGTTCATATGGTAAGAACTTGGATAACCAATCATAATATACACCCCAACCTCTGCATTTATCCATAACCTTTTAGTATATACATATATACTAAAAGCAAGATAATCTAAAAAGTATCGTGTTTTTTTATTATTTTGATACTATTATTAGAATACACGATGCATTGTATATGTTGCGGTTGCATACACATCCATATATGTTCCTCCACCAGGAACATCATTTGCTAATTCTGCGGTAATTCTTAGATTATCATTGTTCATACTAGCAGATACTCTTGTATTACCTACATTATCCCCTATAGTTCCATAAATAAAAGAAGCATTTGATGATGTTGTCGGAAGTATTATATCTTGAACTGACATGACATATACTGGACTACCAGGATTTGTAAATCTCGTTAAGAAATAATATGGATCTGGAGAGATTACAATATGCTTTCTTCCATACAAAACCGTAGAACCAGCAGTGGCTGGTCCAGGATGACTATTAGCTTCTCCCCAAAATGTATAATCCAAATCCATACGAATCATATAATACTCACCATTACCTATTCCGTTATCACCTGCCACTAAATCAGAAAGTCCAAACTCAGATACACCATCTAATAAATTAAGATTAATCGATGAACTATAGGCAATTTTTTGAGATTGCCACGCAACTGACCCCATAAATGTTCTGTTACGATCTAGTGGATTTGAAGAACCACTTGGCATGAAATTAAACGACCCGACCATATTGCTAGAAGAAATCGTTGCGTTTGTCCCAACAAATACAGAATTGGCAGAATAAGCTATTGCTCCATCACCTAAAGCGATAGAAGAAGCACCACTTGCGGTAGCGGGAGTTCCTACAGTAGACTGAAGTGAATTTGATCCTATTCCTGCTTCTGTCCCTCCACCGCTTGGTAGATTCGTTATCTGAGAACCATCACCAACGAATGAATCAGCAGTAACGCTACCTGTAATTTTAACACTACCTGTAAATTCGTGTGTATCGTCTGTTGTATCTCCGAAAATTGTTGAACCTGAACTATAATTTATAGACGATGAATTAATACTCGCGTATATTGCGTATGCTCTAATATCACCCGCAACCGTCAATTTAGTAGCAGTAACTTGACCCAAGTCAGCGTTCTGATTGCTTGCTGAGATATATGTACTTCCACCTGATTCAATTGCTGACAATCTAGTTTCAACTGAACTTGATAGTGCGTTACTTGATCCGCTTACAGCAGTTTTAACAGCGTAACTGCTTGAAGCAGCTTCTAAACTGTCCAATCGTGAACTACCACCTTGTAAAGTGTTTATTTCATTCGCAACACTTGATGAAAAAGACGTAACAGATCCGCTGATATCACTTGCCAATTGAGCCGACCCACTAACCAATGTTGGTTTTCCACTGACGTTTGTGTAAGCAACCGAGTCTGCTGAATTTGCTGTTGTGGCTCTTGAAGCTGAAGCAACACTCATTGATCCAGTCTGTTGGACTGTGACGAATGATCCTGTATTAAATGCGATTGCTAAACTAGCCTTCGTCACCATTTCCATTGAACCACTAACATCAGTGGCTAATACGCCATCATTTGATGCTGGTATTGTTCTTGTTTCCCACGACGTATTCGCCGAGTTACGTTGCATTATAAATATGTCATTTCCTGCCATGATATTTCCTTATTGATTATAAATATGTGATTGATTAAATTATATACGGGTATGTAACGATTAAAAGTTCATTGTCTCCATACAATAAACCAGACAAACCGCTTCCGCTTATTTGTATTGTTTTTGTTCCTGTGATTCTAAAATCAGGTGTAACATTCATTAATGTCACGTTTCCAAGTGTTGTGTTTAAGCTTTGTGAATTTACCATTTCCCCAGCACCTTCTGGTTGAATTCTAACTTGATCAAATGCCACCGGCGAATATGACAAATCAAAAGTTACCGTGGATGAGGTCACAAAATAATAGTCAGTATAAATTAATTCTCCGCTTGACGTTGGAATGTTTGCGAGGTTGGAGTAATCTAAATAACTTGCTGTATTCGCATTTAACGCTGTTAATGCAATATCCGCTTGATCAGCATGAAACGCATTTACAGCATTACTCGCTGAAAAAGCAAAACTCGCCGTTGCTTCAATTGGTGGAATGTTGTCTATATTTGACCAATCTATATAACTCGCAGTTGATGCTAACACGGCATCTAACGCTGTTAATGCAATATCTGCTTGGTCAGCATGAAAAGCGTAGGTAGCGGTGCTTGACGTAAATGAGTAACTTGATGTGGCCGCTAATGAACCTGTATCATTGCTAGTGACAACGGTGTATCCATTCCATGTAAATCCACTACCCGTGACATAAATACTACCTGTAAATTGATGAGTGTCATCAAGAGTGTTTCCGAAAATTGTTGAACCGCTCGTGGTAAGAACAATTGAACTAGTCTCAATGAAAAGACTACGAAAATATCCAGAATTTGCATTAATATCACCAACACGTAAGTCACCCGCTTGAATGTCTCCCAATGTAACATTTTGACCAGATGATGAAATGTATATACTACTTGATAATGTAGCCCCTAATGCTGATATTGCAATTGCTTTGACATCACCAACCGAAAGTAAACGATTTGAGTATGATGTAGCACCATCTTTCGCCAAAACGACGAACCTATCTGTGTCGACAATGTTTGAGAATGATATATTGTGGGTGCTGGATAGTTTTACTTTGCTACTCATTATTATAAATATTGCTTGGCAGGTATATTAAACTATATATAACGCCCCTCCATTGTTCCAAATTGAACCGGATTGCAACCCCAAGCTGGATGTTGGCAAGTTTAATGCCAATATTGTTTGAAATATTGCACTTCCTGTGAATCTATGGTTGTCATCTGGTGTATCTCCCCACTTAGTACTACCACTCGCATATGCAATAGATCTAGTAACTTCTGAAATAAATAATTCATCAGCGGTTAATATTCCATTGACATTTACATTTCCGTTTATATTCATACTTGACGCTGACACCGCTCCAAATAGAACATTCTGCCCACTTGAACTGACATAAATTGAATCAAGACTTGAACTGAAACTTTGGAGAGAATTTATCTCAATTGCAATTGAAGATGAAACAAAAGAGAAAGCACCGCTGATCTGTTGTGAAATTTGTGATGATCCGCTGATTAAAGTTGGCTTATTTTCTACATTTGAATACTCAATATAACTTGCAGTGGAAGCGTAACTTGCACTTGTGACATCCAATGTTGATAAACTATTACTCACAGATGTAATTTGACTTTGTAATGAATTATCCGTAACTGTCAAACTAGAACTTAACGCAACTGCATAATTAACCAACGACGAAGATACAGAGGAAAGTTCAGAATCAGTCGCAAATGTTGAATCCAATGATGAACTAAAGGTCTCTTGGTTTGAGATTCTAGTTTCAATTGAACTTGATAGTGAATCTATTGTTGAATCGGTTGATGATAAATTTGATGCAAATGACGCAGATACCGCTGATACTTCAGCGTCAGTCGCGAATGTTGCATTCAAACTTGAACTGAATGATTCTAACTGTGAAATAGCCGTTGAAATATTCACTCCACCTATCTGTAAGCTTGATGCCGTGACGATTCCAAATTGAACATCTTGACCGCTTCCCGAGATATAGATGTCAGCGCTTCCGCTTATGAAAATTTGTTGTAATTCTCCAATTTCAAATGCATAATTTTTGAATACTGAACCATCTTTATATAATCCCAATACACGATCAATATTTTTGATTTGTGTGGAACTTATAATTGGAAACTCTGAAAATTTTATACCTGCCATTTTAATTCATTCTGTTTGTAATTCAATTCTTTTACAGCAACCACTGAAGAAGTTGTGAAAAGGTTTCCAATCATGTTGGTGAATAATGATCCTGTGAATCCAATCGTTCCCCAGTAGTCACCAGCACTACCATTTGCTTCAAAGTCAATTTGAGGTACAGAACCAGTGGCGGTATCTGTGACGACCCAACCATAATCACGAAGGGCTGAAACTAGTGTTTTTGCTCCAAGTTGGCTTATACTAGAACTTAATGACCCTAACCACTCGTTTTCAGTTGTATCGGAGATATTCAAGTAAAATCGTGTTCCCATTGGAATTATACCAGATCCTGAATTAACCGATTTTACAGCTGGTGTACTTTTCAAATCTGCTGTTGCAGGCATTCTCATGCTTAAAGCATGGTGAATTGAACCGCTTTGGAATTCTAATGCTCGTGCAACTCCAACTCCATATTGTAATCCAGAATCACGACTTGCGCTGAATGCCATTACGTAATCTTCAATGTTGATTGGGAAACCAATATTATCCTTTACATTGTTAGCTTTACTTACACTCAAGACCTTACTAGATGTGTTGAAACTTGGATTATCATAATTCCATTCAAAGAACGTGGTGCTATCATAAACGACTACTCTGCTGTCAAAACTTGGAGCTTCCCATGAAGAATCCCAAGGAACCATCTGTTGATGGATATTTGAACTTCCTGAGTCTGAGGCATTCACAATTCCCATTCCAACTGTAAATTTCTGAACGTCGTAGAAATTATAACTTTTCGCCAAGTCAACTGAACTTGTAAATTCATTGGCAAAAAATGATGATGACTCGTGAATTATTGTTGAGTCATTCAAATCAAAAGCTTGTTGAATTTCATAGATACTTAAATTCCAAGCTGCCAATCTACCGTAAAATCTAACTGGATCTTCGTAAAAATTACCATATGGTTTGCGACATAACGAAGCATCAGCATCCAAGTTATCAACAAATTGAACTCCACCTTTTTTGCTGATTCCATTGTATTCCAGATAATCTTTTTCGGTTGTTGTTGGAAATACATTGCCAATTGAATCTTGTTCAAGTTCGGCTGAAAACACAAGTTTCCGTGGTGTAAATGCTTTTTGAGTTGTCTTTTTCCATTCTTCTGTAACCGATGGCAACAAATATGCGTAAACCTGTAAAGTGAAAGTAGAACGAATCATTCTGGTATCACCGTCGGTTACTTCGGTTTGTGTGTTGTAATCGCTTATGCTTGTTCTAAATTTGAAATTGTTTTTCTCACCCCAATAATCTTCTGTTGCATAGTTGATTTGTTCAATTACCTTGTTATTTTGTTCAACTAAATCAGTCCAAATCATAACTTCATATGACACAATGATGTGATCTGGCATAGATACATTGTATTGTTCACGGACTGGTAAGTTTGTGTTGTTGAGTAAACTAAAGCGGTCATACTGATTTTTAACGGAGTACTTACGTTCAAATGGCATATTCAAATGTCGGTTAAAAGTGATCATACCATCGTTTCGTTGTATGGTATTTCGTTTCATCATGATCAATGGTAATTGAATCCTACCTTTTGCATCACGATATACTCCATCTTTTTGAATTGCCTTCCATCGTTCTGGACTGCCAAATAATACAGGAACTTTAACCTGATTGCCTTCGCTTACAATCGTTGGTGAAATGTGACTATCCAGATGATTAATGATCGTTGTATCAACGTCAAGTAAAGTTATACTAAAATCTTTTACTTTATCAGTATCACGTCTTACTTGTTCAGCGCGATTTACCTCACGCTTTTTTCCACCGTGAGTTTCTTTTGGTAAATTTTTTACATTAGGTTGAGCCGCTGGAGTATTTTCAACTGGAGGCGGAGCATCATTAATGTCTATTCTCTGATTTGGTCTCCACGCCATTAATTATTCCTCTGTGTTATGCTTAATCCACTCATTCTGGTTAAGAATGTGTCGCATATGATTGAAAGTTGTTTGTCAGCTTGACCGCCAATATATTGTTCCTGAACTGTATTTGTAACTTCAAAAAACAAATCATCCCAGAAAACTATATCACCAACTTCTGGGTATAAATTGATCTGTTGCATAAATCTTTCATTGAATTTAAAACGAACTATCTTTTGTTTGTCAGGACCAAATGCATCATAGTTTGTCGTGGAATCTGAAAATTCAATTAAACATTCAGCGTCAACCCCTGGATAATACAATTTTCCAACTTCGGATGATGCTTCTCCATAAATATTTGTGTCTGTTTCAGCCGCTGCAATTTTATACACTTTTACAATTGTTTGGACAATGTCGGATAATATCTCAGCATTAAATGAATGAACTAAGTTAAAATCCCGTGGGGAAAAATATCTACCTTTGTGATCAGCCATGTCTTAGAATATGTAAATTGGTAAAGGTACTCCTTGAAGACCTTTTTGTAGGCTTTCAACTTCTTCTGCTTGGGCTTGTAATTGAGCACGTCTTCCTGATGCTTCAAGGGACTCTCTTAGTTGTGTAACAAGTTGTTCCTTCTCTGCTTGAGCTTCACTTCTCAACTCACCACCATCCAACGTTATCTCAGCACCAGGAATTGGAATACTTTGGTATTTTTGTCTAATTGATCCAAGCAGCTCTTTACAAAGCGCCAAATAGTATTTCCAGATCCATTGTTTTCCTGGTTGATTGATGTTTTTATACGTCAAAAATGAGTAAGGCGCGTTTGACACATCCCCCACTTCACGGATTGGATTCCCATCAGCATCTTTACGTTCTTGGTAAATTGAACCATCTCGTTCAGCTGTAAGCAAATACTCAAACCACAATTTATAATTGTCAGTTGGAATTGGAAAAATACGTAATTTATTATTCACCAATTCAAATGAGTAATGACTTTTACGTATACTGTCATTAAATTCAATTGCCTGGGTTCTAAGCAAATCTTCAAAAATTGGAGTCATTAAAAACTGAGTTGCTGGTGAATATCCACCAAATCCCATTTCATTGAAAATGTTGGAATAACTCATACCCGTCATTGAAAACGGATCATAAATACGAGCAATTGCTGGTGGGCGATAATGGAATATTCTGCGGATTTCAATGTCAGCTCCATTTTCATGACAATCAGCCCACAATGCATTTAAATCATATGTCTGTTGACAAGCCGTAACATTAACATATCCACGTTTCCAATCTATATGTCCTCCAGAACCTGCTTCAGTTCCATAGGCAGACGCCATACGAATGTAATAATTCAACGGAGTGCCGTTGATATTCTTTTGGGTTGCGTCTTGAGTTGCATCTGTTCCTGCTAACAGTAACATGTTTTCACGTATGTTGAATTCGTTTACTTGTCGTGAATATTCATTTGCAGCTTCTTCAAAACACGCGTAAAAATTTACATCCAACATTTCTATGTCGGTGATTGGATATCCCAATCTCTTAGCAGCCCAATCGGCCGCTTTCGGAGCATCCACAATAAATTGTGTATCCGTGTCGTATATACCAAACGGAGTTTTGCCGGTGACAGCACTTCCGCTGCCTTGCCACCTTACTCTGTTTTGGTCAAAAGGTTGTTCGTAATCTGCTGACATACTTATAAATATAAGTCAGCAAATATTATTACGACGGTATATCTATATCAACTATAGATAATTGATCTGGTGTATACTCTGCATTTCCACCAGTTGATAAGTGGTTGACTAATAGTTGATGAAGGCCATATAGAATATACGGATCATTGGTAACTTGATAATCTACTTTGTATAGTTTATTTGGAACTAAAGTACGTGATCCAGCTGTGTAACTAGCTTTGTCTTTGTAAAAGTATAACTCAAAGTTTATTTTATTTCCTGTTTTATCTAAGCTAGGTTCAACTCTAGCATACGTAGAAGTTAATGGTTCTCCGTATAATCCTGTTATTTGTGTGTTTGTTATTTGTAAAATCTATTGTTGCCATTTTTAACCCTATATTACATTAAACCAATCATTTTGATACTGTTCTTGTGTGTGTTCCTGTGAACCTTGCGGGCAAACTGGATAAACAAACTTACTATCTGTCAATCTTTGCCTTACTTCTCCCCAGGATGTAGTTTGATCCCAATATTCAGGGCAATTGCAAGTCGGCATTTTATACGCTTTCCAAGTTTGGAAATCCGATTCTTGTGCTGTGTTCGCTTCTTCTTCTGTGTCAAATACGTTATACATTTTTATACCGTTGGTGCTGTTGATTTATAAGGATGTGCAACATCAAGGTTTGCAGTAGCTCCATAAGTATGAGCTGCCCACCCTTCTAGTTTTTCTCTATCTGTCTGAGACAAAATACTTGGTACAACAACCATTGAAGCAATCATCCCATTAAGAAAACCCCCACCGAAAAATGTTCCAATCTCCCAGTCACCGTTCAAACTAAAGCCAGTACCATCAACTTTGCCAATTGTACCTGTTAGTGTATCTTGTGTTCCGTTTATATATAATTCGGAATCAACAGAGTCAGCTGTAGCAATTATTAATGTGGTTGTGTTGATTGGTACATTTATACTGCCATAAGGTTGATCCCCATCTTGAAATAGTCTATATCCACCTGAAAAACGTTGGAATAAAGCATCCGATCCGTTAGCTCCTCCACTTGGTCCACTTGTAACACCTGAAATTAAATTATTCCCATTATTAGCTTGTGCATCCAGTTGGAAAACAATAAATTTCGTGTATCCGTTTAGCGATGGTGCAGAAGCTGCGGGGAAAATCATTTTGCTTGTTGACCCATCAAAATCAATCGCATTCAAACCATTAATATTCCTTGTGTTTGTTGTCGGTTGGTTCGCCCCGTTGGACTGCACTATACTGGCAAGTTGGGTTTGATCTTCCCACGCTGAGACCTTATTTGCACTTTCTGTTATGCTTGTCGCATCGGAAGCATCCCACCAATAAGCCGTACTTAATTCTGAAGGTGTCCATAAACTACTAGGTGGAGTTACTGCAGCATTGTCCCTATCTTTTAAATTATAAAATGTTATTATATTTTTACTCATTATTTAACCCAATAATCTGTTGCATCGCAAACGAATGTTTTAGAATTGTTCTGACTTGTTATCGTAGTTCCTGTAGTTCCAACCGTTCCATCTATGTTACCCGTACTTGATTTTATTGTGACAGTATTAGTAAGAGTTGAATCAATACGTTTAATCGTTGTTTCAAATCCATCGTAATTGGTTGCTGGCGCCAATAAAGTAACTTCTACATTATTACTTGAAGCATCGATCAAAAGAAACTCATCTACTTCTTGACAAGCATAAGTTGTTGCTGTGACAGGTGTTGAGTTTATGTTACTCTTATTTCTTATTAGTGCAACACTTGGCCTCCAAGGGGTAATCAATAAAGTATTAGTGTCTACAACATATAAAAGTGGATTCTCATATTCACCTGCACCAGTTGGTTTAGTTGATGTCAGTGATCCTGGAGTCGCAGGATCGACAAAGTAATATTCACCAACCGTTAAACCATGAGCTGTACTCGTTATAGGCCCTGAGAAAGTAACTGAAAAGTTATCAACATCAGCGACAGATACTACTACACCTATAGCTAATTTATCTTTGTTGGTTGCGTCAGCTTTCTGCCAAGTAGTATCATAGTAGATAGCCTCTAACGTAGATAACCCATGACCAACTTGATTGAAGGATTGAACCCCTGCTACTGAATTATTCACGTAGTCTACTGTAGCAATTGCTAAAGGAACTGTTCCTGTTGGGGTGTTTGTTAAAAGAGTATTATTAGCAGGAGCATCAAATGTATGTGTGTCATTTCCTGCGTCATATTTAAATGCGTCACCACTCGTATTCTTCTTGACCGTGAAGTCGTTATCGCCAGCATCACTATTGAAAGTTGCTCCTGCGTATACAGTGATCCCATCCCCTGAGTTCAATGGGGATAATATGCTACCAGACCTTTGCCAGAGATTCGCGAGTTTAGGGATGCCGATCATCTATTGCTTATGGTAGTAGGTAGTCGCATTTGATACACTTGTGGTT
>Ga0210003_1003044_pt1 | contig 13873 bp, 26 predicted proteins | sample LantaG_FD_182804 | JGI IMG/M metagenome (GOLD analysis project Ga0210003, IMG submission 182804) | Deep subsurface microbial communities from Baltic Sea to uncover new lineages of life (NeLLi) - Landsort_02402 metaG (SPAdes) (version 2) | ecosystem: Environmental > Aquatic > Marine > Oceanic >... | reverse complement strand
TAAACTGTTCTCTGAACACCAATCCTTCTGGCGGATTAATTTTAGGATAAGTTAATCCCATAAGGTTATTCTCCTTCCTCTACTACTGGCTCTGTGTAGTTCTTATAAGCATTTAGTTCGTGGAAAATTTCATCTACTTGTACACGCCATAAGCCAGTTTCAGCTACAATCTTTGATACATTCTCGTTTGCCTTCAACATAGAATATACCTGTTCAACTTTGCTCTTAGTAAGTGTTGGAGCTTTTGCTTCCACTACCTCTGGCACTACTAAATCAGCATCTACCGTTTCCTGTGGAATCTGCTTACTTAGCTTAGGACAAAGTTTTGCGTAATCTTTTGCCATATAAATTTATTTAGAGGGAAAGTTTACTCTCCCATAATTTGTTAGTCTTCTCTGGTTATTTGAATAATACGATAAGGAAGGTCTCTATCTGCTCCCTCATCACCACCAGACTCTGAATAAACAACCTGCACATCAGTGTTTACGTAAATAGGTCCGACACTAGAGCCATTCTGAGATGACTGCACTTGTAAACTAGCAATCCCTCTGTAATTTGTTCCATCAACCTTTGACTGTATAAATATGTCTCCATTTTGAGTCATGTTGTTCAAATCAAACATCACATAAATCTCTGTTGCCTTTGTAATAGTCAACGTATCTACTGTTTGCATGCCACCTGCGTCCAAGTAGCTAAGTGTCCCACTTGTAATTGTTGGTACTGAACGAGAAACTAATTTATCTACATTCGCATCAACAACCTTAGTTAACGCCACTAAAGAATCACCACCTGTTGTGTCTGTTTTGTTACCAACTACATCGCTCATCACGACATTGTTGGCACTATCAGCTGTAGGGACATAGTCCTTACCCATTCTATTAGCCATATAATTTTAAATCTTAGTTAGTTAGTATAACTTTTTAGTGTAAATCGCATAGGTAGAAGTATCTGCTGCAGTCACAACCTTTAATCTTACATATTTTGCTACCACACCATCTTGGCTCATAAGATAATCGTCTGCTGTCCAATTAGCTGCACCGAACCAATCACTTGAAACATCCACCCACTCTGTAATTGAGCCAACCGCTGTGCCGTCATCTCGTAGTGTAGCCTCAACTGTTGCAACAAATGTACCTGCTCCTAGTGTCTTTAAGAACTGGATACCAAAATTTCTATACCCATCCATATCAAGATACACATAGAATGTTGTTCCTGCTGCTAAAGACGCTGTTGTTGTTGCTTCCTCTACATGATGTGTGCTGATTGGACTTACCTCATACGCCTTATCTGCTGTTGTTCCGCTATCATAAGCCTTGCTTCTTACCTTTGTATATCCATTTACATCACCCTGTAATACAAAAGCATTACCGTCTGTATAAGTTGTTTCTGCTGCACGATATTCTCCACCAATGTTCAAGATGTCTGGTGTTGCCACCTGAGCTGAAGCATCTGTTGATATTACTGTCTTACTACCATCCTCATTCACTGGCATAAAATAAGGTACACCATTTAATGAAGCTTTTGGTCTTATAATGTCACCTTCTGCTCCAACTGAATCTGGCAATGCTGCACCATCAAAATTTGCGGATTCAAAACTAATTTGTACAGGGTTACCTGTAACTGCTGCATCCTGTGCTGCAGGACCTTCAATGTCTAAGTCAATACTTTCCGCAGAAATACCAACTTTCAAAACATTGTTCGTGGAATCAAAACATGCTCTCATTACCTGCTCGGTTGTCATGTTTTGTGGTTGTGAACTTAAAATAGGACCAGCCATATTTTTTTTATAATAATTTATTTAATACTAGCGAGGTTGTGAGGTGCGACCCTCGCAAATCGCACCCCAAATATCTTACTAGTAATCACTAGGATCTTCATGTCGTAGTCCTGAACCTGCTGACTCTGCATCTGCTGCAGTTGTGTCATTGGAACCTGTCCATAGACAGATACCAGCTGATGGATTAAGCACTTTAGCTGTGAAGTTTGCCTTCCAACCATAAACCATTGTTTGGTCTAATGGATCGCTCTTGCTTGCTCCTTCTGATAGGTATGTCTTGATACCTGAACCATCAAATTCTGTTACGCCATAGAAACCTTTACCGAAAATTACTGTTCCGTATGCAATTGTTGATGCTGTACCACCTGCATTTGAACCACGTACTGCTGGTCCCATTGGTGTCTCAATCATTCTTGCTCCGTATAATTTACCAAATTCACCATTGTATAGGTCACCTACACCTTTTTCTACATATTGGTGGAAATTTTTGAAGTCGCTGTCATCTGCTAAATCAGCTGCTACTTCTTCTGACATTACACATAAGTAGTCCTTACCATCGTATTTAGGTACACTTCTGCGTTTTAATTCAAATACACAATCTTTAATGTCTGATACTGCAATCACATTTGTTGCTGATACTGTCATAATTCCAGCTGAAATAGTTGAAATCATTCCCCAATAATCAGTAACTTCTGTTGAAGTCTTAAATCTGTGATTACTCATGAAACCTGACGCAGATGGATTATTAATAATCGCATTCTGTGTTACACGTTCCAATGTTTCTGCTGCTTGTGCAGCTAACCGCTCTGAAGCGGCTTGTCCGACATCCATTATTGAAGCCCAATCAGCTACATCTGAAATAGGCACCCAATCACCATACTGTTGAACAATGGCTGATACTGCGTATGTTGATAGATTACGACCTGCTGATAATGTGGCAGTTGTTCCTTCTGTAAGGACACGCCCCAAATCAAATCGTCGTACCATGTTCCATCTTACTGATGTCCCTTCGTTTTTAGGCACTGGCTTCTTTTCACCAAATTGCATAAAACGAGTCAATGGATCAAGGGTCTCTAACAATACTTTATCAAACCAAGTTTTAATGGTGTTTGAAATGTCGGAACTTGTTGTTGTTGCTACTAAACTCATAACGAGCTCCTTAACATAGCGTTATATTCACCTAGGACTTCGTCTTTGCTGACCTTGCCTTAGAAACTACGTCTTTACATGTTTTTAATCTGCTGTTCTATTAATGCTCGTGCATCTTCTATTGATGTCTTACCACTCTTAATCTTGTCCTGTAAGGTGGCTGACGGTCTTGAGCCTGGTGTAGCACTTGGCTTCTCTGTTATAGCCGCTTCTTTTGCTGCTATTCCTGATTCACCCCTCTCAATACCCTTAGATTCTGCACTTCTTAACTTGTCATCAAATGATGCTAACTTTAACGCATCATTCCAACCTAACTTCGGATTATTAGCCCGAATACTCTTTATCTGGTCAACATACTTGACCGCATCAGGATTCTTATCAAGAAATTCCTTGACCTCCTGCTTAATAAAGTACGGACTAACTACCTTCTTGATGGAATCTTCCAAGACTCGCATGGCATCTGCTCTCTCATCATTTGTCTCAGCATTTGCAACATTGGCTTTCGCCTCCTCTACATCTGGCTGCTCTGAATCTAAAAGCTCTGCCATAGCCTTTTCATATCCCTCTTGATATGACTTCTCAGTCATCTCCTTCACACGTGAATGTGGAAGTTTGTTCTCACTTGAAGCTTCTGAACTCTCCTCAGAACCAGAAACCTCTTCTTCAGTAGTTGACGGCTCTACTGGTGCTCCTTCTGGAGCATTAACGTCCTGTGCCTCATCTGGCATAACATTTTGATGAGTTTTGTCTCAATCACCTGTAACGTCGTGTGAATTACGAGATATTGTACAAAACTACAATTATTTACTTCCTTAAATGCTTTAACTTACTCTTATAGCTTTTAACCATATTCGGTACGAAGTTTACTCCCATTAAATAGCCCTTATTCTCATCAAATCTATCCTTTGTGCCTGAAATCATCATCCCGTATCTGTCTTGTATCTCTTTGTTTAGGTCTCGCATTAATATTGCAAAACCCTTATTGTTCTCCAGCTTTACTACCTCATTACATTCCTCTATTAAATCATCCTTGGAAGGTAGGTCCAGCTCCGACACCTTGTTGTTGCTCATTTTGTTGTCCTATGGAAGTTCCAAGTACATCAGGACTGACCTGAGGTAATCCCAAGTCCTTCTGTGATATAAATGCTTCTTCCTTATTTGGTAAATCAAATGTATCTAATAAGTTATCTACAAAATACTTTACATTCATTTGTGCTGGTGTTGGCTGTTGGCCTGGCTCATAGTCCACCATCGGCATCTGACTCATTGGCAGTAATACATTCATCAGGTTAAAGAAGTCGTTCTTACGTGCCTCCTGATTCTGTGGCTGTGTTGCTCCACCCTCTACCCTCAAATCATACTCCTTGCGTATATCATCAACCTTTACTGTCTCAAACGCTACTCCAGACCTGCCAAGTATACGGACTACCTGGTCTTTGCTTATATACTTCTGGTTAAGCTTTAATAACTTCTGTCCCAGCTCTCTAATACCGTCATCTAAATTATCTAGCTTATACTGCATCCTTGTCCCAGCTTGCTCTATACTAGCCAAGAACCCTCTGGCTGTCTTATTAAATGAACCTGAATCTGCTCCCACTGGTGTTGCTAACTGGCCTGTCATTCCCTGGAATACCCCACTTGTCCTGTCCATGTCCTGCTTAATTATAGCCTCCTCCTGCACACTGTTCTGAGTAGTATCGTTTACTGGAAGTGGTACTACTGCACTTGTATCATTACACTCAATTACTCCACCTGGCTTACTTACGAAATCATCCCAGTTAATACCACCGTTCTTGTTCACCAGCCACATGTGATTCATTATCAGCTTCCTGTTATCTAATCGCTGGTTACGCATTGTGTTTAACTCATCCTGTAATGGTATCAGTGGCTCTACCTCTCCAATCGCCCAGAAGTCTAATGGCATATCATTATCTCTAAACGCTACAAACGGCTTACCACATGGATATACTTCCTTTAACTCTTCAATCCTAAGTATAATCTCATTGTTAGCTGTTACTATAAAGTAATCCTTCTCTATCTCATCATCCTCCATAGCCATCTTCCCGTAATACTCAAATATAACTACCTTCTTCCGCTCATCTGATCCTGGCTCACTTCTACCAAGACTACTACGCTCACTTACCTTATCGCTAGTGTCGTTGTCTTTACCCACTACACGCTCTAACTCGTCTAAGTTTTTATAATTTTTGTTCTTCTTAACCTCTGCTAAGTCTCGCTCCTGTTTATAAATAATAAAAGCAGCATCGTCTATACTTGCTGCGTTAGGGTCAATGAACACATCGTAGTTGCTAACTACATTTACCCATGGTCCATCTTTTTCGTTTTCTCTATCAAAATCCCAGCCCAGCTTTACAATTCCTGTACCATAAATTAAGCCCTGCTTGACCCACATCTTTATGGTCTTGTACATCCTCATCTTCTCCCATTGATAACTTACCAGCTTCTCATTCATCTGTGCTGAATCAACATCAGATTCCTCTCTAGGTAATACGTTTATCTTTGGCTTTGATGACACTAATCTAGGTAGAATTGTATCTACTGTCTGTTGTATATAAGGCACGTGTATCTTTGCACGCCATACTGCATTATCTTCAACTGCCTCACTACCACGATAATACTGGTAATATTCACTCATATTACTGTGTATTGTCTGCTGATAGTTATTAGCAATTAATGTTCTGCTCTTTACAGTTGCCAACACATTTGCCTCTTGTTGTTCCTCTAAGGTGATTCCACCTTCTTCTTTTTGTTTAGCCATACTAATATCCAGTTCGTTTATTTAATGGTCTATAATAATTTATTCTCGGCCGAGGCTGTGTATAAGAATATGTAGTCAAAGCGTATCTCAGTGCGTCCATTAAATGGTCATTGAACGGTACTGGCTTCTCAACTTGGTTCTTATCTTCATTGGCTTCATCAAAATGATAAGTGCTAAACTCATCAATGTGATATTTGCACGTCTTAAATATCTTAAGCTTGTGCTGTTGTAAAAGGTTCTGTATGTCACTGATTCCTGCTAACACCTTCTTCTCCACTTTACGGACATTTAAGCCCTTACGCTTCATCTCCTCTATCCTGTCTGGCTCTGCTGGATCAGGATAGAACTTGGTTGCCCTATATATATCTCTGAAATTTGCACACTTCTCTATTATCTCGTCTGTTATCAGCTTCTCCTCATATACCTCGTCCACTATATAAAAGACTCCATCTTTATTAAGCTTTATAACACTTATAGCACTAGGATTCGTATACCCGAAGTCTACCCCTACTATACAATCCACTGCATCAAACTCAAATGGCTCTACCAAATGCTCACTCGTTACGTTATATACCAATCCTTCCATCCGCTCAAATGTTCCCTCATACCTCTTCCTGAATATAGGTGGACTTAATGTCCTCTTAGCACGCTCATATTCCTTATCACTGAAATATGGATTCTCGTTACTCTTCCACTGTACTACATAATAATCCTTATCTCCCTTAACAAACCTGTCATAGAAATCGTGGTAAAACCAGTTAAGCCTATCTGGCGTGCCTGTTAAGAATACCTGCCCTTCCTTTATAGCTATACGAGCCTGTAAGTTAATCCAAGCATTTACTCGCCACTTACCTGGCTCATCGCCCCAACACCAACCAGCTGTAAACCCTTCTATACTCTCTGGTGCTACTGCACTCCTAATGAATATCTTCCTGCCATCTGGTAACTCTATTAAACTCCTCTGCTGTTTATAATACTTACGTAACGTTGGATTTATCTCAAACAACTTCGGTAATGTAGCCTGGTCTAACATCTTATAATCACTAGCTATTATTAAACCATTATCATTTGGTCGCTCTAATAACTGCTTCTGCACCCAACAAGCTCCTGTCATCGTTTTACCTGACTGGACACCTGATATACACGCTATAAACTTATGCCCTGCATTAAATGCCTTCTTCTGTGGCTCAAACAAATCATATACCAACCCCATACTATGAGTTGATTGTTATCTGGAATGGCTGTCCATCATTACCTAGTTGCATTCTCTGTTCTGGCATACCATCCAAATAATTCCAAATCAATCTTATACACGCAGTGTCACCCTTTAACGCTTGTTTATAAACCTTCTGTATAAATATATCCTTATATGTTTGTTTTTGTCCCTCTGGTATATTCCTCAAAAATTCACGCATTAAACCTGTAAGGCTCTCTGCTTTTTTAGGTGCTCCATTAGGGTTTCCACTCTCTCCCTTCTTAAATTGTGTTGCTTTATTTGACATACCTGTTATTTTCCTGTTTTTCTATTCACTTTTGTTGTAATTTTACAGCTTTTTTGTTAGTATAATCTTCCCATCTTTTTATTATCACATCTGCATACTTAGGGTCTAGTTCCATTCCATAGCACTTACGATTTAACTTCTCACAGGCTATTAGCGTTGCCCCACTCCCTAAAAACAAATCCATTACCAATCCAACACTATGGTTTTTTATTGCTTTCGTAGCAAGTTCTACTGGTTTTTGGGTTGGATGCAGTTTATTTCTTCCGTCCTTATCTATCTTCCATATTGTTGTTTCTGTTGTTGGTCCACAAAAATTCAACTTCTTCCCCTTTGCCTTCCAATATAAACAAGGCTCGTGCTTTTGTTTATAATTAGCATTCATTGCTCCGTATCCACCGTTCTTCTCCCATATAATCAAAGAATGTAAATCTCCTACCTTCTCAATTTCTGTATATATAGTTTTTGCTTTTGTATCAGCAAACCAAGTGTATATAGGACCATCACAAAACATTGCCATCATTGGAATACTACCAGAATAAATCTCCTCACTATCATCAGCTATCAACCTGTCTCTCTGACCAGTTTTAACGCCATCTTTTGTAAATTGTATTCCTCCATCATAATCAACTCCATAAGGAGGGTCAGTAAACACCATATCAGCCTTCTTCCCATCCATCAGCTTCTCTACATCTTCTAACTTTGTGCTATCTCCACACATTATTCTATGGTTTCCTAGTTGGTATATATCTCCTAACTTAGCAACCGACTCTACATTTTCTGGTATTACATCATCCTTCTCATCTGGCTCTATCAGCAAATCAGCATCAAACCCAGTTAGCTCAACCAAATCCTCATCCAATTCCTTTAACTCCTCAATAACCAAATCCATCTCCCAATCACTCTCATTTAACTTATTATCAGCTAACCTGTATGCAGCAGCTTTCTTTTTATCTAAATCCACCTGCAATACAGGAACATCATCCATCTTCAATAACTTAGCAGCCTCTAATCTACCATGACCAACTATTACCACATTATTTTTGTCTATTACTATTGGCTGGTTGAAACCAAATTCCTTAATACTGTTAGCTATCTGTTTAATCTGCTTGCTAGGATGTTTCTTGGCGTTTTTAGAATAAGGAATTATTTTATTTATATCCATAAATTTACTCTTCTAATGTAATCAAACCATCATACAGTTCTATTAACCACTTAATCTCTTCAACTCTATCTTCTTCTTTATTTCGCATACTGGTTTACATTCTTTGAACGTGTTGTAGTACCCACATGGCCACCCACAAGGACTACTTCTTTTTCGTTTCATCTTTCTTACTCTTAGCCTCCTCTAATAATGCACCATCATTTCCAATAGTGAACTTTTTATTTGAATCTAATCCCTTATTCTCTAATAGTTCTTTAATGAAAATGTTCTGCTCCCTCTCTAGTAACCCTAACTCAATACGCTTGGAGTTAATTAAATTTTGACGCATCTCAATACTTTTCTGCTCGTCTTTACTTAATTTTGCCATAATTTTATGTTGTTATTATTGAACATTTTTAATTATTGATGGTACACGAATTTAAGAGCTGTAATCAATCCCTGCATAAGTCTAGGTAATCAGCGAGCCATGGCCTGCTAACACCTATATTCGGAATCAATAGGTTGAAATATCTTACTTGATCTCTTTTCCTGTACCACCAAAAACAAAAAATCCCCTAACCATGCTATTATTAGAGTTTGTTCTTTTTATTGTTGTAGTAAGTAAACATAACCCGAGCGAGTTATCTTCTACTTACAGATTAGCACATATTTAACGTAAAGTCAACACTAACAAGTGTATAAACTGTTAATATGATATTTTATAGCTAGACATTGTATCTGTTATACAGTCATAAGTGAAGTAAAATTCCTCTGCGTCTGTGTATCGCTCAAAAATACCGAAGTAGTAATTGTTATTAAACTCAGTTTCCATGTTCATGACCTCCTTGAATCCTATGTTGTTGTGTCTCTTATATCTTTGACCTAACTTACGTCTTAGTCTAAAGAAGATGTGGTCAGGTAGTTTTTTGTCCATACTTTTATGTTTTTAATAGTTCAATATATTCCTTAAAATGTAGTTCTAGTGTATAAAGTTCAACTGCTGTCCACTGTTTTATTTCATGACTTCTGTCCTGTAAGCCCTTCAGCCACTCTTTACCTCTAGCTTCCTCTAGCCATTCAAGAAACTCCTTAGGTGCTTTATGTGCAGATATTAGCTTATCCCAGTTATGATGATATGAACATAACCCAATACCGTTTTCAATATCAAACCTTGTTGACTTTCTATCTCTTGTGAATATATGATGAGCATTTATAGGCCATTTTCCACAATACTGACACTCTTGATCAAGAAGATGTATTGCTATACCCCACAGCTTATCTAACTTTGTATATTTATTCGCTTTAGCCATATATCCATTGTCCTGCTATTGTTAATAAAATTGCTACTAGTGTCATAACTAACCCAAACTTTATACCTGCGTCATAGCCTGCTATGTAGCTGTTCCGTCTTAGGTCTTCTAGGTAGCCCATATATTTAACTGTTAAATTAAAGTTTTTTGTCTTGTTTGGTCTTCTATCCTCTGCATAGCCTGTTCATAATATTCTTTGTCTAACTCACAAGCTGTTAAGTCAAATCCCATATAGTGGCAGGCGATGGCGATTGAGCCAGAGCCCATGTGTGTGTCTAATATCTTATCTCCCTCTTTGGCGTAGTTTTGTAGTAACCATTTGTATAGGGCTACGGGTTTTTGGGTTGGGTGAATCCTTTTGGTAATATCAGCTCCAACAACTCTCAGATAAAAACATTTAGCTGTTTCGTTAAAACTAGTCCAAGCCATCTCACACATTGCTAGAGAAAAATTCTCTGATTGTTTCTTATCCCAACAAATAAAACATCTTGTATTTTGTAAATATTCAATAAAATAATTTCCGCCCCATATTATCTGATTTTTGCTAACCCTTTTTAATTCATTAAAATATTCTTTATTAGGTATAGCGTTGTCCCATTGTTTTTTCTCTTGTTGTTGTCTAACTGGGTTACCACTTATACCTATCCCATACGGCGGATCTACAATAGCCAACTCAAAATGGTTGTCATCATATCGCTTCATCAACTCCATGCAATCCTCATTTGTTATTGTTAGGTTGCCGTAGCCCATATACTTAATTGTTTAATTCCCTTTCAAGAATGTTCCAAAAGAAATCATCAATTTCATCTACGGAAATATAATCATTCCAACTTTCATTAGGTGATGTTGAGTCAATATAATCTTCAAGTTCCTTTCTGAAATCTTTTTTATCCATATACTTAACTATTTAATTTTTTCTCCAGAAGTCTTGATACTATATCAGCTAATTTACAAAGTTCGTGATACTCAGGATGAAAGTCTTTATCCCACATTTCGTCTCCAAGTTCCTGGACATCTCCTGGTGTTATTATTATTTCTCTATTCATATACTTAACTATTAATTTATATACATACGCATGGCAGTCCTCAGAACTGTTAAAGGAGCGAACTCTCGTTGGACTTTGCCTTTAAGACATAGCCATGCGCAATGTGTATGAAGTTTTTACAGGTTAAAGACACATACTCGCACCCAACCAGCGTCACAGTTCGTAGCTGGATATTACTCCCTGTTAGGGGGTTTGTTGATTAACTTTTTAATATAATCTTCTACTCTTTTACATATCCACCCCTGACCATAACCAAAAGCAATAACTTTATTATCTATTTTGTAAACATCATCCATTGTTTTTTTGTCTGGGGCTAATTCTATATCTCCAACTCCTTTTAGTATCTCTTCACCCATTTCTTTTCTGCCTAGTTTATAAAAGTATTCAGCAACATCAAATGCCCCACTGTCTGTAAAAGTAACAGCTTTACAGGGCATTTTATCACCGTCTAAAAAGTTTGATTCAAAATGTTGTTTAAGGTTTTCTTTTTTCATACATTTATTTATTACTCCCTGTTAGGGGTAAGTTTATTTATAAAAAAGGCGACACAGGACTAGAGCTGGAGGAGGGCTGACCGCAACCAAAGGGTACCAGAAGGAGCTCTGGATTTGATACCCTAGCCCTGTGTCATAAAGGTTATTCAGCTAACGCCAATAACCATAATACTACTAAAACCATACTTGCCACTGTCATAAATCTCTCGTATGTTGTTCTGTCTTTCCAGTTTTTTTTGTGCTGGACAACGAAAAAGTGTACCACTGTGTAAATCGCCCAACACCCTAATAAAATGTAAAATAATTCCATAAGTTTGTTTATTTTAGTTCTTTATATTTCTCTGTAATTTCCCTCATCTCTTCCAACTGTTCTTTATTTATTTTGATTATTTCCTTTAAGTGTTCTTTGATTGCTATTAGGTCTGGTTCAAACTTCATAAGTTTGTTTATGTTAGTTTATAAAGCCACCCTGTTTTTTAACTCATTTATTAAATTATTCATTCTTTCTATAACATCAATATCTTTTTGAATATCCTCCGCCAAATCACAATCTCTTTTTGCTCTGTCTTTTCCAACTTCCTCTGGACTTCCTGGTGTTAAAATTGGATGTAGTTTTTGAGTTAATAAAGAAATGTTTTCGTCTAATCTTTGAATTTCTTTGTCTAAAATTGACATTACCATTTGAATTTCAGGTGTTTCACCTATTTGCGTTTTAGCACCTTTACATTGTTCTTCATTGTTCATATTTTGTTTAATCTCCTGATGCGATATGCAGGACTGCGAACATAAAGAAGCCGAACAGCATACCGATTATAAATATTATTATGTGGACTAGCATATCTAGTATTGATTAAAAACTTCATTATTAGCTACATCAAGAAGTGTTTTTATTGCTGACATCTTCTTCTCTTTTACCTTCATCTGGATCTTTAACTTCTTCTCTTGTAATCCAAACTCGGTCATCTCCCACACCCTATCAGCTTCTGCAATTGACTTACACGCTTCTCTTATCTCTGGATATGCGTTTGCCTTCTCGTCTTGTATCTTCGCCAACAAGCTACCGAGCTTTGCATAGTCTAACGCCTCGTTATATCTATCTTCTGCTAATTGTCCTGGTGTTTTATCCATATATATAAACCCTAGCTCTACCGTACCAACTACTGCCAACTCTTGTCGTTCAGCCGAAGCTTCGTGACAATAGTAGTACGAGTAGAGCGAGGGATATAAATTAAAAAGGTATATTGCTAGCTGGCTGTGCTGGTGCTGGAGATGGACTATTCTGGTCCATGACCCAGTCTACCCACGGTTGCATCTCAGCTGGATTAAACTGCTTTCCTGCCTGTATAAACGCACACGCTATTCCGTGTCTTACCTTGCCCAAGGCTATCTTATCCCAGTCTGGCTGTTTATCGCCTCCTACAGGCTGTTTTACGCCTTGTGGTGCATTCTGTAGCTGACCTGCTGTTAGCCAACACTTGTTATCACAGAATATCTTACCTGTTTTTGGATTACTTACATAAGTTCCACCACATCCCTCAGAACATGGTTGACCTACTACTTTTTGTTGATACATATTAGTTGAACGGATAATTATTAATTATTTCTAGCCACTTTTTAAGTGATGAATTTCTCCACCATGCTTTTAGTTTACGTTTATTCATAGAGTTTTTAAGTTAGGATGATTTAGCTTGGCCTGCTCGTTACAAGCCAGTATGCTTTCTGTACCATACTCTTCATAATATTCTGCATCACACTCTTCACACCAATGTACAGCTCCATGATGTGGCTCGTCAGGATACTCAAATTCAAGCTCCTCTAAGTCCTTACAATGTTCACAAACTTTTTTAATGTTAGTTATGTGTGAGTGCCACTCTGCTCTTCTAGCTTCATTGCTAACTTCTGGAATGTTTAGCTTCTCCCAGATTGTATATGGCATGTTACCACATAGCTCACATCTAGCTGTGTAATCATCTCCAGGTACAATGAACTTTGGTTTCTCACAAGTACAATAATCATCATTTGCTTTATTGCTCATATGCACTCCTTTCTGCTTCCCTTAACTTCTCTAGGTCGTTAATCATGTCTGCGGAAAGCCTAATTGGCGTTACATTTACTCCATCTTCTTGGCACTTAGCCAACTCCTCTAATTGTTCTGCGAAATTAAACATACTTTTTTCTACTTAATGTGGCAGAAGTAGATAGGAAATCGCATTAACCTACCTAGCTACCACCACCACATCAAGTGCGATTATTTTTTAAGCTTCTTCTTGATATAATTTGTAATATCGGTCTTCATGTCCTTGCCTTCACACATACACTTGAGCCGATACTGATACTTCAAGTCTGCGTCTATTTCTATAGTTAGTCTTACATCTTCCATAACGTTATCTCCTTTCAATTACATTATACTATGCGTTGTCAATGTTGTCAAGAGGGTTATCCACAATTCAATCTCTCCATGGATTACACTTAGGACGAGTATGTAGCTTTGGTGGCATCCTGAAGTTCATAACTGCATTGCCTTGTTCCTTATACTCATAGTGTTCTATAAAGTTCTTCTTATTCTTCAGTGGGATTACCTTACCGTCCTCTGTTAAACTTCTTAGCTGGCGGTCTGTATTTGCCATATCATATCCAAGCTCGTTACCATAAGTCCGTAGTTGATCACGACTCAT
>Ga0210003_1003043_pt1 | contig 13881 bp, 10 predicted proteins | sample LantaG_FD_182804 | JGI IMG/M metagenome (GOLD analysis project Ga0210003, IMG submission 182804) | Deep subsurface microbial communities from Baltic Sea to uncover new lineages of life (NeLLi) - Landsort_02402 metaG (SPAdes) (version 2) | ecosystem: Environmental > Aquatic > Marine > Oceanic >... | reverse complement strand
TGTAAAAAAAAAAAAAAAAGGAAACAAACAATTGGTGATTTTTTGGGGGGGGGCTCACACTGCGGTTTTGATCCTTCTCTCTCTCTCCCTCTCTCTCTACCTCTCTCCCCCCGTTTCTATTTCTCTCTGTCGACGAATCTCTCTCTACCTCTCTCTGGCGCTGCGCAACAAAACTCAGGAAAGAAAAAAAGGAGGAAAAAAAGGACACGTATCTTCGAAAACCAAAAAACGAGAAGCAAAAAAGACGAAAAGCTCTTCCCCCCCTTCTCTCTCTCTTGTCCTTCCCAGTTCTCTCCCTTCTCTCTCTCCTCCCTTCTCTCTCTCTCTCAAAAGAAACCTGACCGAATCGCTCAGTGGTCCCCGCCGCCGAGGAGCTCAAACATGTTCTTGGTCGGGGCCGGGGGCGCGGGGCCCGAAGCGGCCAGCGATGCCGAGGAGCCGCCGCCGCCCTTGCGTGCAACGGGCAGGCCCGGGGGCAGGCCCGGGCCGCCGGCGCCTCCTCCGGCCGCGGCGGCGGCGGCGGGGGCGGCAGCGGCGGCGGGCTTGTTCCCGCCGGCGTCGGAGCCCTTGGGCCTGTCGCCTCCGTCGCCGCCGCGGCGGCCTCCGCCGCGGCCTGCACCTCCGCCGGCGCCGTGCCCGCGGTCGCGCCTGCCGCCGCCCTCGCTGCGGCGCTCGCCGCCGGCGGCCGAGGAGCGCCTGTCGCCGCCGCCTTCGCGGCGCTCTCCACCGCCGCCGCCCTCCCTGCGCTCACGGGGGGGCCTATCGCCCTCGCGGCGCTCCCGCGGCGCGCGGTCGCCTTCCCTGCGCTCGCGGGGGGCGCCGCCCCTGCCGTCTCCGCCGCGACGCTCGCCGCGCTCGCCCCGCTCGCCCCGCTCCCTGCCGCCTCCGCCTCCGCCTCCGCTGCGGCCCCCTCCGCGGCTGCCTCCTCCCGCTCCTCCGCTCACGGCGGCGGCGCCCTCGGCCCCGGGCATCGGGGGCGGCGCGTCTCCGTCCGGAGAGGGCGCTTTCCGAGCGCCACCGGGAGCTGCCGCGGCGCGGGAGTAGGAAGCCGGCGGAGGGGCCGCCCCCGCCGCCGCTGCCGGAGGAGGAGCTGCAGCGCCGCCGCCGGTGACGACGGCGACGCCCGAAGCGCCGCCCGAGTTCCACGACGCAGGAGCGGCGCGCGGCGGAGGCGCGGAAGCTGCTGCTGCTGCCGCAGGAGCAGAAGCAGCAGGAGGCGTGCCAGCAGCAGCAGCAGCAGCGGCAGCGACAGCGGCAGCGGCAGCAGCAGCGGCAGCAACAGCGGGCTTCCCCTCGGCTCGAGCGGCGACGGCGGCTGCCGCCGCCGCGGCCGCCGCCGCGGCCTTCTCGGCCTTCTCGGCCTCGGCCCGCTCTTGCCTCCGCGCGGCGTCGCGCGCGTCGAGCTCCTTGAGGCGCGCCGACGCGTCGACGGGCCTGGCGTCGCCAAAGGGGTTGGACTTGGGCTTCGGGGCCGAGTCGGAGGCGACTGTCAGCGCGTTCCTCGGCTCGGCCGCAGCACCCCCGGCGGCTCCAGCCGGGGCCGCCGGGGCCCCCGCTCCGGCGGCAGCAGCAGGAGGCCCTCCCGCCGCAGCCGCAGCCGGGAACGGAGCGCCGGTGCCGGTGCCCGCGGCGGCGGCGGCGGCCCCGGGCGCCCTGCCCCACCTCGAGGCGCCCCCCGTCCCCTCGCGGCCCGGCGGGCCGCCGCCGGCGCCGGCACCGCCGCCGGGGCCCCTGCGGCTGCCGCCGGGAGCCTCCTCGTAGCCGCTGGCGCCCCACGACGAGGCGCCGCCGCCGCCGCCGCCGCCGCCGCGGTCGCGGTCGCGGTCGTTTCCCCCGCGCGTCCCGGGCGGGGGGGCGTTGTAGCGGTCTGCGAAGCCCCCCGCGCGGTCGCCGCCGCCGCCGCCGCCGCCGCCGCCGCCGCCGCCGCGCCTTTCCCTCCCTCCGCCGCCGCCCCTGTCGGGCTTCGCCTCGGCGACGTCGACCCTCAGCGGCCTCCCGTGCATCGGCTGCCCGTCCCTCTCCAGGGCTCGAACCAGGTCCTCGCGGCCCGCGAACTCGACGAACGCGCCGCGGGGCCTGCCCGTGTCGGGGTGCGTGAGCACGAAGACGTCGACTACCTCGGACTGCCCCCCGGCAGAGAAGTGCGCCCTAAAGTCGTCCCGAGAGGCGTCGTGCGGCACGTTCGCGACAAAGGCCTTGAAAGGGGGGCGGTCGGGGATGGGGATGCCGGACTGGGAGTTGGAGGAGGGCGCGGGCGCGGGCGGCCTGGAGGACGCGGCGTCGGTCGCCGCCGTCGGGGGCTTGCTGGCGGCCAGCGGCGCCGCCGCCGCTAGCGACGGCGTCGAAATGATGGGCACGTCGACTGGTGGTTTATTTGTTTTTTTTTTAAGAAGCGGCGTTCGTTTTGAGGTCACGTAAGCACGTTGATCGTGCAGCGCTGAGCGAGCTCGTCCTGTCCGGGGGAGGAGGAGGTCTGAAGACCCTGAAAGGGGGAGAGAAAGAGAGAAGAAAGAGGAGCGCAAAAGACTGGACGAGCATTGGCCGACTCCGATGGGCTTGCCAAGCGAAGCAAAGGAAGAAAAACAAAGAGAATAAGAAAAGCGAGGCTCGAGTCTTCACGGAATGGCCTTTCGCGCGACTCGGAGCGCGAACATGACGCTTGTCGCACTCCTGGGAGAAAGAAGAGAAAAACTAAAGCGGCCCATCGCTGCGTTGCGAAGACCAAGAGAGGGAGAGTTCTTTTTTTTGCTCGATCGGTGGCACCCGATCGATCTATCGAAGAGAAAGACAACGCACCCTCGTCAACTTCGTCGTCAGCCCAGCTCGCCCCGGCTTTGAGCTCGACCGCTGCCGCTGCTGCCTCCATGCTCGCTCGGAGAAGAGCCCCGGAGGGGAATTCGGGAAGAAGAGAGTTGTTTTGTTCGTTTCAAAGGCTTGCGGTTGTCGGACGAGTCGATTTCTTTCATGAAGAGTGGCACCACGAGCGAGAGAAGGAAAAAAAGAAAAAACTCGACCGCGCCGCCCCCTTCTTTTCTTTTTCCTCTTCTTTTTCCTTCTTGTCCCCCTTTTTTCCTTCTTCTTCTTCTTTTCCCTCGTCTTGAAGAAAAGAACCTCTTCTTTTCTTTTCCCTTCTTTTCTCTCTCCTTGTCTTACACGCGTCTCTGCCGAGACGCCCCCTTTTGGCCCTCTTTCTTTCGCATCCTTTCCCTAGCCGACCGTGTGGAAGTAGCTCGGCTCGTTCCCGGGAGCCCACTTGATGTTGCATCCGAGCGACCTCTTGACCGGCTTCCTGCTCACTTCCTCCCTTCCGCTCAGCACGTCGTCGAGCGCAGACCGCACGTCCGCGCCCGACGGCGCGACGCCGTTGGCGGGCCTCGCGTCGTCAAACTGCCCGTGGTAGAAGAGCCTGCCGCGGGAGTCGAACACGTAGAACTCGGGAGTGCAGGCCGCCCGGAACTCTTTCGCGATTTCCTGCGTCTCGTCGAAGAGGTAACGGAAGCCGGCGGCGGCGTACCCGAGTTTCTCGGCGTCGTCCCTCATCGCAGCGGGACCGTCTTGGGGGTGCGTCTCTGCCGAGTTGGAGCTGATTCCCACAATTTTGACAAATTTCGGCGTATACTCCCTAGCGAGGGCGACGAGGGCGTCTTTCAGGAGGACGACGAAGGGGCAGTGGTTGCTTTTGTGAATGAAACGTTTTTTTTGGGGGGGGGTGCGTGAAGAAAAGGGAAAAGTGAGTTTCTCGTTCGTTTCGTTTCTACTCTCACTTCTCTCTCTCTCTCTTTCGAAAGCTTTATAGGGTGAAGAAAAAAATGCTTCAAAAGTCTCACCACATGAAAACGACCAGAGAAGCCGGAGCGCCCGCAAAGTGCTCCGCGGAGGAGAGTTTCGCGCCCGTCAAAGGCTCGAGGAGCTGCAGTCGGTTTTTTTTTTCCCCGTGCTTTTAGAAGAGAGAAAGAGTTTCAGTGCGATTGCTCTTGGATGTCTTTTTCTCTATCTCTCAATCTACCAAAGTCCTTGGCGATTGAACGAGAAGAATGACCGGCGGCCGGAGAGAAGAAGAGAGGCGGGAAGAGTGGCGGGCTCGGATCGCCGTTTCTAGAAGAGGTTGAAGAAGAAGAAAAAAAGGCAGCGAGCGTCCGAGTTTCTCTCTCTCTCAACTTTCAATGCCCCCGATCGAGTTTCTCAAACTTGCCTCGAAGTCCGGGAGCTTGAACTCGCCGACCGTGACGTCCTGCGATTCCGTCTTAACCATGGTAACGATGCGGCGTATGCGGAGGAGGGCGACAGGAGGCTCGGACAGGGATCAACGAGAAAGAAGAAAATGGAAAAGGAAAAAAAAACTCTCCTTTTTTTGCACAGAAATAAAACTAGAAAAGAGAACTGCGCGCGCCGTTGCGATGAAACCAAATAGGGAGAGCAAACCATTTAAGAAACAAATCACGCGACGTCGACCCTCGGGACAGAAGCAGAGGAGGAGGAGGAAAAGGCAGAACCCCTCTTCTTCGTCTTGTCGGCTTCGACGACGCCGTACATCGTGCCCGACAGCTCCCCACGCCGGACCCGCGTCTCCATCCCGTGCTCCGGCTGCGCGTACCAGCAGTCCCCGTCCTCAATGAACAGCGCGTTGACGCCGCGCTGCACCCTGAAGAAGCCCAGCTCGCCCCAGAACGTGCCCCACGAGTTTCGGACGACCCAGAAGTCGAGATCTTCGCCGTTTTCGGTTTCTTCGGTGCCCCAGCCGACGACCTCGACGTCGTGGTCGACGTCGTCGCGCGTTGCGTTGACTGCGCCATCGACGTAAACGCCGCCTCTGTACTCGTAGACGAAGTCGTCGGGCGTCGAGATGGAGCAGACAATGGGCCCGCGCTGGTAGAGCTCGGACATCATCGCGAGCTCGTTGGAGGCGCCGCGCTTGTTTTTGGGGGGAAGGGGGAGCGGGGGGGCAGCAGGGGAGGAAGAAGCGGCGGAGGAGGAAGAAGAAGAAGAAGCGGAAGCGGACGCGGAAGCGTGAGCGTGAGCGTGAGCGCTCGCCTTGCTGCCGCAGCCGCTCGACGCAGCAGCAGCAGCAGCAGACACCGACGCCGCGGCAGAGGCAGAGGCCGGAGAGGAGCCCTCTCCTGCCGCCTCCGCTTCCGCCGCCCCGTGGCTCTTGCTCCCGACCCTCCCGAACGACTCCAGGAAGTACAGGATCGGCGTCTTGACCGCCCAGCACGTGTCGGAGCCGTTGACGGGCATGCAGTTCCTGCAGAGCGCCGCGTCGGGGCACGACTTCACGGCCTTGGCGTCGCCGAACTTGCTGCTGTCCGTGGCGCTGTAGGTGAGGCACGACTCGTCGGGCAGGCCGAACTTTGACATGTAGCCGAACACGTCCGAGACGTCCCCGCCGTCGCAGCCCCCCCCGAAGCCCTTCGGCGCGGCGCAGTTCAGAAAGGTCTGGCGGGAGAGCATGACGTCGGGCGCCGCACCGCCCTTGGCGATCTTAAGCCGGTCGCTGATCATCGACAGCGTGGCGTGGGCGAAGCAGGAGCCGCAGTAGACGGGCTCGTGCTGGTTCCACGAGGGGACCTGTCGAATGCGTGGGGGGGGAGGGACAGAGGGAGGAACGGGGAGGAGGCCGAGGCGTGAGCGAGAGGGAGAGGGAGAGGGCGAGGCGTGAGCGAGAGGGAGAGGGAGAGGGAGAGGGAGAGGGAGAGGGTCGAGAACGGAAATAGTAGGGGAAAAAAACTCTTCTCGTACCAGCAAGTGCCTCCCTCGGGCGTTGGCCCAGGAGAACTCCCTGGGCATTCTGTCTTTGGACAAGGTGGGGACCGGAACGTGTTTGAGGTGGTAGTCGGCCTCGGAGTATACGCGATGCGGACGGCCCTTCCAGTCCCCGGCCTCCGCGGTCGGGGAGAGCAGCAGCAGGAGCAGGAGGGAGGCGGCTAGCGCTGCAGCAAACGCCGCGACTAAGCGGCGGAGGGCCATGACGTTGTCTTTTTTCGCTTTCTCTGCGTGTTTTTTCGTCGGGAAAAATGGTTGAGCGTGAGCAAGATATCGAAAACGCTGCTCCCTTGCAGTCGGAGAGCAACGAAAAGGGCGGGAGAAGGAGAGAGAGCGCGCGCGAGAGAGAGAGAGAGAGAGGCAGAGAGAGATGGGTGCAGAAAGGCAGAGGAGAGATCGGAAAAACGCTGGCCCGAGGGTTTTGTCCCTCTTTTCCTCTCTATCTCGCTCTGCGCGAGGCTCTCTCCGCTTCGGGAGAGCGCGAAGTCTCGCGGAAACATGATGAAGAGCGCACCTGGAGATGGAGCGGGCGCGGAAGACGTGCGAGCTTCGAAGAGGGAATGAGAGACAGAGAGAGAGGGGGAGAGCGACAAGTGATTGACGAACAGAGGAGAGAGGAAACAACCTCGAGCGACCACAATCGACCGCAACGACGACGCGAGTCTCCATTGCTCCCTCTGCCTCTCTGTTTTCCCCCTCCCTCCTTCGACACCCCCTGCTCCCTCCCTTCGCCCCCTGCTCCTTTCCCCCAGGCCGAGCGAGCACGACGAAGTCTCTCAGCGACTTCCCTCCAGAAACAGCAACCGGGAAGGCTCCTCCACACCGAGACTCGGGGCGGAACCGTCCCGACATCTGAGGGGATCTCCGCTGCTCCTCGCTCTCTCGCGCGCTTGGATGAAACTGGCGGTGCGGAAGTAGTTCGCCACTCCCGCGGCGCTCGTTCCCCGCGTGGCCCCTCGCGGTGTCGACAGTTGAAGCTCGATAAGTGGGCGTGAGAAAAAGGTAAAGAAGAAGGGCGCGAGGAGGGCGACCAGCGCGACGCCAATGCCGGGATTTGCACCAGGCGCCTGGTTTTTTCCAATGCTCTCACGCATTCGAATCTCGTCCTCGCCGCCCTCGTCCCGCCTCATTGAGATCGGGAAACCGCTTCTCGGTGTTTTCTCTCTCGAACTCTCTTCCCATGGGGGAGGAAAAGAGAGGAGGAAGACCTAAAACAGAAAGGGAACGAGACGGAAGCATGGGAAGCTGCTAGAAGAGCGTCCGCTTTGCTCGCCCGCTTTGCTTTGCTCACACCCTAACGAAAAACTCGACCTCGGCCTCCAACAGCTCCCTTTTTTTTGAAGGGAAGAACCAGAACCATGTTCTCCGACGACGAAAGCAACAACGACACGGCGATCCCGGCGCAGCCCCTGTCGCCCTTCGCCGTGGCAGCCGCCGAAGGGTTCCGCTGCGGAGACGCCGCCGACGCGGCGGGCTGCAGCGACGACAGCGACAACGACCACGCCGACAACGACGGCGCCTTCCGCCCCCCGGGCGACGCGCGCCGCCGGGGCCGCAGGCCCGCCTCCCGCCTCAGCGGCCGCTCTAGCCGCCGCAGGGGCCCGCTCGACTGCTCCGACGATGAGGACGACGAGGAGCGCCGCAGGGCCCGCGCGGCGGCGCTCGCGCTGACCCCCTCCAAGGTCTCTGGGCTGCGCGGCCTCGTCGCGCTCTGCGGCGGCGCAGCCGCGGCCGGCGTCGCCGCCGACGGCACGCCCGTCGTCGTCTCGGTCGCGGCCTCGTCCCGCTCGAAGGCTAGGAGGGCCGGGCCGCCGCCGACAGGGGCTTCCTGCTCCTCTCTTCTGCCCCCGCCGCACCCCAACTCGTCGAAGCTGGGTCCGGCGAGCAACAACAGCGGCGGCGGCGGCGGCAGCGACGGCCCCCCTTCCTCCAACCCCCCCGTGGCGCCCTTCGGGGCCTTCCGAGGCAACGGAGCCGGCTCTCTCGACCGCGCCCGCTCGGCCCTGGCCGCCAACGGCGCCCTCCTGGAGATCGTGGGAACCGCCCACGTCCGCGGCGCGGTGCGCACGCTGGCAAAGTCCGTGGTCCGCGGCCTCCGCGCGTGGCAGAACCCGACGGTCGCGCCCGCGGGGCTGGGCGGCACGTACTTCTTCCTCGACGAGGGCGGGCAGCCGGCCGCGATCATCAAGCCGTGCGACGAGGAGGCCCTGGCGCCGAACAATCCCAAGGGGTTCGTCGGGAGGAGGCTCGGGGACCCGGGGCTGAAGCCGACGGTGCGCGTGGGCGAGGCCGCGCTGCGTGAGGTCGCAGCGTACCTGCTCGACCACGGCGGCGCCGCGCGCGTGCCGCCGACGGTGCTGGTCCGCGTGGCGCACCCCGTGTTCCACGTCGCCGCCCCTCCCGCCGGATGCGCTGCTGCTGCTGCTGCTCCTGGGAGCGGAGGAGGGGGGAGCAGCGGTGGAGGCCCCCCTTCGTCGAGCCGCTACGCCCCTTCGCTGCCCCCCCTGCCCGACGCCTCCTCGTCCTCACGCCCGGTCTCGCCCGACACCGCTGCTGCCGCCGCAGCCGCCGTGCTCGCCGCCGACGGGGAGAAGACGCCCGTCCGCCGCCGCACTGCTGCTGCTCGAACTTCCTGCTCCCGTCCGGCCTCCTCGACCCTCTCCGCCGCGATTAGGCGCAGCGGCGGCGGAGTCGTCGAGCAGCAGCAGCCGCGCTGCTCCTCTTCCTCCGCTCTCGCCGCCCCGCCCTCGTCTTCGACGCCGCGCCCGCCGCCGAAGCTCGCGTCGATGCAGGCCTTCGTCCGCCACGACGGCGACGCCTCCGAGGTGGGATCGTCCCGCTTCTCGGTGCGAGACGTGCACCGCATCGGCATCCTCGACGTGCGGCTGTTCAACACGGACAGGCACGCCGGGAACGTGCTCTTTGTGCGGGAGGAGAAGAAGGAGGACGGCGGCGAGGAGGAGTCGAAGCCCTCCTCGTCGCGCGGCGGCGGCGACGAAAACGGCGCCACCGACGAAAACTCCGCCCGCTCCGCCGCCCTGCGCGCCGCGGCCGCCCTCAGGGGGCTCGACCCCCCTCCTCTCACGCTCTACCCGATAGACCACGGCTTCGCTCTGCCCGAGGCCCTCGAGCCCCCTTACTTCGAGTGGATGTTTTGGCCGCAGGCGGCGCAGCCCTTTTCGAAGGAAGAACTCGCCTTCATCGAGGCGCTCGACGTCGAGGCCGACGTCGCGCTGCTGCGCGCACAGCTCCCCTCGCTGCACCTCGGGTGCCTTCGCGTGCTGACCGTGGGCTCGACGGTGCTCAAGCGCTGCGCCGCGGCGGGGCTGACGCTCGCCGAGGTCGGCGCGGCGCTCTCGCGGCCGCTGGTCGGCATGGACGAGGAGCCGTCGGAGCTCGAGAGGCTGTGCTGGGAGGCGCGCGGCGTGGCGCTCGAGGCGCAGGAGGAGGAAGAAGGGAGGAGGAGGGCCGTTGCTCTCGCGACTGCCGACGACGACGAGGGCCCTCATTTTTCCGTGGAGGAAGGAGGAGGAGAAGAGGGAAAACTCGACGACGAGAAAGACAAGGAGGAGGAAGAAGATTCGGCGCACGAGGAGGCGCTCGGCGGCAAAGGAAGAGGAGGCGAGACGCCAGTCAAGCGCGGGCGCGCCGCCGTCGCGGCTGCTGCTGCCGCTGCTGCTGCCGCCGCTTCCGCTGCCGCCGCCCTTTCGTCTCGCTCGCTGTCCCGCTCGGCGACCTGCCCGCTGCCCTCGCTCGCGGCGGGCGGCGCGTCCGCGACCAACAACCCTGCCGCCGCCGCTCCGGGCTCCGGCGGCGCGCTCTGCTTCCAGCGGGCCCACACCGCCGATGACGACGACGCTGCTGCCGCCGCTTTCGCCCTGTCGGTCGCCGGCGCCGTCGCCGGGGGCTGGGCCGCGGCGGAGCTGGCGCAGCCGCGCACGGACGCCGAGGAGCTGCTGCTGCTGGACCAGCAGCCCTCGCTGCCCTCGGCCGGAGCGGCGGCCGGAGCCGCAGAAGAAGGGGAAGAGGAGGAAGGAGGTGCCGCGGCGGCGGCGGCGGCAGCCGGCGCTCCTTCCGCTCCGCTTTCTCCGTGCCTCTCGCCCGAGACCCCGCTCGTCGCGCTGCCCTCCTACCCCTCTTCGTCCTGCGACGCGTCATCGTCGTCGCCGTCCGCAGAGGCGCAGAAGCAGAAGCAGAAGTTTGGCAGCAACGGCGGCGCTCTGAGCGAGGAGCAGCAAAAGCGAACGCAGAAGCAACGCCGCCGCAGCCAGGCCCCCGCGCCCCCCTCTTCCTCGCTCCCCGCCCGCCATACCTCGCTGGCGTCGCGCCGCAGGGCCTCCCACGGCGGGGCCCTCGGAGGAGGAGGGGCCAGCGGCCGCGGGCTCGGGCTCGGCGGGGCCCCGCCAGCAGCGGGGGCGGCGCCCTCTGCTGGCGCTGCCGGCGCAGCCGCTGCTCCCGGGGCTGCCTCTGCTCGCCGCAAGGCCGCGGCGGCGCTGCTCCCCCCGCGCCTCTCGCTAGACTCCCGCGCGATCGTCGCCGAGGTCGAGGCGCTCGAAGGGGAGGAAGCGGAGGACGAGGGGTCGGCCGCGAAAAAGGCGACGGCGAAAGCTCCTATTCCGCGCCCTTCCCCTCCTCGCTCGACTCCAGTGCCGACGCCCGAGAGGCGCCGCCGCCGCTCCGGAGAGCAGCAGAACGACGACAAAGATTCCGAATCCTCCTGTTCCGGCTCGCTCTCGGCCTCGCACCCGCTCTCCAGGATCGACAGGGGCAAGAGGCAGCAAGCGGCGGCGAGCGAGGGGCTCCTCCCTGGAGGAGGAGCCGAGGCGCCCTCGGCCGCGACGGCGGCGGCGAAAAACCCTTCCGTCGCCCCGCTGCTCGCCAAGACCAGCACCGCCGCCGCTTACCCTCCCCCCGTCGTCCCGGGCTCGGCCCCTGGGGCCGCCCTGCCGCTCGCGGACCTGACGGAGGCCGGCTGGAGGGCGTTCGTGGGGGAGTTTGAGAGGCTGTTGTCCGAGGTGATCGCCTCGGGCAAGTGGAAGGCGCAGCAGCAGCGGGAGCAGCACCGCGACGGTGGAGGCGGAGGGAGGGGAGAAGGGGGAAACTGCAGCGGCGTCGGAGGCTTGGACGACCTCTTGGGCGCTTCGTGCCCTCGCTTTTGAAGAGCTCCTTGCCACTGCCGCCGCATCAGAAAAGAGGGGACACGATTTTTCCCTTGTTTTCTTTTTTTTGAAACCCGTGTTCGGTCAATTTTCCTCATCATCAGCCCCCCTTACCTTTGACAACACTTAGAACACTTGACCCCCCCTCCCGTTTTTAACCACCGCTACTTCCATCGTTCTTGTAACTTTTGCAGCCGTTTCTCGGGGAACGGAAAGCAAACTACCGAGATCAAATGATCGAGAGAGAGAGAGAGAGAGAGAGAAAGAAAAAGGCAGTTGAGTCGACGGCGAGGAGAGATTGTGGAGAGAGACGACCCGAAAAAAATTTTAAAAAAAAGGTTTTTTCACTTTTTTGGCTTCTCGCTTTCGACGACCACGACAAAGCACATTGGATCGAAAAAAAACTCGTTTTTATCCATCACCCTCTTTCTCTCTCTTTCCCGCTCGTCGACACCTCGAGCGACGCAAGAGAGTCTTTGCGTGCCCTCGGTGAGGTTGCAAAAGCAAAAGAGAGAAAACCCGGCGCTCTCCGAGGAAGCATCGAATCATCAAACGATGGCCGAAGCACTCGACACCCGCGAACTCGTCGCAACACTCGACGGCTTCGGCGCCAAGTTAACCATCAACGACCTCCCGAAGGAGCTGCTCGTGTCGGTCTTCGAGGCGGTCGGGGACCCGATCTGGGTGAGGCACACCGTTCCCTTGGTCTGTAAGTCCTGGGCCGAGCTCTACCGCACGCGGGACGCGAGCCCTCTGCAGGAGATGCTCGAGGTCGACTTTCTGAAAGAGTTAGATAGCGCGAGGGCTGCGGCGCAAGAGCCGGCTCTTCGCCGCCCTGTTGTCCACGCCTCGAAGGTCAACTCATGGGCCGAGAGGCGCGCCGGCTCGGTGCGCAAGCTGCACCTAAAGGGGGATTTCAGCGGAGCTCTCGAAGACTTCAGCTCGGAGGACTTGGGCACGCTCGTCGCCGTCGTGGGGTCTTCTTTAACCGAGCTTCGGATCGACTGGGACCTCTACGAGCGGTATAAGAAGGGAAAGCCTTTCTGGGAGTCGCTGCGGCACTCTGTCGTCCCCGCCGGCCGGCTGCGCTCGTTTCTCGTCAAGGGCATCTTCGGCGAAGCTCCCGAGTCCGACGTCGAGCCCCTCGGGCAGCTCGCGGGGAGCCTCGAGCAGCTGGTGCTGAGCCCCTTCTACTATACTGGCGTTGACTCTTGCAGCCCTGGGTATGAGCTGCTGCGCTTCCCCGAGTCCTTCTTCGCCCTCACAGAGCTGCGGCGCCTCGAGCTGATCGGTCATTCACGAATCACAGCGATTCCCGCCAAGATTTCGTCTCTGAAGAAACTCGAAGAGATCACTCTCGGATGCAGCCTTTCTTCGCTGCCCAAGGAGCTGGGCGAGCTCCCGAGACTGAAGTACATCAACCTCGCAGGCAACATGGATCTAGGGAACGCGCACGAAGACGAGGCGTTCCCTCCAGAGCTCGGGAGGATGAAATATCTTCGAGTCCTCGTCCTCTCCCACTGCGGCCTCGGCACCGTCCTTGTGTTTGTTGGCGAGCTGAAGTCGCTCGAGATCCTCGATCTCACCTACAACGACCTACAGAACGACGCCCCGCTCGACTTCCTGATCAAGGGATTCCCCCGCCTGCGCCAGATTTGGCTGCGCGAAAGGCCCGGTGCGCCACCTCGGACTCCGGCATTGCTGGCGCACCTCGAGGCCTTCAAAGCGAAGCTGCTCGCGCAAAACCCAGACGCCGAAGTGATCTACTGAGTGAAAAGCGAAGCGTTTTCTTTTCCGTTTTCCTTCGTGTGTGTTTTGTTTTTTTGCACGCAGGTGTGTTGAAACGCAGGGAGTGAGGGGATTTTTTTTTCGTTGTGCCATTGGCGTGGAGAAAAGAGAGAGTGTAAAAGAGAGAGAGTGCAGAAGAGCGAAGGTCGATGTTGAGGGGGAAAGGAAAAAAAAATGTTCCCTCCCTCTTCTCTCTCCGTTTCAAGTGAATTTGAAATCCCCTCACCCGGCAACTGGGGAGGAGATTCAACATGGAAAAGAAAGTTTTGGCTGGTCTACAAGGAGAGAGAGGGAGGCGGGGTGCAAGAGTTTGCAGGGAAGAGAGAACCCAAACAAGGTGAAGACCTTCCTTGGGACTCTCTTTCGTCTGCCGACCTTTTTTCTGCTCGCACCTCTGAAAAACCGAAGAAAGAAAGAAAAAGTAAAAGCTGTCGTTTGATTTTGTTTGATTGTGATCTATTGAGGTTGTTCGTGCAAAGAAAGTCTGTGCAGCAGCAGCAGCAGCAGCAGCAGTGGCAATGTGAAGCTAGGGAAGGTGACGGAAGAAAGAAGATGAAGGAAAGAAAATTTGACTACGGGGGAAAAAACATCGCACGTTCCTTCTCTCCCTCTCTCCCCCTCCCTCCCTCTCCATCTCTTCAACTGCTGCTCTAAAACTCGTTCTCGCCAAAGTCCTCCTCCTCCTCGTCGAAGCTCTCGTCGAGGTTGCACGACGAGTCCTCCTCCCTGCGCCCGCTCTGCGACCGAATCCGCGTCTGCCACGACGGCCACGGGCACGACGTCTCGACTTCGAGCGCAGCGTTGTCTTTCAGGAGAGTCTTGAACCGCGCCGAGCCGGCCTTGCGGTGCGACACCGAGTGCGACTTGGACTCCTCGACGACGGTGGTGACGAGCGTGCCGCCCGACGCGAGCCTGTTGTCGCCGCTGGCGTGGCCGCCGTGGGACCCGTGCCCCCCAGAGCCGCCGCCGCCGCCGCCGCCTCCCGAGGACGAGCCGCCCCCTCCTCCCGCGTCCGCCGAGGCCAGGGCCTTGAGCTGCCGCGGGGTCATCGCCGGGATCTCGCGGAGGTCCAGGTACGTGCGCTGGCCGTTGACGCAGGTGTAGACGGTGGTCGGCGCGATGAACTCGAGGTTGGGCTCGTCGCCTTTTTTTTTTGGGGGGGGGGGGGGCTTTG